>JAAUXU010046346.1_pt1 | contig 17451 bp, 17 predicted proteins | sample 7278151 | NCBI WGS metagenome assembly JAAUXU01 (sample SAMN14350113, study PRJNA611818) | marine sediment metagenome | isolation source: surface marine sediment (1.8m) | place: French Polynesia: Moorea | collected 2018-08 | reverse complement strand
GTTCTGGCACCGGGAGGTGGCCAACAGCATCAGCTGACATGACTCCCTCAGACACCTATTCAAGGTCTGCACAAAATGGGCAAATCTGGTCATTGCCAAGGAGTGCACATGTTTTGACGCACCCGGTGACTTGGCGAAATTGTTCGCTTGACATGATTGTGATGGCGAGGCAACCCTTTTGTGAGACACCCGGTACATTCTTCGTAGCTCTTGCTGGGATTCCCCTGTGTGAGACATGAGTGCAAATTCTGAAAAAGGCTCACCAGAGCCGCTCTTTCTCTCTCTCTTTGTTTGGCAGGAAAGAAGAAGAGCAAAGTGATGGAAGAAAAACGGAGGGGGAAAAAGTTTCCGCACAAGAAAATAGACTGACAAGGAAAAGTAAAGAGGGAATATTGCGAATGATGTTTCCTTCCTAGAAACTTTTGACTTTATAATCGCTCCTCCTTCGGTCAGAGAAGCTTTTTTCTCATTTGTGTCTTGGCAGCTCATTTCTCTTCGCAACTGCATTTCGGCCTCGCACTGCAGAGGCCGCGGAGGCCGCGGACGCGGCCACGGCAGCAGCACGAATGTTGGTGGACAACGACGACTCCTACTTGACCTCGCTCCACCAGAACAGGGAGGAGAAGAGACTGTCGGACAGCTCGACCGTCTTGTTTAGCCAGGGAGACAAAGCAAAGCGGACACTAGTCGAGTAGTCAAATCGGAAGAAATGTTGGCTTAGGTTGACTCGAGTTGAGCAAGGTGTACTCGACTTGGCTGGAGTGGACGTTTAAGCCGAAACAACTTGACTCGAGCTAGATTCAAAGTTGACTCGAGTTGAGCAAGGTGCACTCGACTTGGCTGGAGTGGAAGTTTAACTGGAGTCTTAACTTGGTCGAGTCTGGTGCCGTCCACCACCATCCCGTCCACCCTGACCCTGGTGTCTGTGACCGAGATCGGTGGCCCCACTCAACATTCACGCATTCTCCTGATGCACTTGAAGCAACCTCATCCACTCGGGCCGGTACAATGAAGGAAACGTCTTGAAGTGGATCCTTTTTTTTTTCTTGCTTCCTGATAGGTACAAAATTGGTCTCATCATCTTGAAACTTTGACTAGACCTTTTCATTCTACTTCTTCTGCTCCTTTCATTCTGGCGAATGAAAGGGTTAGAAAATGTGGAGCACAAAGCTCATTCGACTCAAATGAGAAAGGAAAGAAGGGGTTCCTCCTCCTTGGGGTGGAATGACTCCAAAAAAGATTATTCTTGAAGGCAGCTTCAGTAGGTAGGAGAGGGGGAGAAAAGGTATGCCAAGAATTAGCATTTGAAAAAAAAAAGTGCTACCATTCGTTTAAGGACTTGGAGCTTCTTTCATCCATCAATGCAAGCACTCAGATTTGACCTGGTTTTTTTGTATGTGTGCGGTTGAGAAGAAAATATGATCATTGGCAAAATAAGAAAGAAGGGTGGAGAATCACGAATATGTTTTGCCCACAGACGCTGGAGCCAGAAAGAATGGCAAAGTGAGGCAAAGATGAGTGCGGAGAGGAAGAAATCGACTCTTTTTTTAGCTCAGACGCTCACACCTGAGAGGAAAGGCCGCAACTATCAATCATGGGCGGGGGAAAAGAGAGCAGCAACCACATGTGTGAGAGGTGCTTGCAAATGCACGCACGTTAATGCGGGGCTGAGAGAAATCAGAGGAGGAAGAACAATTTTTGCCTTGACACCCTGTGAACGTCTGGGGTGCAAAGTGACGAGTCATTGCTGGAGGGGAAGGGAAAGTAGAGTTCAGAGTACCCACCACCAATACCGGGTGGCTCCAGACCTTCTGCTGCCACTTGTGCCAAAGCACTCGAGGTTGACGATGAAGTCCAACTCCAACGACAAGGAGGACTTCACGACCAAGTCTGGCGAGTGTGACGCAAGCGAGAAGTTAAAGAGTCCGCCAGCTTTTTTCTTTTTTTATGTTTTGCCTGTAGTGAGTCCCTCCCCTAGACACATTTGAGGAGTGAATTCAACCCTCCAGAAAAGCAGCATGAGCAGTCAGATTGGGGAGAAGCAGGCACCGGAACGAGTGCAACAGCTTCCAGATCACCGACCTCAACCACCGCCATAGAGCAGAAAAGTCGATGGAGCAAACAGGAGTCTCCACTCTCCTGATCTTGGTACATGTACACGAAGGGAGTTCATGGAGGCCATGGAGGGCACTACCATGGAGGACCATGGAGGACCATGGAGGACTATGGAGGACCATGGAGGACCATGGAGGACCATGGAGCCACCACCATGGAGGACATTTCTTGGAGCTCTGACCGAATGACCTTTGAAGCCAAGTTTTGGGCCACCCCGTAGCTACATGACTACATTAATGATTGATCTGCGTAATGAGAGCAGCAGCAGACAAAGCTGATCGTTAGGCTGATTATATGAAATAAGTAAGTGAAAGTCTGTGGAAAGAGGAACCGTCGAGTCTCCCACGCACAGACAGATCTTTGCTCTCGTCATCGAAGCGTGTAAGAAGTCAAGGAGAAGGAAAGTTTTCACTCAGACCAATCCTGCCTGAAGCTGAGAGACTGAAGAAGGGACTTGCCAACTTTCCATGCGGAAAGCAACCCCATTGCCTTGAAAGGTCTCGACCCGGCACAATTTTCAATATCCACACGAGTGTTTTGTCAAACTCAGCGCGTCCTGGATTCTTCTATAATTAAAACCAGTGTTTGTCCCTGCTGAATGAATCATGATTTATGCTCGTGACAGCGCAATTAGGGAAAAGGAAGCAACTTTGTTTGTCTTTGGGCTTCACCAGAGTTGCTCTTTCAAATCAAGCGGGCGCAATTTGGGCAGGGCCAGAAGTGCATTCGTTTCCATAATTCCCTCAGACGTTGCCTCAATGCGCTCTCTGGAAGAGGCTAAAGTGAGTTACACTTGTGCACCTCCCACAGGGTGGTGATCAGCATTCAGCGTGCAACGACAGCGTGACGACGCTGCCTGGCAAGGGCTGTGGACGCTGCCTGGCAAGGACTGTGGACGCTGCCTATAAAGGACTGTGGACGCTGCCTATAAAGGACTGTGGACGCTGTCTATAAAGGACTGTGGACGCTGCCTATAAAGGACTGTGGACCACCGTGGACTGACAGCCAGTCCACCCACCAACAGTCCAAGTCCAGGGACAAGCCCTGGATGTTGAGGGGGCTGCAGGCAGACAAGATGCCAATTCATGGCAGATCACGCTGAGGCCCACAACTGGTGAGGCCGAGACGACGTTGTCGGCCACGTGGCTCAGACACACATCAGAGAGTTGACTTTTTTCTCTTCCACGTGACGAGATCAGAGTTGCCAATCGGTTCAGGGCTGACAATTTTGGGCAACAAAATGCCCAAACTAAGAATTGCCGTACAAAATTCACATATCACAAACAGGCTGCTGAAGCTGTAAAAAGCGTCACTTCAGCGCCATTGCAAAAAAAAGGGAGCTGTAGTGAATTTATTTTCAGGGCTGTTGTTCACTTTGTGCAATTGGTCTACGTCTGTTTTTACAACTTCCCTCCCTCCCTCTAGAAGTAGCAACCAAGAGCATAGGCCGAAATTGCCCCCTTCGTGATACCCCCTCCCCCTCCCCCTGAAAGTTACCCTTTTTTCCACCTATTCTCACCTCTTTTCCATGCTTACCTGACTCCACATTTGAAGTCATGACAGAGTCGGAGAAAGCAAGCCTTTCTTTTTACAACTTGACTGTTTGCACGCGCACAAGGAGGGGGAAGAGGGAACTTTTTGGTCTGTTGTTGGTTACCATAGAGCAAATTCTCCATGGGGAAATGCACAGCCAGACTGTGCATGTGCTCGATGTCTCCGCCAGCGTGAGGTGTGGCGCGTCACACACCAGCATCACTTTCTTCGTCACGCCAGCCAAGAACTTCTGGAGGTGGTGGCTGATGAATAAACCAATGTCTGCGACGTGAGCAGCTCAAAAGCACTGTATCTAGCTGGGGGTGTTGCCGGGGTAAAGCGCACTTTACAACGCCGCTGGGAGATCACATTTTGTGCTTTGCTACCTGTCTCAGCTACAATGGACCAGCGATATGAGGCTGCAAAATTGCACTTCCCGACTCACACAGACATGTTGTGAATGGAAATTTGACACGTGTCAGACCCGCGGGGGGGGGATCCTGACTGGATGAGAGAGCCGCGCTGCTGTTGTCGGGCAGGCTATGACTGTCCAAGTTCTGCTCGGCGAGGAAGGGCGACTCGGGCTGGTCACCACTCGAGTCGGAGTCCTCTTATCAGTCGTCCACTGTCTGCACCCCTCCTTGGCCTTTGTCATCAGGCAATTTGTTTCAATCCCCCCCCCCCCCAACACACACACACACACACTTCTCATTGGGTTGCACGTGCGCAACTCCCGGTCACTGAAGTGAAGCAGTTGTGGCCACCGGAGGGCTCCAACTAAAGGCTCTCTGCCTTGGTCTGCTTGATGAAGGCCATAATATTCGTTGGGTAAACAGGCGTATCCACAAATAAAGAGCTACCCAATCAGACTGATGGTGGCGATGTCCGCCAGCCAGAAAAAGAAGTGAGCAAATATTTAGATTACTTACTCAGAGATGGGGAAATGATATTAAGAGGACGAGAGGTGGGTCTCACCTGGCAAGACAGGAAAAACACGTGTGTTTTCTCAGACTACAACACTTTGGCTTGGCTTTCAAAGACCGAGACTCTTCCATGACCTGGACTTTTCTCTCTCCAGGCAGGTGCAAAAGGTCTGGTTGGCGTCTTTGGAGGCCAAACTCTTACGTAACCTCTAATTTTCTTCTCTCTCTTCTCTCTCGCAGGAAGAAATCATGTGCCTAAAAGTCGTTTCCACCATCGCTGTCTTGTTCTTGGCGCCCGAGGTGAACAGCGCGTCCAATTCAAGGACGACTCTCAGTCTGGGTGAGTGAGTCGAGCAGGGGCTGAAAGCCTGGAAAGTCTTTTTTTTTTTTTTGAAAAAAAGGAAAAGAAAAAAAAGAACCGACTTTCAAAGAATAGGTCTTCCATCAGAAAAAAAGGCTTTCTCTTAAAGAAATAATCTTGGCTTTTCTTTTAAAAAACAAAAAAATAAAGCAGGCCTCTCCTCTTGAAAAGGCCTTCATCTTAAGAAATAGTCTTGACTATTTCCACCACGTGGAATTTTCTTCAACTAAACAAAACAATAAATTGGCGACAAAAGAGCCAGTGCAAGCGCTGCTTCAAGACAAGTGCATTGAACTGTGGTGCAAATTATACCGTTGCAAAAGTTTGAGAACCCCAATTTGCGCGCGCGCAGATTTGGGCCGAACTTTCCGCGAAATGCATAACACAACCGGCGAAACTTTTGATCATCGAGGCCAGGAAACAAACAGAAAAAGAAGAGGAATTCAATCCCTCATTACAGTTTCGAAAGCGTCGCTCCAATTAAACCGTGCAAATAGGGATGGAGTCAGAAAAAAGATTGCGCCAAAGCCCGAAAATCTTGGCCGCTGTCGCGAATTCTATTACCTCTTTGCCGTTGTCTCTCCCCTGACCCAAAAATTTGACCGCCCATTTTTTCAACTCCAGAAGTCGATTGAGCGGCTGCTGTGGAGACTAAACAAACACTGAGATTAAGGCAGGCTTAACCCGGACTTAACCGATCGAAGTACAGTCAAAGTACTCCGCTGACAGTGACACTGGATATTGCGGCTGGTGGCGACGCTGCAAAGCCCGGAGGTCACTGCAGTGGACGCCGCTTATGACGCCACCCTGCGCCAAGTCGTGCCGGCCGACGCGTCCCACCCGCCACCAGGGGAGAGAGCGTGGCCGGGGGCGCAGTAGGCGGCGTCCACTGTGCCGGCTTTTTTCGCTCGGTCCAAGGAAACTCAAACTCTATTAGGACATAGTTAAAGAAGCATTCCAGAACTTTGTCCATGGCGCAGTTCTCCTCCGCCTCCTTCACCACTCCTCAAGTCGAACCTGTGGAGATCTTCAAAGAGCAGAAAACATTCTCTCCAGCAAAGCTGAAGAGGCTCCGATACCGTTTGATCCCCTTATCCGCGTTTATCGCCCGCGCTCCGGAATAATCGGTTTCTTCAGATATGAAATTGAATTTCATATTTCGAGCCTGCTGCGTCTCGGCGCCCATTTTATTGTCCAATCCGAGGCCGTCGAGGCCGCCCAGGCCGCCCGGGCCGCCCGGGCTGCCCGGGCCATTCCATTTAAGCCAGCTCTTTCCACCTCTTGGTGGAAGAAAGAATTTCCCAAAGTTTGGACGAAACAGAAGGGAGGGAGAGAAGAGCCAGGGTGGAGAGAGATCCCTATTATTGCCGAATTATGCAAAATAACGGCTAAGAAGAGTATCGACTTCCTGGAACAAATGGTGTGGGGGGGGAGGAGGGAAAAGACGCTGGCATAAAAGGGAAATCCCTTAGATAAATCGAGCATCTCTGTGCACATAGAGCAGGATTTATGTTAACTGCGTATGTTTTGCTTGATTCTTCTGTGAGTGAGATGCAGTCGGCAGGCATCTGGTGGTTTTGGAGGGAAGGAAAGTCACAAAGTTCAGCGTGGCCAGGGTGGTGGAGGGCGACAGCCCTACGAGGTGGAGACAGACCAAACATGTCCATCGTGCTGAGGGTGTCCCTCGACTGGAGGGGGAGCCTCAGGGTGTCGAGCCTTGGACGGCGCAGACTGCGACAACTCCAAAGCCCTCATTGTCAACGTGTTGGCAGCAGAAACTTGGCCATAAAAGAAAGGTCTTCAAGTGACTCAAGGCTGAAGGCTGTGGGTGCCTTCTTCCTCCTGAAGGATCTGGGTGCCGTTCTCTCCGTCTCTCTCTGTGTTGCCTGATCTCACGTTGTGCGCCGGCCAGATGCCTCCTCGACCCCTTCGCCACCAACCTCGACCAAGGGTCCAGCCCCGCCCGACTTTCAGGGCTTCCAACGCACCGCACAGTCCGTGTCCAGCCAATTCATCCTGAATCCTGGCCGGTTCCGGCCACATGTTATGCATTAGTCCATGATGACCATTTGGTGCCCGACGATGGAAACCATACCCACCCCTTGTGCTCCTGCTCCCGCTCGGCCTCCCCCACGGAGGGAGGAGAGAAAGACCAGCAGCAGCAGCAGCAGCAGCAGCAGCAGCAGCAAAGCCATGATTTATGACCAGCGTTGTTGCCTGTTAGATCCAGCCAGCGCAGCCAGGTACACTCACACCTATGTAGTGCAAACAACCCCTGCTCCTCCTTTCAGGCAAACATTATTATCTACGAAGCTGCTGCTCTGTTTGCCATAGTTGCTACCACGATACGAGCGAAGCTTCTTTCTGCGTGTGCACAATAAAGCTTTGGGCTTTAGACCTTTCATGGCTGCAGAGAGAAAGCAGTGGAAAAGAAAGTTCATCAGTATTTTCGACGCCCTCACGTTCATGCATTTGTAACAACAAAGCCTTTGCAGTGAGACCAGCAAAAGTTGGTTGGAGGAAGAGGCAGAAATTGTCACGACTCCCCTGAGCGGAGTGCTCATAATCATACAGCAGAGGCTTAATGATCATTGCAGGCTTGTTCTTTTATACAGGAGAAAAAAAAAGTAATCATAGGCAGTAGCTTCGATGTGTTACAATTGTCCGTGCAAGCCAGAAGTCATTAGGATGGCACAAAAGAACCACCCACCCCACGTTTTGCATAGTTGCGAAATGCCAGTTTTTGCATGTTGGCAAGTGACTGGCATTTCTGGCATCTGGTCTCGCCTTGGCTCTTCCCCATTGGCACAGAAGACTCGACTCGCGTTGACAGTCCAATGGGGTCTCTGACTGAAACGCAACTCTGGGGTCAACACTCTTCCAGTTGACTTTGACGAGTCAAAATCCTGGAGACAGACTTGCCAGCATCACCAGCTCTTTCGGCGGCGGCCAGAATCAGGGCAATTCTTGTTCAATGGCAACTCTGGCCACACAGCAAACTGGTGCCACTTCTTCCTTCTCACACACGCATGTGAGGAGCAACTGTGCACATTCTGGTGTTCAACCGATGAAGCTGACGATCGGGGCCAACGACCTTCAGCTGGATAGGGTGGATCACTTGACCACGGCCACCGCCGCGGTCAACGTGAGCGCACTCAGCAGAACTGCCCAGTGATTCGATGAAGGCTCGACTTCAGGATCTCCACTACTGATCGCTGAATCCAGACTTTACTGCATATTGTATCCACTGTACAGGACGTATTTACGAGGGAGCCGATAGGAAGCTCTAAGAAGGTCATTTCAAAGCGTCCGGACCCCTTCAACTTCTTCTGCTTTTGGCTCAAATATCACTGGAGGGAGAAGGAAGTACTTCATTGAAGAGATCCCTGGAGTGTCGTGTCGTCCCTCGACGATCTCATACGTGACGCCAGGGGAGAGCAAGGACTGATTACTCCCCAGAACAGTCCTTCCTAGGGGTGATTTGACATTCAGCTCTACACCCTCGAAGGCTGTTTCACTTCTGCTGGATAAATTACTGCGAAAGAAAGAGGGGGGAGGGAGGAAATGTTCCATGTTTAGTGCATGGATCGTCTTTCAAACGCTGGAAAGGCTCCTCGGGCTGAAGGTCGGGGCACACGGGGGGAAATGGTCAAAGGCTCCTCGGGCTGAAGGTCGGGGCACACGCAGAAATGGCCAAAGGCCGCTCACTGACACGCGTGCAATTCGTAGACGCAACGTTGCCAATCTGCTTGGGTCACTCGGTACAGTGCAAAAAAGGGGGCATTTTTCTTTTTGCCTCACCTTCCTCGACGTCGAATGAGCCATAAATTCCAGACACCGGCGAAAGAGGAGCCTCCTGTTGCCGATAAGTGGATGAAATTTTATTTCATACTGTGCATTGTAAGAAGAAGAGAAAAATGTTGTTTGTAAGACGACCCCGGGGGAGGGTGAGAAGAAGGGGGTTCGTCCGAAGGAAATCCACTTCATCAGCCATGTCAGTCTTGGCCAGGCTGTGCAAGCAGCATCCAGATCGTCCTCGTCAAATGGTTGTCCACGACAGCGATGATGAAGCCCTTTTCAACGCTCTGGCACCGGCTGAGGAGAGTGACGAGCAGGACTTCAGCCATCTTGTGAGTTGTGTGACGGCGCTAGGCATGTGCGCGGTAAATGGTCAATCCTCAATCGACCTCTGGCCTCCACACACTGAGCAACGCAGTTCAATTGCCAGTTCACACTGATGAAGCAGTCGTCTCCGGTCTGGGGCAAAGGTGTAAGAGACTCACATCAGTTATAGTATGTTTTCCCTCCTCCGAGTTACGAGGAGCATTAGAGTGTTGTTACACTCTAAATGTGCAGTGCAAAATTTGCGTTTGGCACAAAAGTCACAGCTCCCAAAGGCTAAGTAAAAAAAAAAAAAAAATTCGAATTTTCTGGCGGTAACTTGACAACTGCTGACCGACCTCGAGTGATGTCTTTGACTGCCTCCATACTGTAAAGTCCGAAATGTGGAAGAGATGATGACTACAACCGGAGACCTGCTTATGAAGCACCACCCCTAAAATGGTGAAAGCGTCTCCCCCCCCCCCCCAAGTGGGGACTCATTTACCAAATGAGGTGACCTCGAAGCTGGTTGACCATTTATCCCACTAACTGTTCGAAGCTCAATCGGTTGGGCGCCCATGCCTAGTTGAAGCCACGTCATCGTTTTCTGTCAATCCTCATGGGTGCTCTCCCAGTAGACGTCTGATTACGAGTCCGCCTACTGGCAGCTGTTGCTCGACTACATCTTCCCCAAGGACCACGAGTGGTTCGTGATCTCCATGCACGCAGTCGTCTTCGTCGTCGCCATCGCCGGTGGGTGGAAGCAGAAGAAGCATTGCTTTCAACTTGCTTGAGGTGTGCGCAATTTTCCCCGACGGAAAATTTGATGACGAAACTTTTTTCGGCATTCTTTGATCCAGCAACGCACAAGCACGCGTGAATCTTGTCTTTGAAGACATCTCACCCCGTGCGCATCAACCCACCCCCTTCAGATAAGAATGAGACGCTCGCTCTCTCTCTCTCGTCGAGGCAAACAGCACTTGAAAATGATTAAAGTTTCATGCTTTTCACGTAGCTTCTTCATGTTATGTGGTACTCACATGCATGGGCTGTGACTGCTAAGACAAGCTTGCAAAAAGATTCTTTCCCCCCTTTTGCACTTTTGCTTTCCCGCACTTTTCCTGCTTGTGACGACGACTCAACTACAGGGTGGCCTCGGGAGATTGGCGCACCATCAGAAGACAACGGTTGCGGATGTCCCCGGGGTCACCCTGTAGTGCAGTCTGATGCATGAAGCCCCCTGAACGAGTTGACGGGGAAGGCAATGCTTCTATCTCTGCGCGCGCGTGCGCTCATGTGTGTAAGGCAACGTCCTCGTGCTTTCCTCGGTGTACAGGGACCGGTCGATGAGGACAGTGACGAACCTGGTGCTGAGCAGTCTCTGCGCCGGGGACCTCTTCAGGGCCACGGTCTGTCTGCCCGCCACGGTGGCGTGGGACGTTACGGAGACGTGGGCGCTGGGGGAGGTGGCGTGCAAAGTCATGCAGTTCGCTCAAAACGCCGCCCTCACGGCGTCGGCGCTCACCCTCACCTACGTGGCCCACAACAGGTAGGGTCGGCAGGGGCTTTCCTTCCACATCGGTATTCGAATAAGAGGAAAGCCATTTTTCTCGACATTCATATTGGTTTTCGAATAAAAAAGTCACTTTATTTTAGGGTCGCATATTCAGATGTTGTGTCCACATGACCTCATGAAAGTTAGGCTACATTGTTAGGAAACGTTTGGCTGCAAAGTCACAGCCTCATGGGTAAAGAAATGTCTGCTTTTTAGACATCAGGTGACTTTGCGACATCAATTTGCCAGTTGAAAATCTGGTATTTATTGGTGCACTTTGGAAAGTTCTGGCAAATTTCCAATCCCGCGAAGATATTCCTGGTCCTCACTCTTGTTGGTCAGGAAAGAAGTCGAAACAGTGACATAATCACTAGTGACGGAACGAATCCGAGGAAACCGGGTTCGGATCCACAAATCCTGCCATTCGGATTCGCCAGATTCGCCCTACAAACAACAGTGGCAGCTGTGGCAGACACACATCAGTCTTCAAGATGAAACAGTCGTAATCGTTCATTTCTGTCAATTTCAGTGGATTTTTTTTCTCAAAAATTTTTTCTTAGAAAAAAATGGCACCTGAGTTCTCCTGCTTCCTTCTCTGTTTGAGTGACAGTATTTGGCCTGCGGTTGAGAATAGGTGGAACCGGCATGGCTGGCACGGCTACAGATATCACGCGGCAACCGGTGGCCGCTGCCGCCGGGCCCACGACCCCGATTCAGCTGTTGGGATTCGAGTCCGGAGATCCGAAACCAAGAATCGGATTCGTTCCATCACTGATAATTTTTCTAGTGAGAACCATTGGTTTGTTTGATTTTTTTTTCTCCTAAGGTTGGATCCCATCTTGGAAAAGAGTTTTTTAAAACAATATTTTGAGTTTTGAGCCTGTGTTGGATTTGATGGGATCCACCACAAACTCCGCTAATGTGGAAGAAGTGGGCTCGAATAAAATGCCATCGTGACAGGTGGAAGGTACTGAGGAACCCGTTCTTGCCGGGCGCGGTGACGAGGAAGAAGTGCTTGCTCCACTTGGTGCTCATATGGACGGTGTCGGCGGCGTTGGCGATGCCGGAGATCGTGGCGTTAACCACAGTGACGCCGCCGGAGCTGCCCGTGGACACCGTGCTGTTCACCCAATGCGCCCCTACTTGGTCGGAGCGAGTGGAGGGCGTCTACCTGTGCACGCGGGCAGCGCTGCTCTTCGTGGCACCCACGTTCTTCATGGTGTTCGCCTACTGTCGCGTGTTGCGCCGCCTGAACGCCATGGCGCAAGCGGAGGCGCGCAGCTTGGGCACTTTTTCCGTCATGCGTCTGAGTCAACTCCACCGGCGCCTGGAAGTCACCAGAATGCTTCTTTCGCTCTCCATCGTGTACATCTTGACCTACGCCCCCGCCTACCTCGTCGGCGTGGTCAAGTTCGCCTTGGGCAACGACGTCAGCATCAGCGCAGACGCCAGAGTCAGCGTCTCCCTGCTCATCCACTGGTTCTGCTATCTCAACGCTGCCGTCAACCCCTTCATCTACAGTCTCATGTGCGACAGGTTCAGACAGCTGATGGCGCAGGGCGTCAGAGACGTCTTGAGCCGCTGCTGCATCTGCTCCTCCCTCTGCCAAGAGAGCCAGCGACTTCCTGCTGAACCTTACGTGATCACGTCGCAGCCACCCGGGACTCCTGACCTGATCTCCTGCTCCTTGGCAAGCAGGCGGAGGTCATCGTCGTCGTCCACGGTTTCGACGAGAAGCATCTCGGTGGGTACGAGCAACCTGGCCGTCGACGCCTCGTCTCCCATCGCCGAATCGTGCAGTAGCTGGCGGCTGAAGCCGTCGTCTTCTTCTCGGACGGTGAACGCGGACAAGTCCTGGCGCATCAAGGAGCCGCTGGACGTCTTCTTCAGCCTGTACCCGCTCATCGAGGAGGAGGCGGCCCACGAGACGCTGACGTTGAGCAGGTGCCACCATCCACCTGCAGTTGTTGTCCGTCGCTTCGTGTCCCTGCCTTGCGTCCGGGTGGCCGGAGGTCACCAGGGCCACGGAGACTTCTGCTATCCCGATACCGTCCCGATCATGTCGAATCAATGTCCTTGAGCGAAATAAATGCCTGTGTCCAATTGTTGCGACGCGCAACTAGCACAGGAATACAGTGTGTTTTCACAAAAAGTAACTTCACTAAAAGGTTCTACTAAAATGATCACACGTTCTCACTGTCTCATGTCCCATTGACGCACGGTCTGTACTTGAGCAAGAAAAAGTACACGTGCTCGGTGACAGCTGGACATTCAAAATACAGGTCACTGCAGCTGTGATATCATATCATATCGATATTATAATATCGATACGCGCAGTTGGCGCCTCTTACGAAATTTGTCTATAAAAAAATTAGCTCACCATAAGAATATCGATCGAATCTAGGACACTGACACGAAATGGGAATACAAATGGCAGTAAAAAGATGTCCTTTTTCCCCAGAGTGTAAGAACGCCTGGACGACCACGGGTCAAACAACTCGAGTCGGACTCGAGTCGGACTCGAGTCGGACTCGAGTCGGACTCGAGTCGGACTCGAGTCGACTGGACTCGAATAAAGAACGGGAATTGCTCCCATCACTACAATGTGTTGGAGTAGAAAGCATAAAGGAAAATTCTCCTCTTAGCAGTTATTAAACATACATTTCTTCTCCCTAAAAAGCACTTTCGAAGAAGAATAATTCAGGCACTGACGGAGGATCTTGCAGTGTCGAAAGTAATTTGCTTCTTCACTAAACATTGTCTTCCCAAGACTTTTCCTTAGTGCTGAACACGAAGCTCCGCTGTTCGCGTTCGACGCCGTCGCTTCTGCAAAGTCTCTCAATAGATCCGAATGAGGAGTGACGGAAATCTGTGTCGAATAAAAAAAAACCTCTAGGCTTTACTTTCCTCATTTCGTTTCTTTCTCCCCTCTCAAGCAATAATGTGGAGCAGCAGGAGGAGTTTCTTCTCCTCTCTTCTTTCTCCCTCATGTGAAGTGATAAATTATGTATGTAAATTACTAAACTTCGGGTCCGCCACTGAAGGAGGCAAGAGGTGCAACTTGCCACTAATCTACTAGAAGTAAAATTGTGCGATCGAGCGAGTTCCTCGGTTGCTTTGCTTGGTGATGCTCTGCGAGCCCGGAGACTCGACCCGGGGAAGTCTGGAGACTGCCTTGTGGAGCTGGGGGCTGGGTCCAGGCTGGGTCCAGGCTGGGTCCAGGCTCGGTCCAGGCTGGGTCCAGGCTCGGGGACTCCTGGCTGTATTGGGTGAAAGGCCCGAAAGCTTTGGACTTGCCTCATCACTACTGGCCTCGTCCTACTTCTCCTTATTGAATTGGACACCCGCAGCAGCGGGCAAAAAAAAAAGAGTATAGGTTTGGTCGTTCCATTAACGAAACGCCTTTTCTGTCTTGGAGGACGTGTTTGGAAAGCAACTTGTTCATGGCATGCGACATCCGACAAGGACAAGTTCGGCTCCGCGGCCTGAGAGGCTCCACACTTGGCCTACGCCAACCTGGTTGGCGTAGGCAACCCGTCGAGGGCGAATCTCCCCCCTCCTCTAGTGGTACGTACAACGCTCAAGCTCTGAATGTTTGTGTACCGGGTAGGGCACTTAAGTTCTGTTATTGCTCTCACAAGCGCTGTACCAACAAAGCAGTTTAAACATACGAAATGTGTAACTGAGAGCCAAAGTAGAGCAAGTCGTTCATTGTGGCCACGTTTTGTGACCTTAATCGTGGCCCTTAATCACCGTGTTCGTTGACTGCGAGGACCGCTCCTTTATCACGTTGTCTGTGGACAACCAGGACCACTCGTTCCAGGTCGCAGTGATCTGTGGGCAACGAGGACTAAATCACATTGTCTCTGGATTGCGCCTCCATTACATTGTGTCACTGGACTACTGTGTCTTTGGCCAACGAGGACCATTCCTTCATCACTGTATCTGTAGACAACTGGGACCACTCCTTGGTCCGGGTGTCTTTGAACCACGAAAATCATTCCCTCATCACCGTGTCTGTGGACAACGACTCCTCCATGGCAGTGTCCGTGAACAACGAGGACCCCTCCCTCATCAAGGAGACCTTTTAAACTTCTTCACTTTAACATCATGGTGCCGATTGACAGCAGGGTCGAGTTGCCATTTTTATCCACGTCCGACCTAACCATAATAAGCAAAGACACTCGAAAAGCTGAGACGAATTCATTTAATTAAAGTTTTTCCACCTGTCACCCACCCACCGAGGAGTCCCTTGTTTCCCCCCTCCCCCCTTTTGCATATGTATGGGTCATCCTCTCCTCATGAAGTTGTCTGGAAGTTCTTCTCGTGTCTTTTGTCTGGCAGAGTTTGCTACAAGCTGCTAAGTCTGTTGCTCGCCAGTCAAGAGAGAGGAGAAGTTTGGCAAAATTGAATTTGGAAGAGGAGGGTGATTGTTCCCCTGAGAGAGGAACCAACCAACCCCGGTGGGTCTTGAGTGCAGACAGATGTAAGGAAAATATCAAGAAACTCAAAGGATGAGCGAGACCCTAACCTTGTTAGACTTGGTTTGACAGATCGAATTTCTGCCTCAGGTGGAGGAAGAAGATGAGGTTTCCCGGAGCCTTTTTTTTTAGTCCTTGCCTGTGAAGATGTTGTTTGCTAGTGCTGGAGTCAGTCAGGCCAAATCGTGACTCGAGTTCGGTTGGACTCGAGTCAAATCCGACTCGCATCGAAGCATGAAGCTGGGGCTGGGGCGAGTCAGAAAAAGTCCAATGCGAGTCGAGACTGTCAGGCCAAATCGTGACTCGAGTTCGGTTGGACTCGAACTCCAGCACTAATGTTGGCGATCAGAAAGTTCTGCCTCTCCAGGGACAGTTTATGTTGTTACGTCATACCTGCAGTTTTAGCCTTGGCGCGCTCGCTCAGTGACAACTTAAACAGCTTCTTTTTAACCCTTGCCTTCTCCTCCCCCCCTTTCATAACACGCGTTTTCTTTTGAAGTTGTGCTCCTCATCCAACATTACCACGTCCTCCTCGCGCATGATGAACCCGGGGGAGGCGAAGAGGGAGGGAGAGGCCAAATTGCTTCCCGGAGGATGAAATATCGCGAAATTGAGTCTGTAATAATGCCGCTGGAACTTGGTTAAGAACACACGCACACACACAGATAATGGGAGGAAAGTTCGGCAGAAAGAATTTCGGAAAGTATCGGATAGTCTTTGCTGGTTGCTCGCCCCTCCCAGGGCCGCATTTGGCCATGTGCAACCGCGCCTTAAGACAGCAAAAGCATGCGCGGAGTCTTTCATAACCTCTCCTGGGCGGCATCACTTGCCGGAGGCGGCAAAATCTGGCAGCAACGATAGAACAAAGAGCAACCTAACAGTAAATATGACAGAGATCGCAGGAGGAGGCAGCTGACGGAGCAGGAGATTAAAAATGAGACGCTGTTTCAGTCGGGACAGAGGAAAAAATGACTTAAAATCTGCGGTTTTTTTTTTTTAAAGAAAAAGGCAGCCAAGGAGATCGCGACCAAACACATTCATCTTTTGCACCATAAAGTTTGCTGAACGTGACGAGACTCGGACTCGAGATTTATTCTCGGCGACGCCCTCCAAAAAGATAGAAGGAGTCAAAAAAGTCTGGCCTGAAACTGTTATGGAGGCCAAAAAATAAAGTAAATGAACAAGCGCACCTTGGCTGCAGCCCTTGACGGACAACTCTCTCATGTACAGGGTGGTTCGAGATCAAACTGGGGCAGTCCACAGTGAAAGCAGGCACTGGGACCAACTTGAGTCTTTATCACCAGCATCCACATCTTCTGTCTCTGTACGATGGAGGCGTTCACTTCAGACTCTGCCACCCTGTAGCCGACAACTGGCGGTCAGTTCAGACTCTGCCACCCTGTAGCCGACAAGTGGCGTTCAGTTCAGACTCTGCCACCCTGTAGCCGACAACTGGCGGTCAGTTCAGACTCTGCCACCCTGTAGCCGACAAGTGGCGGTCAGTTCAGACTCTGCCACCCTGTAGCCGACAACTGGCGGTCAGTTCAGACTCTGCCACCCTGTAGCCGACAACTGGCGGTCAGTTCAGACTCTGCCATCCTGTAGCCGACAAGTGGCTGTCAGTTCTATCTAGTGGTGGGTCGGGCTTTGACTCGAGTCATTTTGCTGACTCGGAGGTGAGCCTGATTCGACCCGGAGTCAGATTTGAATGTTCCCACCCGCCTCTAAACGAGTCAGCATTGGGTACGCAGTTAGTAACTTTGAAAATCAACCCTTTTGTCATCGGACTTCTTGTCTTGTATACCCGAGGAACGCCGGTCGTTGACTCCATCCGGATTCGACCGACATTTGGGGTTGCCTGACCCGCCCCGGGCCCGGATCCCAATGCTCCGAGCCAGATTCGAAATTCCTCGACCCCACCCATCACGAGTCGACGTCGACGACAACTAGCGTCCACTTCAGTCTCCGCACCCTGTAGCCTACAACTTGTCTCTGTACAATGCAGACTGGCCTCCAATTCAGCCTCCGCCACCCTGTAGTCTGTCTATAACTAGCCATTTTTTAAGTTTCCTGCAGTATTTTTCTCCCCTCACCCCCCCTCCAGGCTTCAACTCACTCACGAGAAAAGGCCTGGCAGAGGCTGTCAACGCGAGCAGAATATTATTATGTGTGCACGCATAAAGGGGGAACGAATAAAGAGCGTATTGTACTACTCAAACATGACGTGAGACCTACTTTCCTTTTTTTTTTCACGACACCGCCAAACTTAAATAGAAATCGATGTCTGACAATCGATAGCAACTTTTAATATTTGCGCATTCGACAGAAGGGGAGGGGGGCAGCAGCAAATTGGTTTTATGGAGTATAGGTGTACCCATTTTC
>JAAUXU010024169.1_pt1 | contig 17459 bp, 17 predicted proteins | sample 7278151 | NCBI WGS metagenome assembly JAAUXU01 (sample SAMN14350113, study PRJNA611818) | marine sediment metagenome | isolation source: surface marine sediment (1.8m) | place: French Polynesia: Moorea | collected 2018-08 | reverse complement strand
GAACCCTAAAAATATCATGGACTTGTTGCACATTGTATAAAAGCCGATATCGTCGGCTTGTCGCACCTGCCCCAAAAGCATCATGAGCTTGTTGCTCCAGCCCTAGAAGCATCGTGGACTTGTGGCAAGCACCCTAAAAATATCATGGGCTTGTTGCACCAGCCCTAAAAGCATCATGAGCTCGTTGGAAGAGCCTTAAAAGCATCGTGTGCTTGTTACACCAGCCCTAAAAATATCATGGACTTGTTGCACATTGTGTAAAAGCCGATATCGTGGGCTGGTTGCACCAGCCCTAAAAGCATCATGAGCTTCTTGCACTAGCCCGAAGAGCATCATGGGCTTGTTGCAAGAGCCCTAAATGTATTTGGGATGTAGTGGTCGGCTGAAAAGTGATTTGACTGGCAGGTGATCAAGCCATCCTTTAAGGTTTGCCGGCATCAAACCACACAGAGCTAAACAGCAACATTACAGAAAGATCAAGGTGATGACAGCTCTCGATTTTGGGTATTCAATTATGCCAAGATGGCAGCAGTTTGAGGTCACTTCACGGTCTCAGCTGCTGATCGAAGAAATTTCACGCTACCTCATATTAAACATCCTAAACACCCCATACTGTTAAAGTTATGTGATATCTGGCATTTCCGAGAAAATCTGTCAGATGGCGGTAAATACCAAGTATTCAGTGCTCCCTAAAAGTAATTTGACCTCGTTGCATCAGCCCTAAAAGAAATATGGGCTTGCCAGATCAGCCCTGACAAGTAATGCGGGTGGCTCCACCACCACTAAAAAATAACGTGAGGCTGTTGCACAAGCCCTAAAATTTTCATTTATTCGTCCATTTGTTCAATCGTCGTGCACCCACAGAGAGGCTCTAAAAATAGTCTCTTGCCAAACTCGCAATTCTGGGCCCCCTGTGTGTGTGACTATGTAGTTTTCTCCCACTGCTCCAGAAGTCTTTTTCCCTTGTGTGAGTGGGTGTGGGTGTCAGGGCGCTTAAGTCTAATTATATTTGACAATGACAATTGAGTGACAATGGCAAGAACCTACTAAAGTTGGATCACGATGTTTCACAGTGACACATTATAGAAACCACTGTCGTAGTGACAGCTTTCGTTCAAAACTACTGAGGGACTCATAAACATTAAGAATGTGCATCGACATGGAAAAATGCGAAATTTTTCAAAAAATTGAACATCAACACACCTAAGAATAGCGTTATCATACAAAACTTTCTTATGCGATGCTAAAAGGGGCACAAGATAAAGGGGCACAGTGAAAAGCCCGGTAATCCGCGGGCCATAAACACGACAAAAATGCAAGGGAAAACCTACACATGTGAGGGTAACATAAAAGTTGACTCTTTAAAATGTATTTAACCTCGTCGAAATATCAGCAAACGTACCATCTTGACAATTAGTTGGGCATTCAATGTACTATCACAACGGATTTTGAAGTTATTTGCTCTCAATAAAGAAGGGTACAGCTTTATAAGCTTCTCCCGAAATTTGCCCCAACGACGAAAATAGACTTGAATTTTCCTGTGGGCTTTGATACAAATCAATTCAGCCGTCTCTGCACTGCATCGTCTGGGGCCCAACAATGTGGTTTCTTAGAAGTCTAACCTTGTGAGGGTCATTTTCCCCCACCATCATGGCCCGCCCGCCATTGTCCCAGGGGGAGCACAACCAGATACCTCTAAGACTCTCCAGAAGTGGTTGGTGGACAACTTGGGTGAGGAGAGATTCTGGGATAAGACCATGTGATCCCCACTCTCACTTGATGCCAACCCTAAGACCTGGCACAAGGCGTGGGAGAGGTTGCCGGGCATCATCAGGACCACGGACAGCTACACTGTGAGTGTCCCGTGTCTGCACAGTGACGATGAGGACGACGACAGGAAGTGGTGTGTCAGTAGCCACCTGTTGTCTTCCAAGTGTACCTTGAAACAGCATTCCCGGTTATAAGATCACTAGGGGTTCGTTTTATAAACATGGATAGGTGTACAGCTCATTTGGCCGTACTCTGTATATCGAATGTCGAAATATTGATCAATGTGGGATATCGGTCTGACAAAACATAAGTGCAGTGTTGCTATCAATCTCATTGTTACATGGTGGATATTTCTGCCACACTTATGACTGACACAACCACTCATGGGAGCTATCAGAGTCACCAGAGTGTCTAGATGACAATTTTTGTCAGATGTCAGGGAAAAGTCTCATAAGTTGACTCGCTGAGAGGCTGTTGTTGGCACTTCAGTGTAAGTTTCATAATCACAGGCAAGAATGGCTAATGCGTGTACAACATGAGTTAAAAGAGTGCGTGGAGTGAACCAGATTGCTGCACTGCTCAACGGTGTGGCAGCAATCACTTACACCAAGGGAGAAGCGACTACCAACGTTGCAGTGCATGACCCATTAATTAATAAAAAAGAGTTATGGCAATTTTCAATCCTGTTTTTGCCTAGCAACACCTGGGGCCTGTTTGTCACCTGGTCTCATTTTAGGTCAACCTTTTTTCAGGTCTTTGACCCCCGAGAGTTACTGCTTTTTGGGGGGAAACGACATCGTACAATGGAACCCGCTTAAGTGAAAGCCCCCGGGACAAAACATAATGTTTCCTTTTACCGAAAACTTCACTTAACCAAATGATGATGTTGCAAGGGGGGCAGGGAAATACACCGTGCAATGTGTGCAGCACTGCATTGCACCGTTTTTTGGCAGAGTTGCAGAGTTGACTATCAGATATCAGGATTGATATGATATGAAGATGAGGCCAATGCTGCCACCAAACGACCAGGATATTGCGACAGCTGCCAGAACTATGGCCACTCCTCCACCAAGGAAATGTTGGACTTGTCCAGAGCCGTGAGGTTCAAAAGTTTGGTGCTTGTAGTGGCCAGGAGATCAACGAATTTAAGGTTTAAAAAACGTATTCATGTTTGTAATGGGGTCGGGGAAAGCGCTTCACTTGAGCAGGAATTTCACATAAGCAGCTTTCACTTAAGTGACTCCACTGCATAATGCACCAATTAGAACAATGGAATCAGGTTATCTCAAAATCTTCATTGTAGAGACAAATCTCGTTGTTAAGTTGGTCTAGCATTTAGCGGAGCAGGAGGTGATCTTCAAAGTAAGATGAAAGGAACGCGATATAAGTTCTCTTTAACAACTTACACTGTTTGGGGAGAAAAAAGAAGTAATTTTTTTTTCAACTGAGCAGGTGGCAAAAAACTTTAGCCTCAATTTCTCTAAACGAGACCTCGGTCAGTCAGGTCTCTTGCACCAACGTTTGCTCGACTTCATCAGTGGACCGAGGTCCCCTTTTTTTGTGCCACTTTTAGCAGGACCAATCTGTATTGTGCATGGCCGTCGGGGTTGTTGCTTTGGCTTGGGTGGGTGCGACCTCCGATGGGGGGAAGATGCACCCGGGGGCTCAGACCCAGGTCGTAGCTCACTGAGTCCTTCACCATTCATCGACTGGTGTCCAGGGCAGATCTTTGGGTCTCAGCAGTGGTGAGTCAGGTCATAAGCTTATCCAAGAACTTCTTGCTGGGTTTGGCCTGGTGAGCCAGGTCTCCTTCAGACATGTCTCACCCTTCGTAGAAGTCGCAGGTCACGGTCAAACTGTTATTTCTCCGGCCAAAATAGCTTTCGTCATCCGTGACAATTGAAGTCTGTCCTTTTACAGGAAAACAATCTTCTTTTTGAGCTCGGTATCAATTCTGGGCTCTCCTAAGCCTTTGTATTTTGAAGCCTCTTCTCTCTTCAGATAGTGGATGCCTTCCTGCTTTAAGACCCCGCCAGCTGTAGTCGTATCCGGCTTTGCTCGGGAAAATCTATAAAGCGTTATTTCCGTCCGTCTTATGTTTCTACGTTATGCCGTCCGCGCGCTCAGTGCTGTCCACGCGCTCCGTGCCGTCCATGCACCTCATGCTGTCCACGCGCCTCATGCTGTCCACGCGCTCCGTGCCGTCCATGCGCCTCATGCTGTCCACGCGCTCCGTGCCGTCCATGCGCCCCATGCTGTCCACGCGCTCCGTGCCACTTCTCTCACCTCTTCACTTACCTAGTGTTGCCCCGTTGCATTGTTTCTCAATGACATTTGTTGTGTTTTCGTATATATATTTTTACAAAAGTAAATAAAACTATGCAACATAGGAGAGGAAAAAAAAAGTCTCTCTCGCCAAAGATAGTTACTGTTAAATAGATACTGACACTGCACAGATGCAGTAACCATGCACGTGTGCGTGACTTGTTGAAAATGCATCGTTGGACCTGTATGACCAATGAGTAAGTGCAACGTTGGGCCTCAATTTCGGCCTTGAACAGCCTTGGGCCTTGGCCTTAGTAAAGTGAATTCCCTGGCGCGTGAAAAGTACTGTCTACTGACAAAGTTGGTGACGATTTGAGCAGTGGTTGGGGTGCCCAAAATGTGTCAGACAGAATCACTAACAGACAAAAAGATGGGCACACAACGCTTTTATACTGGGGGATTCCGCAAATGTTCGCTGTTCTGATATTTTCGATACCCAAATCACGGTTATGAGAAAAGGCCTTGGACTATGTTTGAGTGTTGCGATCAATAGTTAAACATGACCTACAGGGTCTGGCAGGTGTTTTGGAACTTTATTTAACATTGCATAATTAGGGTAATTAAGTAGTTAGGGGATTGTGGAGTTGACTAGGTAGTCTTTAGACATTGCTTTCCAGTATCACGCAATGTGACCCCCCTCCATGGTGATCATCCTCTTGATCTGGGACCTGAAGGATGAGCAGGCATTGACGACCTCTGCGGCCGAGACCTTGGCCCACTCCTTGCTGATGGAGGTCCTCAAGGCCGTGATGTTCAGGTAGCTGACAGAGCACACCTTCCCCTCCAACTTCCCCTAGAAGTAGTAGTCCATGGGGTTCATGTTGGGGGAGTTGGGGGCCAGGTGTGGGAGTCCCAGAACAGCACATTGTTGGACTTGAGCATGTTCACTGTCTTCTTGGCTGTGTGTGCAGGAATGCTGTCTTGTTGGAAGACAAAGTTGGTGTCCCCGGCCACATCCTTCATCCACGGGATGACCACCAACTCCAACACATCACAGTACGTGTCCGCACCCACCTTCTCCTTGGGCCTGAAGAAGTGCGGTGGCATCACGGCCCTGTTGCTGCCAATCACCACCAGGGTCATGACCGAGGCTGGGAACTTAGTGGTTTGCACCGGGGGGACATTGGACTTCATGGTGGCAATGTATCTGTCATTCTGGCTGTTGTAGGACCTGTCCACCGTCCACATCTTCTCATCACTGAAGAAGATGATTCAGCCACTGTGTGACTTTAGGTCATTATGGATCTTCATCCCATTCATGACCCTCTTCCCCTTCATTGACATCATCAAGATGCACTTTTTGCTCAGCTTGTAGCTCTTGAGCTTGAGGTCCTGCTTGACAGCCCTCCCAATGGTCCTCTCACTCACCTTCCTGTTCTTGGCGAGGATGGACATGGGGGTGCCAGGGGCAGCTGTGATGGACCTCTTCAGGCTGGCCACAAAGCGGGGGGTTCAGATTTTGTCCTTTCTTGGCTTTTGGGGCTTTCAGGCAGTGCTGTTCCCGGCCTTCCAGGAGTTGTAGACCCTGTAGATGGTTGCCTTTGGGTAGTCGAGGGCCTTCCTGATGTGGGCAGGCCTGTGGCCCGCACATGCCATTTTGACAATTGCTTGCCTTTTTGCTTCCTGCATCTTTGTTTGTTGTCGTAGAAACACCAACAAGGGCTCATTTTAAAGCTGGAGGTGCAATGGTTCGAATGGTAATCCCAGATGCTTGATAGGAAGTCTCGTTCATCTGTTACAAGTGTTCAAAGTTAGTTCCAAAAGACCTGCCGGACCCTGTATTTCAGATTTGACCTCATTCAATGATCACTGTGTTGTAAGGCGTGAAACAAGAAAAACTTTTTTTACTGGTAAAATTATGTAAGAACATCAGTCCGTTACTTCACGCTTTACACCTGCAGGTATGAGCTGTCCTTATTCTAATACTACACTAAAACAATTAGGAGCCAGCAGTTGAACACTAATTTGGAAACTGCAGGTTCAAAGCTCACAAGAGGGTCAGAATTAGATTTGCGAGTGGGAATAACTTTACTTAATTTTTGGTCCAACATTGGCCAAGAAAATCAAACCTACGTATTACTTTCTAAACCTACATGTTATCTTCTAAACCTCCGCATTACTTTCTGCCATAGAAGGCAGGGCTTCCTCGGGGAAAAATCAGTGATAAAAGTAGAAAGTAGTGAAAAATCACTGTTTCTCCTTTAAAAAATGAAACTGCCACTTTTTTTCGCTCTTCTTTAAGTCACCCAAATGAAATTGACCTTCCTGCGTGTGCCTTAAGAAGTGTGAAAAAATGTTGGCAACTTTTCTTTTCTTGACGATGATATTTTCTTTCACTCGATCTACTTTCATCATCTGTTTTGAGTGCCCATAGAGGCTTGAAAATGTGAAAATAGGTGCTGAAGAATAGGTGAAAATAGGTGCCGAAAATGCAGGATATGAGTCTACGACAAACCAAGTCTAAACTGAGTGAAGAAAAAGTCGAAAAGCTTCAAGTATGAAACCATTGTTTGTTACTATTGGCGTCAATTTTGGTCGAGTTTCGGTGGCGATTCCTGGTCTGCCTGCACAATTTGATGTGGACCCCTAAAAACATGAGTCGTGTTTGTGTCCTCTGGACTCCGGTGTCCGGGTCCACAGCCCACACAGAGAACAGTATCCGAACCAACTGACCAACTTCAATACTGGTCAGTTTTGAGTCTCACTGACCTGATTCAGGCCTTTTTTTCATTTAGGCTCCTTCCTCCCATATTGATATTATCCGATAGATATCGGATGTCTGCCTGCATCGAGCCCTGATGAACATCACTACAGTTATACCCCAATTTACCATGGCAACAACATAGTCTTGGTCGCTGACAAAATAAAATGCTTCAATGCTTTATATTGGCAAAAAGCCCCAAGTACTCCGTCGCTCTGAAGGGTAATACTTATGCCAGACATGTTGACATTGGGTTGTAACGATAATTTTCTCAGGTGCTCTTTCCTTACTTGGAACTGCCAACATTTTCCCATGTTACGCTGACAGCTCTGCACTTTTTGCTTTGAAATGGGAACTTCACTTCTGCCTTTTTCCCAGACAATTGGACTTTAGGCCAGACCTGACTGTTTTTCCATGATTTAGCATTCTATATTCATTTGATATGCTTCAATGCAAACAGGCGACTGCCTTGGATTCATCAATGTCATTTTCGATATACCAGTACTTGGTACATTGACACTCGGGATATATGGACAATTTCTCCTGGTCCCGAGGAAGTAAGTATATGTGAAGACCTCTGCATTTGTATAATAATAACTATTTATTGTAAGTCAATGCACTCTAATTAGTATAAGTATTTATGATATCAACTATCTATTGTAAGCCTTTGTTTGTTTCTGTGGAAACTGCAGGGGATTGATGCCCGTGCAGTAATTGGAGTAACCCTGGGTTGGGTCTTTTCCTGCCCCGGTTAGTGGCAAACATCTCAGCGCTTAGCAGACCGTAGCGCCTGGCGTGGCGAGTCCACCAGTGTGTTTAACTTTCTCTGAACTCCTTTTTATATTGTAAGCCTATATATATTCTCTATATTTGTCAGTTGACAAAAAAGAGAAATATCTATGTCAACCTTTTTGTACTGCCACTCGACTGAAAAGCTTCAAACTACAAAAAAAAATATTGTTGCTTCTGAAGTCATTGTCGTACGCACTCGCACCCCAAGTGCCAATGGGCGTCCACTGGTTGACATGCGCAAAATAGCCTCTTAGAAAAAAGAAACGAAATAAAAAGCACATTTTAAAGTACTTCCCTTATGACTCGCAGAGCCAGAAAATTAATGTTTTGCACAATTTTTTCTTTGACATATTTGCTCATTTCCGCTCTTTGCTTGGGGAAATGGTGCTCCTGAGACATCAGCTGAAAGAAATTTGGAAAGAAAAGCCATGAATGCAGCCACTTATCATTACTTTGGTCATCATCATGGCCAACACCAAGAGGACCCAGTAGCTCCAGAGCCTGAATGAGAAAGAAAACTTTCCGTTAAAGCTCCTCCAGCACAGCTTCAACATCTTCCGCCAGGCTTGGATGAAGTGTGTGGGTGCTGTTATGAGGTCTCAGCTGCTGCAGCATCTGCTGTCCTCAAGGAACATAGAACTCAAGAGAGTGACTACAGTGTTGCAAACCAACATCGAAGATGCTGCCAAAAAGAGGAAGGTATCAAAAGCTGAGATGATTGGACAGGACACGTTTGAAGCATTCATTACAGCAAATGTGCCACTGAAGAAACTCACGAAGTTGCGAGGTTAATGCGACAAGTATCTTGGCATTGACATCCCCAGTGGGAGCACTCTCAGGTGCCTGCCGGAAAATTGCGAGAAACCCTCCAACTGATCCGTTAGGACCTGCAGTATAGCCTGCTCTGGATATCTGGGAGCGAGGTCACCGACAACGTGGGGAATCTGGTCATTGACCGCCTCAGCAGTGAGTAATTCAAACTTTACCTCGTCAACTGCTCATTCCTCAACCATGCAAATGCTGGAGAGGTTGCCAGACTTGTCATTAATACACGACAGTAGTTCTTTCCCAGCTTCAACTGTTGACTGGCCAAACTTTTTCTTACGGCTGGGGTCCACCACTTGCCAAAGGCTGGCACTGATCTCCGCACATTATACCCAAGCCTCCTGCACACGACTTGTGCGGGACACAGCATCCACCGCATGAGAGGATCAGAGAGCATTTCAACGCACTTATCTCCTCGTGCAAAAAGATCTTCTTGAAACCCCTTGAGATGCAGCATTGACAAAGAAAGGTGCCGTGACCTGCCGTTCCATCTGGTCCAGTCTTCATGAGGTGGGAAACATGGATCAGGGCAGCTTGTTGGTATGTCAGAACTTCAAGAAAGTCAAGGGTGTGGGGGGAAATTTTGATCCAGAGGAAGCTGTCAGCATCACGGAGTGCAAACAAATCTTGCCGTCAGAGAAGCTCCACTCCACCTTAACATTCATCCGGAGCCGCCTCGCCGTCTTGCCAAGCCCCATCACCACCCTGGAGACTACAGGGTTGTCCCTGATTAAGGCACTTCAGGTTGTCAATGTGACCAAACGAAAGATCGATTCCATTCCAGGGGATGCTGGTCAGCTGCTGAAGTCCAAGGTGGATACGCTACGGAAAAAAGATCTTGGATTGAAGACCCTAACGCAGATTGGGGGAGTTTCGGGGGGGGGGGGGAAGAGCTGGATCTGACCTCAGGAATCTCTATCCATGAGTTGCTGGGATGAAGTGTACGTCCCACTTGCAAGCACAGACGTGGAGCACTCGATCAGCCATTATAAGAACATCCTGTCAGACAGGAGACAGAGCCTCACGTGGGAGGACTTAACTGCGCTTGTCGTGTTCCACTGTTTCCACTAGGGATGGATCGAGTCTAGACTAGTACTCAAAATACTCGTACTCGAGTGTTATTTACTTGTACTCGAAAGACTCGCGAGTATTGTAGGGGTGGATCAAGTCTAGATTCCTACTTGACCCATCATACTTGATTTGTACTCAAAAGACTTGTGAGTTTACTACCTCAAGTCTACCTCGAGTCTAATGGCAGTGGCAATATTTAGAATTCTAGTTAGTCTGAAATCCAGCTTGAAGTGAAATGTTGCTTTGTAAAAGAGATTCGTGAGTTCACACTTCTCATGCATCTTCATATGTTCTATAGGCTCAAAATTTGTCTGAACTAGACTCCATAGGACTTTTGGGAATGGACTCAACCCTCTCAAAGACTCAATCCTGATAACCGACTCGTACTCGAAACTTGACTCGTACTCAAAGCTCCATTCATATACTAGAAACTCTATCCTCGTCCTCGACTCGTTCTCGACTTGTACTCGAAGAAAGTGGACTCGATCCACCCCTAGTTTCCACCAAAAAAGACAAAGGAGAAGAAGGTGAACGAAGCCGTTGAACTGCAGCACAAATGTCAGCTGTCGTGATGGTCCCTCAGTACATGGAATGTTGTGGAAACCCTTCTTTTTAATCTTGAACAGTAAGCTAGATGTCAGCTGTTGCGGTTGTCCCTCAGTAGATAGAATGTCGTGGAACCCATCATTTTGATTCTACCCAGTAAGCAAGATCCTTACTCTTAAGTTACCTATGGCTAAGAAAAGAGGACCACCACGACAGTTGATTTTGCGCCTCAAAATCTTAGGAGCGAGCCTGGACAATGTTCACCTTCTCCCCCTTTATCTTCTTTGGTTTTCACAACCGCGTTGACCTTGAAAAAACAGCATCTTAAGCCCTACATATTTTGGCACTTTTCAATGCCTAATATACTATATATTTACATATTTTGCCCCCAATGCACACCTATTTTTCCCTAAGCTAAGCCACCTCAGCCCTGTGCAGCTTAGATACCGCAGTTTCACACCATCGTGGTCATGGTAGTCCAGTGGAGCAACTCATCTCTGTCTTCTACCCCCAGTCTCTGCCTCCCGTTCAGTGCAGGTAACCAACAGCGATGAAGTGACAGACAAGCATCATAGGTACGTATATGACATCAAGTAGCCTTCAAGGACGAGATTCTGGAAAGTCATAATCCGTGTAACGTTACCTTTTATTCTCTCCCTCCCGATACAATTTTGCTTCTTTATCTCCATACATACGCACAGTGTGGGCACAAACACACACGAAAACACATCCCTGCAAAAGGGAAAAATCATTACAACTTAGAGATCCTGTTCATGCGGCAACCGTGATTTCTTGATGAATAAAATTTCAATGTTCCTCATAGTCAACATTCTATTTAATAGAAATTTTCTCTGGCCAACAATTTCCCTTCACAGTTTCATAACTCAGAAATCTTAATCATGTGGCAACCCCGTTTGTGGATTTGCTGAATAAAGTTCTATGGAATGTGATCATCAACGTTTATGATGGTCCTCAGACGAGACTGTCTTTGATGGTACCATTTTGAGGGTTTCGGTGTTTGAGTCACCCTGTAAATAGCAATACAGCGAACCCCTGCAGATAAAGCATGGGGAGTGATAGAGAAATCCCTTGTATGCTGTTTTTTAACTGATTTTTTTCTATATAACATCCTCCTGTTGACGTATCACGCTCTGTACTTAATGGAGCAATGCAAAACTGATTTAGAAGTTGAAATATGACTCAGATCGACATTAAAAGTGACTCAGAAAGGCCTTCATTTTGACTTTGTAAAGCCTGCAAAGTTCCAATGGGAAGTCTGTATTTTTTAAACGACTCTATGAACCAGTCAACCATTGACAAGTTCTTTCCCAGAGAATAATGGACTTTTGTCTCAATGCGTACTTTTTGGAGTGCTCCACTTGTTACAGCAAATTTGAAGCTGCTCAATTAACGGGAGTTCACTGTACTATTACTTTGTACAGTACGTGTAAGACTTACGTTAGGTTCATGTGTGCATGTAGCAATATGAGAGGGCTGCACTGAAGAGAGTTCAGCCTTATGCTGGTACCAGAACTAATCGGCTTAATCTTGTTCATAAGGCCGTTGCCAATATTTCCATCTTTTCTGCTGCTTTTCGTCCAGGAAAGGGTGGTAGGAGAAGGCAGTGCAGAGGCTCAGCGTCGTAATCAGTCGCTCGACATCCCCCACTGGGCCAAGTTTTCCTCATTTTTGTACATGCACACACAGACAAGCTTTTTTTCCACTGCCCTGCCAAGTACTAAGGAACAATTAAAAAAACATGACCTCACTTTTAAAGGCGTCCTCACAGAAGGACGACAAGACGTCCTCTTCACTCACCATACTCAGGCAGGCCACAGGTAAAAGTATGAAATTTTCCATTTGTACTTCACCGCTCAAGAAAAGACTACCGACAACCCTTCCCCCTTCCCCCAAAAGAAGAAAAATTTGTCATTTTGAGGTTTCTCAGCATCTATTGAACTCTTCTCGAGTGCTTCAATGTAGTTTCCAGCAACCGGACCCCTTCTGACACTCTTTTTCAAGTAGTCAATGCAAGCCTGAGTCACTTTTTGGTCAGGACTCAAGTAGGCTGAAAAACTTGTCAACTGTGGAAGTCCCTTTGTTCAGAGCTGCTCTTATCTCTCTCAGGCATGGTCGGTTCTGCTGGCTTGGAAAGACCTGCCAGAGTGCTGAGTCGACCAGGCCCTCACCAGACAGCTTTAAAGGGGGGGGGGAGGTGTCCCACTGGGACTGGTCCGGGTAGGTCTTTACAAATTTGCAAAATGAAGCTTATCTTATGCAAAAATGCGTTATGAAAATGGTATGAAAAGTGGCTAAACGTGAGTGTGAAGGAGAGAAAGTGTGCACAAGGCTGAAACTTTCAGTACTAACAGTAAATTCGTTAGTGTTCTTTTCACTCCTGGGATCTGTGAGTGCGATCTAGGTAAACACACTCGCTCTCAGGGTGAAGGTGGATGATGAAAGGGGAGAGGGAGACTTTTTTCCTTCTTCTCTCACTTCCTGAGCAGAAAAGTTTGAGGGAAATCCAACATCAACTTTTCAAAGACGGATAAAACTTTGATGGCTCCCAACTCAGCCAGACCCAACACCTGAATACCCAGAATGTTCTCTTTTTTCCCCCTCCCTCGTTCGGTGTGCTGGGCAGGTGGCGGGGAATCAGCAGTGCTTCACTGACCCATGAGCGTTGGGCGGAATCGAGGCTGTTCGACAGAGAAAAAGGAAGGGTGGAAGAATCATGCTTGTTTTCATTGGCTTTTCTCCTTCAGAGCGCCGTTCAACCTCTCGGTCCCACCCTGGTGGTGGTCAGAGCCACATCAGCGTGCTCGACGTCCGCCAGATCATCAGCATCAGCTGCAGCAGCGGCAGCGGGGACGAGACGAAGAAGCTTGAGCGGGCTGTGAGTACAGGGCTGGGGCAGGTTGACACAGGACTTCCCACAGGACTTCCAATGCTAGTGCAGGTGGATTTGCAAGGTTGCTGAAGAAAATGTCACCTTGCATAAAAGAAGAAACATACCATATGCAATGTTTTCTTTAAAAAAAACTGCTCTGGGACTGTCTGCGCAGTAGAAGCTGAGAGGATCTTTTTATTGAAAGTCGACTCAAACTGCTCGTGAGCACTGCACGTGAGTCCTTGGGCTTGTACGAAAGTCTTTTCGCGATTCCTTTTTCGTATAAGAGAAAATGTTTTCGAGTTTTTCATCCGGGTTCGATATGCATCTTTCTTCCGGCTGTGCCTCTCAAAAAAGCTGTATTTAGGCGGTCTCTCGAGGCCTGCGAGGCCTGTGAGGCCTCCGAGGCCCCTCAGGCCTGCCACGTCGTCATAGGTGACATTTTTTCGCCTATCCTACCGACCGCTAAAATATATGTACTACGACTACGTCCGTCTGCAGCTCGACCAAGCCTAATTTAGCATTCTCTTTGTTCACCTCTCCTTAACGCTGGAAAGTCATTTGTAGGAAGAAGTGAGACCTGGAGCTGTTTTTGCAGACGTCGTAGTTGCGTATGCTCAGGCCAATGAATGATGAGTGGCAGCTCGTGTGGAATGACTTCTGTACTGCTGTATTCTCAGACTGATTTGCACATACGGTGCGGTGCTGTTGCAGGGCTATCGTCAGCAAGAGACCGGTGTTCCTCGCCGGCAGCAGAACAATACGCCGTCGCTGAGTCCATTGCCGGCGTCCACCCTGTACGAGTCAGACGTGGACTCCGACGCGGCCGTGGACTCGAACGCCGGGACCTTCGTTTGTGCCGTCAGACGCGCCGTCGTCTCGCTCAAGAAGTGGACGGGCGGAAACCAAGAAGTCCTCGCAGGTGATGATGATGATGGTATTACTGATGATGAAGACGGCGGTGGCAGCGAGCGAACGAAAGGACGACCCATTTCTAGCAGTACTGGGTGGATGGCATTTGGGCCACCCTGTAACAGACGAAGAGGTCGTACTCTTAGGAGAGGCGACGGCAAAGCCATTACAGCAAGGCAGCATTGGAGAAAAAGAGCCGAGAAAAATGACCACCTCACGTGCATGAGCGAAATGTTATGGCCTCTACATGCAGAATTTACTTAGCAAGCATTGTAGGGACTCAATACATGTATGATGTTAGGCTGGAGTCACTGCACGGAAAAAGAACGTTCTGATGATCATAGCTTTCTGGTCGGAAAAAAAGCCCGATTCTATCTTACCACCGTTGCATCCTCCACTCAAATGGAGAGTTCAGCAAAATTCTGCCATTGCAGATGTTGCAGCATTTTGTCGTCGTCTCTATACGCATGAGGATGGAGCAGCAGCTTGTTGTTTTGTTGTCCTGCCACGACAGTTGTTGGAGTCAGAAAGCTCATGCTTTGTTTGGAATTTCGTTGGAAAGTTTTCCAGACAGCATTCGACTTCTTTTTCTTTTCTTCCCTCATCAGTAGAGACCAGACATTGTGCGATTTTGCCAAAGACTCCTTGCACGACCGCACTGAATAAATCCAATGATTTCAGAACAGCCAGTGCAGTGACATAAGGAGTCCGAGACAAAAGTCGGGGGTCTCTACTCGTCAGATTCTCCACTGAGTCACACTTTCTTTTTATTCCTCATCGCTCAGCTTGAGAATTTTTTTTTCTCCTGTGTGACCCGACCTTTAGCAGAAAAGAAAAGACGTCTTATCTTTCCACGTCCGTCATGAAGGAGAAGAGATCCTCTCAGTGAGCACCCTTCATACTACGAGTACAGCAGAAAAAGAGCAAACAACAGCTTTGTCACAGTCGAAGTAATCACCGTTGCTGCGCACTACAAAGACACTCTTCATCCAGGTCATTTGGAAACAAGGTCCTATAGATTCTTCTGGTGGCCGGTGGTGGCCGCGGCCATCTTCTTCCGCTCAGTCGGCCAGCCGCTGCACGTCAACAACGTCCTCAGGTCAGATCATATATGGACACCTCTAGTGTCTTTTGTTCACTCTGTCGTGTAATGCTGCTTTAGGGGAAGGGAAGGCAAGGAAAGAAAACTCCGGACAACCTAACCTAAGTCTAACCTAACTTGTCTTGACCCTAAGACTTCTCTAGTTTGACAGCAAGAGTGCGGAGCACAATATAACCCCACCTTTCGCCCAGCCACGATTTCACACACTACGCACAGTAGACGCATCCCAAGGAATGTCCCAAAAAGTCATGTAATGTTCAAAACCAGATTCATCTTCCAGGTCATGTATGCATTACACGATGACGACTCACTCTGTACTCTACGTACAGAGTGCGGACTAAAATTACCCTCGCGTCTGACTTTATCCGCAAGCGGATGTGAATCTCAATTTCTGTGGCGTGCGAAACATGCATTCTTTGTGTGGGTGAAAGTGCAGTCAGCACCCTGTATTAATTTCTTGGGACCCCCGGTATTTCAGTTGCTCTTTGGACACCCTGTTCCAGGGTCGAGACAGGAGGAATTGGTCAAGCGAGAGATCGTTTTTCTCCATTTCACTTTTTGACGAACTCTCTCAATTGGAAGGTTATTGTCCTTGTAGAAATTTCAATGTTTAGAAAGCTCCAGAACTTTTTAGTGCGTACTCACTGCAAATAAAATCTTCCTTTCTTTCTTTGTCTTTCTGGTCTCAGTCGGTACAGAAGGTTCTTCGCCTCCTTTTCTTTCCTGATGACTGCCAAATGACATGTGCGAGCTCTGAAGGTGTACAGAGGTGTTCAAGAGGAGTGATTAAGAGGTCCTCGCGTGGCACGATTTCGTGACCATCGTTAATCTACCACGTCAAGTACTCGGGAAACGACGCTACGAACGTGATCGAAACGAGCCAATGACGACGAACCCGTTGGCTTCACATATGTTAATGACGATCTCACGGACGCAGATGTCATAAGCTTTTTTAATACCCCCTCATTAACTCATTAGCCCTGTCTTAATGACTCACTTTGACTCGCCACATACATTTCCAGCCGGTGGCTCCTACTTCTGTTCACTTTTTCCAACTGTGACGACTCAGACCAGTCATTTTACAGCAGCTGCGGGAGGGGGAGGGAGAAGGTGCAAGTGCACAGACTACGTCTGGGCCTATTCCACCAGGCCTTTACTGGAGGCACTCTCGTAAAAAAAAGAAAAAAGTGCATTAGGCGCAAGTTCTTCCCTGGGCCTGAATTTATCTATCCCATGAGAGTGACACTTTTTTTCCTCACACGATCTCAGTGAGAGAGAGACCTTTGTTTCGCATGATTACAACGTTTTTCTACTCTGTAAATAATATAGCGGATGCCTCATTTTTGTCGGCTTGTGCTCCGCCGCCCCGACGGGCGCGGTCGCCTCCTTGGGCGCCTTCCTCTGCTCCTACCTGGTCACAAGGTTGTTGTGGACTTTGGCAACGAGTTCGAGGGAACAAGACCAACAGACCAAACAGAGAGATACAGAATACCCTTTGGAAGAGGCTCGCACGCTGTTGTTCATTTATTCACTCATTCAATTCGTTATTACGTTTCACACTTTGTCGTCTGAAAATGACTGAAGAATGAAGAAAAAGACAGAGGTTTTCTGCCTCAAGCATCAAAGCAAGCCTCTCCCAAAGGTCAAGCGCCAACGACAGCAACTCGTACAAGCCGGTGACCGAGGGCCTGCTGACCACTCCCGCCTTCATGATGGGGCTGCTGCTGGCCAAGATCGGATACTTCAGCGTCGTCGACATGGCACCGGGGGCGGTCGCCGACGGAAAGGACCTCTTCTGGAGAGTCACTGTCTTGATGAATTTGGCAGTGCTTTGGTGAGTAGCGATCAATAGTCTGTCTCTCTCTTTCTCTCGCTCTCGCTCTCGCTCACTCGCTCACTCAAAATCGCGTGATAGTATTATTAACTGATCCCAACCAATCACAAGCTGGGATCTAACCTCGAATCCAGTGAGATAAAACGTGGTAGGCCTACGCGGTAGGCCTACTCACATCCATTTTCATCAGAACAAGAGAAAGTTTTTTTCAAAAAAAGAGTCGCTGGTTAGTTCCTGCTGTTCTATGATCAGTTAGAGAAATTCCACCTTCTACCTTCATCATTTATTATAGGTACATTTTTTCAGTGCCTAGAGAAAAAAAAAAGCTAACCTAAATGGGACCACACAAAAAGAGCTCCTATGTTGGAGGTGGATCGAGCTGTAAAAACTTCGAGCCCAAGCTAGGTCTAACTTGAACCTTTCTCGCCTAAACCTGTGTTGAGCTTTGGGCAATCTTTTTGTCAGGGAAAACTTCAACCAAGCCTCAAACCGCCTACTAAGAAACAAAAATTGATGAAGTTCACACACGTTCTTGCCGATGGAGGAGACTGGAGAAGAGGTGGGCGCGAGCTGAGCTTGGCCCTTGAAATCACGAGCCGAGCCGAGCTGAGTCAAGGCTCAATTCGGCTCGTAACAAAATTTCCAGCTCCCGAGCCTTCAAGCTGCTGAGGGGACGAGAAGAGGATCAAAG
>JAAUXU010166345.1_pt1 | contig 17460 bp, 20 predicted proteins | sample 7278151 | NCBI WGS metagenome assembly JAAUXU01 (sample SAMN14350113, study PRJNA611818) | marine sediment metagenome | isolation source: surface marine sediment (1.8m) | place: French Polynesia: Moorea | collected 2018-08 | reverse complement strand
CTGACCAAAAATGCTGACTTGCTCCAGTTGGTCAGAAAAATATTTTACAGCAAGTCCTGAAGAAAAAAATTATAATTTATTTTACAGTATTATGCAACTTTGAATGCATTTGGGCATAGCTAAAACTCCTTTTTCACTTTCATTTGACTACAAAGTCTTCAAATTGTATGTGGTTACAAATTTTGGGCACCCACAGGGAATTCCAATTTTGGACCTAGCCTAGTATACAAATATATATATCTTTGAAATCAGCAAGATGAACCTGACGTCATGGCAGCAGTCATCAGTTCGATCAACTAACTACCAGTTTTCTATAACTCCAATTTTTGTGTTGTTTTTTTCGTATAGGAGGGTCTTAAAAAACATTTTGTTACCATTTCTCATTTTGCTGACCCAAAATGACCAAAGGTGAACATTTTTTCAGTTCCTCACATGTTCCATACATCGGATGATGCATTGATCAACACTCTAGATTTCAAAATCCTGTTGTGAACCTCAGGCTGTGGGATCTCTTGACCAAGTTGGAAGGCACTGCCAACAAAGCTGATGAAAGCAAGATTCCCATCGACCTTTTTTCACCCCCCGGACGCAGACACCATCCCTGGGTCACCCTGTACGCACTGCATGACTCACCTGACTGGCGGTCTGCAGGTACCTCAACTGCAGAGCTGCAGGGGATTGTGACATCGTCTTGGACGCCTGTCTCAAGGCGAAAGAAGCCTTCTGCTCGCCATCAGCCGCTATCAGCTGAAAGAGCTTCTTCAATCACAGAGCTTTTCTGCAACTTCCAATGCTACCTTTGCCCTGGCCTCTCTGGTGGCTTCTGCCTCGGCTGCCATCGCCCGCTGAAGCTGCAGAGGGAGGCTCACATCCTTGACCTCCACGCGTTCCACCTGAACAAGAAGGAGTCAAAGTTGTGACAGCAGAAGTCTTCTGTCACTTACTTTTATTCCCCAATGGTCAGTGGCATCGTTCAGCTGCTGGAGGACCTCTTTGGCTGTCGTCTCTCTGTCTGCCAGGATTTGAGTCAGCTGCTTTGTGCCCATGATGTTCCTCAGCGTGGTGGAGGCCAACAGCATGGTGGAACGGGACGCGTCCTTCACGTTGCACACTGATGACAACGGTTCCTGTCGGCAATCATCTTGTTGTACATGTATGTGAACATATAAGGCCAGGCCCAAAATCGATATTGTTGTATTGCGTCAGAGTGCATCTGAGCTCTGTTACCGGATGCCAAATAGAGAATCTTTTTTAACATTTCTATACTGACATTACTGGACTGCCATGAAAGAGCTGTAAGTAGTAAATAGAACAAGATAAAAGAAGACCCAAACAATGACCATTCCTTGATTCCATTTGACTGGAACGGATGCATAGCAAACGCAGCATGCGTAAAAATGATATTTAAGAATTGATCTAGCCTAATGAACATTGCATTGATGTTAACACTGTACAGGACATAAGTATGTAAGAACCGCTAGAAGTCAAATAATATGACACGTAAAACTTTTGCTCTTATTGGTGTAGATGATGATGATGACAGGTGAATAAGTTGCCAGTTCTGCGTTGCCTTTTTGTGTTATTTGGCCCAGATGAGTGGAAAGGCCAAGAAGGATGTTCACGGGCTGCGCAATGACCCAGCCGAGTCGGCGGGTCAAGCCAGTCAACCTGAGCAATCCCTGTCGCAAGTTCCTGGTCTGTCAACATCACTACTGCAGAACCAGAGGTGAAAAGGACCTCTTTGTCATCAGTCAAGGTCAGATATGGTTATTTCACTATGGTGAGATCTCTACCCTTGAAAAAAACTGGAAAGCATTCATGTGGTGCTGACAGTGCCAAAATTGGCCCATCTGTGCCAAGTGACAGCACCGGATGAGCCAATGGCTTCGAGTACACAAAAGCCCGCCAAATGATGGGGCTGGATTCGATCCCTCATATCGTTCTCGATCGCCCTAACGCATACGTGTTCATGTTCACAGGCACCTTCGTCAACTCCTACCTGAACGTGGTAATAGACGACCGCGTCCACCCTGACTGTGACGGAGTCTCTTGAAAGGACCTGAGGAAGAGCAGAGTGGTGAAGAACCGCGGCTACTGCAAGTTCCAGTACCTCTTGTGGGGGCACGCAGAAGGCGACCGTCCTGAGGTCGACGACCGTGATGTCATCCAGGCAGGGGATGACGAAGAAGAGCCCCGGACCCCTTGCCGCCAGTCGGTCGCGCTTCAGGCGACCCAGGCGAAAAATGACCGCACGCTCATACTCCTGAAGAAGGAGAAGATCACGACCGTGGCGGTCGGTGGTGTCGTCCAACTTGGAGAGTTGCGCCGACAGTACCTGCACCTGCTTTATGACGATCCACACCGACACTGGCAGGGTCAGGACGATCAGAAGCACCATGAGAAACGTGATGAGGCCATCCAGGCAACCTCCGGCGGGCTCCTCGACTGATGGATCATCCACCTGTACCAAGAATTCAAGGATCACAGGTTGTTCCGACGTGGCCACCACCAGCACGCAAACCTGAACGCGACGAGGTTGAGGCCGCCGTTCCCCTTGCACTTCTTCCTCGTCGTGATATCCCTCGTTGGCCTGTCCTCCGTCGGAGATGTCGTGGATCTCGATCATGGTGGAAGCGGTGTTCCTCTTCAGCGTTCTGGGCCTAACAGTTCCTCTCTCTTTGCAACTTGAGGTGCTTTGCTTACTATTGGGGTGGAACGTTGTAGCTCTTACGTCGATTTATAAGGAGTGGTGGAACAAGCTTTTGTTTGCACAATGAGCTCTCGAGCCCGCCGACTTCCATGGCTCGAGGTGGAGCGTGACTCGAGGAAAGCCAAAACACTCCAAACAAAGAACCCCCAAGACTTGGCATACATTGCTTTTCTCCATCTGAAGGAACAGAGACCAACGCTCTTGGTCTGACATCAGGCTGACCGGCCCGGGTGATCATTGCAGTCGTGTGCTTGTAAACGGGCCGTTCAACTCTCGAACGGCCCGTTTAAAATTTGCGAAAAGCTCAACCCCGCTGGATAAGATTGAAGTTCGAACTAGACGAGGCTGAAAGAGCTCGACCTCGCTGGGCTCAAGGTTTTAGTGGCTCGGTCCACCTCTACTTCCGGTGGCTTGTGGGCTACTTTACCCCCTACCAAGTGCCTGCCATGGTCAGGCCTAACCTGAGAGGCAGTGATGGGCCCAAGGTCAAGCAAGGCCTGACACAAAAAGCACAGCAAGTTGCGAATTTCAGTTGGGCTCCCTAGCGCATTTAGGCGCTCAAGAGGCTCTATTTGGCCCTCTCAAGTCAAGTCAAGCGCAAAATGTTAAGTCAGACTTGTTTTTGACTTGGGGTCAATATGGATGTTGACACTTTCAATCAAGAAAAGGCAACGTTTTTCCCGCAACTTGTCTTTCAGACGCTAGCTTTTCAATTCTCATCCAACAAAGCAAGAATTTGTATTATATAAATCGGGGGTGCTGGTCATACTTGTATTTTTTAAGAAATTCCATTTATTAAGGGACAACAGACAGACCGAATTATTAGACTCTGTGCAGTTCAGCCTTCTGTGGCTGCTTTTTCATGTAACTTTAGGTATTTGCCACAAACTTTGTGACTGTCATTGATACTCTTAAGGCCTTTTCTGAGGGGATGTCTTTTACTACGGGTGATTTTCTGCTGCCCAACTATGCTTTCTGGCAACCTCTTCATCCATTTCCCACAAGTTTGTACTTGTTGCGATGTTCCCTTTGCACGACGTGAAAGATAACCTCACCGACGTCCGGTACACTGTGGATGAACCTTCCTCAGTCAGCATTGATAGGATCAAGTAGGGCGACGTCCTCCACGCCACGGGCGGGCAGCACCAGGCCTGGACCGATGCATTCAACCACAATGGAGTTACCCATGTCAATGGCCTAGCATAAACTGGGGCAATAGAGATGTATCGGGCCTGAGTACGAATCGAGCCTGAGTCACGTCAGCTCAGACTTAAGGACAAGGCACAGCTCCATGGAACGGCCAGTTTATGGACATGATTTTAGGGTGACAACACCCATTGCAGCGAACAACATTTCATGAATCTACATACTCAGGTGAAGTTTTCAGGCCACAGTCATTGCAGCCTGAAAAGTTATGAAGATAATAGTGCTTAGGCCATAAAATAAACTTAGAGAAACTATTACACAAGCAAAAAAAGTGTTCAACTCTTCATGTTCATAAAATAAAATTTTAAAATTAAGCTGATTGGAAGCCATTTTATATATCGGGTGAAAACTTCACCTGAGGCATAGCATGAGTATGTAGATTCATGAAATGTTGTTCGCTGGAATGGGTGTTGTCGCCCTAAAATCATGTCCATCAACTGGCCGTTTCATGGAGCTGTGAAGGTCGATTCAGCGCTTATTTCAGCCCCCAAAATTCGCAACAGCAAGATGTAAAAAGTGGGCTTTTTCAAACAAAGGGGTTGAACTCTGGCAGCTCAAGCGATGACTGAAAAGAGTTATTTAATAGATGCTGCTTGAGGGGGAAGGAGGCAAGAAATTGGGCAAAGATACCTAACTTGGAGCCAGCTGACCCAGCCTAACCCAACTTCCCTGTAACCTCACCTAACCCACCCTGACCTTCAGGTAGCGGGCCTAAACGTAGCTGACGTAATTGTAACCAAGCTCAGTAGCTTTGTGGCTCAAGCTGAGAGAAAGTTACGCATTGGAGCCCGAGACATGACTCGCTACATCACTATAATGCGAGGCAGTTATGTTGATGACTGTTTATTGTTGCACACGATTTTTTTTGGCTCCTGACGTCAACAATGGTACCACATTTGCTGTACGTGCGATACAACTCACACGTCCAGCGTTGCTATCACAATTAATCAAGCTCGTGCGATGTTTACCACACATTGATATCGATCGATATCAACCCTCGATCTTGCAAACTGAAACCGAATATTCGGTTTCGGCGATTGACCGAGCACTCGGTATCAGCCAACTCTGGCAAAAATCACTTTCGATTATACACTAATACAGTAAACTGCACGTAAATAAACATACGCAATACTTGCTTTCTCCACAAGCACAGCCAGGGCATAATATGTACCTGCTCCATTTGTGTCACTCACGGGAGTCATCACATCGATTGGACTCGGCCATACAAGTAAAAAGAAAATTTCCTCGAACTTTCCAAACAATTCTCAGTACGCACAATCTCGAGCAGACCAAAAAGTTTGAATTCTTACATTTGTGTTGTGCTTCAAGAATGCACAGTACGAATTTTAGTTTGAGGCAGCCGTTTTGGCATGACAAATGGCAGGCCAACTGTTGCAGCTCTGCCCTCGCACTGCTTGCGAGGTGTTCACTTGTTCTGCACCTTGTCCTCGTCCTGCTCCTTCTGCTGCTGGATGGACTTGATCTTGTGGTAGAGCGCCTGCTCCTGGCGGAAGTGGAAGTGGCCGCCGGCGGGGGAGTTCTCGCAGCTCGACACGAACGACGAGGGGCCGCTGAAGAGGCTAGCAGCTGCAAAATGAAAACATACTTGACAATATGATGGGGCTGTTGCAAATCCTCAATGGACTTTCTAAGGGCTCTAAATCCTCAGGCGCTTGGCATTCCTTTGCTGTAGCTTCCCCACAAGTCCAGCAAGAGCAAGTTGGGGAACTACAGGAAAGCTAGGAAGAATCATTTTGGCAGGACATTCAAAGTATTATTACAACTACAAGCACTAAAAAAAAGTGCATTGAGGATTTACGACAGACCATCTCTTTGATATATAAACCTGCATTTGAGGTGAGCATTCGAAGGTGTTCTGGGATGGGTGCACGCACACTCGTAGGCTAGTAAGGGAAGCATTGGTACTGTACAGGGTGCGTCAGAATTAACTTGGACTTACTCTCCTCGAGACAAATTGGTTGTCAACATTTAGTCATTTTTAAGCACTTCTAAAAGCAGCCAATGAGGGTCAAGTACTTTAATAGCCAAGGTTATGCATTAGAATTCATGAAAACAGAAAATGGCTGAAAAAGTAGTCACTCATATCTGCAATGTACTTAAAAAGTATTGCTTTAAAGCTTTTAGCTTCATTTTTGGACTCAGTCTTAGCTCTGTGCTTATCTGCTTAGCCAACAAGATTCTCCCTCGTGTCATTTTCTCTTTTCACCGGCACAAGTTACGTTCGGACATGTCAAAAAAGTCGACATTGCTTCACCTGAAATGGAGAATGATCATTTTCAGGTGGACCTTAATTCTGACACACCTTGTGCGTTCATGAATGCAGTGAACACTTAATGTACGGGTAGTGCAAATGCCACCTTCAACGATCAGAACCGTTGCTGTTAATTCAGTGCACACATATACAAGGGTCATTCCACACCAAATAGGACATTGTCCACATCTCCATTTCACAATATTTCGGGCTGAGACTTTTGTCATCCCCACGTGACATCTTTTCATAACTAATTTTAGTGATGTTTATGATGATAAGCAAAGTTGGTGATGTACTCTACCAGGAAAGTCAGCAAAGAGAAAAAGAAGGTAATGACAGAACAGCATGAATGTTTAAAGCTGCCAAGTCAGACCCTGAGGCCATTGCCATGCTGAAGGTCATCTTGGGACATCCATGGACCATCAAGCTCTGGCAACCTCATTTTTGCTCTTCTGAGGACAGGAAACAATGGTCAAGAGCCATGGAAATGGGAGCATCAGGATGATATCTGAAGATCAACTCTCCAGCATCCCTCATAGATGTCTTGAGCATTGGGCCAAGTGCAGCAAGATTGCAAGGAAATGGGCAAAGATGTTGACACTGTCCTATTTTGCTTGGAATTACCCTCGCAGTTAGCACACAAATTACCTCTACCTCGATGCACTCAAGCACAGCCTGAGGGGGTCGGCTACGTGAGCAAACCTATGCAAAGAAGTACTTTACGTGCTCGCACTTACTAGTTATACAACACTAATTGCATGTAAGGTAGGACTGGGGACGTCCCCGGCTTAGATCTGTCTAAACAGTCCTAAAGTGAGAGAACTCAATCCAGAAAAGATCATGGGGAAGAAGATTTGAAGGTCAGATCATATCCTGAAAGAAGGACTTGGATCGTGATCTTTAGATCCTGGAACTGAGATCGTCAGTGGTCTGCATAAACTACATGTTATCCTCGTTTGAGTACGGTATTGGATTACAGGGTGTAACAAAATTTTGCCCGACCTTTCTTATATTTCTCTTGGGACTGATACTCTGGCGGGTTATATCGCCGGCAAAATTTGGTCGGGTACCCGAGATGCCCCAATACTTTGGCAACCCGGACTTTGACACAGAAACAGAGCACGCATGAGGGGGTTCGACTTATTTTGGCAACCCTGACCTTTAGAGACAGCAAGTACGAGGGGTGGTACTACGGAGAATCCAACTTCGTTGCACCCCGTGTGTATGCAGATTCCGTAGTCTGTGCAGTCGTCTGACACTCACTGCTGTCTCTGCTGGATCCTAGCGACGGCCTGGCACTGACGCCGCTGCCGCTGCCGCTGCAACTGCCGCCGCCGCCGCCGCCGCCGCCGCCGCCGCCGCCGTCCTCGTGGCGTATCTTGGCGGGGCTCGCGCCGGGACTGGACGCGTTGCTCGGCGTCGTCTTAAAGTTGGCCGACGTGACGAACCCCAGGAAGGCGTCCAACTGACGCAGCGAGAGCGCGTTGTGTAAGGTCTCCAGCGGCCGGATACCGGGCATGGACACTTGAGCTGAAACAAGCAGTGAGCCGGACTTTATCAAGTGCTTACAAAGGCTACTTTTTTCTTCTTCTCTTGGCTCGTGCACCCAAGCCTCGAGAGCACGGCCAAAATCAGTCAGAATTGCTTCAAGTGTTCCTCAACGCCATCAAGTAGAGTGTGGTGGGCCAGATCATGGTCAGGCCTCGACACGTGGGTTAGTGTTGCCCAGGCACTCGTAGATGCTGCTACCGCCTTTACTCGGTTCACTAAAGAGCGCAAGGGGATCAAAGATCTGCTCCTTCTTGCTGTTCCAGTCGCGACTGAAGTTGTAGGTGTCTGCTATGTTCTGTACTGGCGCACCCAGGACAGTGCGGCCTGCGCGCATGATCATTATTGTGTTGTCATTGTCTCACCTGTTCCGTCAAGTGCTGGCTGAGGCATTTCCTTCAGGTTGGGAGCCGATGACGACCCTGAGATGACAGCCGTGGAGAAGAGGTGCGCCGTCGTCGACCCCTTGGCCGCCAACTCGTGCAGGAACTTGAGGTAGTTGTTGAGTCGGTGGCTGGGGATGGAGTGGCGGTACAGCCTGCCGGACTTTTTACCACCCTTCAACATCTTCCGATGTTGGTGGCAGCTGGAAGTGCTGCCACTGCTGGCTGAGCGGTTCCCATACGCCTCTGCAGGTGGGGGGAAGGGAGGTAATATAGATAGGGGTAACAAGGCTTCCCCATCTTCTGGATCTGGGACTCTTGGCTCTCTGCCGAACGCCTGTAGGGGCGCGTTTGAGGGGAGGGAGTAGCAGCGAGGAATGAAGGGGGGATCGGGCAGGGGTAAGAAGTCCATGAGGGGGGCGCTGCTCATGGGGAGGAGGGAGCAGGCTAAAAAAAAAAAGTAGAAGAGAACTGAAGGAGGGGTTGAACGGGCCCAAGAGCAAAGAGCAACTTGACGTCCACACGGAAAGCAGAGTTAGTGACGAGATCAGGATTGGCAACCTGTTTGCAGTCACGGAGCAGTCGTCGGGTTGGGTTAGGACGAGGCAGGATGGGGAATTCGTTCGAGTCCCTGAGCCCCCAAGATCCAGAAGGCGAGGCTGTTGTGCGCGGTCAATGACGCCGACAGCTTATTAAGTGTGGTCGTGGTGGTCGTGGTCGTGTCCGAGTCTCACCGCAGCAGTGTCGTGGTGGAGACGCAACTCACAGTCAAGTCTCCACTTCACCTGTGCTGTGTACGTCAGGGCTCCAGACTATTCACAACGCCTCGAGATTTGTCAAAGTAACCTTAACAACACTAACATAAGCAAACAACATCCACACGAGGGCAATTCCAAGAGGGACTTTTTTGGAAAATAATGTGAGGACGGTCGAGGTTTGGGACTTTGGACAAAGTGTCAGAAAATATCTTTAAGGTCATTTGTTGCAGCCACTTTTAACTTGCAAAAGGTCAGTTATAAACATATAGTAAGGACAAAAGCAGGGTAAGGACACAAATGATTCAAGTCTGCTTCATTGTAAAGTCAAAAGTGCCTCACGTGAAATGTACAGGTAAACAAAAAATCCTTGGACTAAGTAAAATCACGCTTAAGTCCAATTCTTTCACCCCATCCGAACAAGATTGACATCTTAGAAGTAGTCTAAAACATTCCTTCAACCAGTCAGTCAGACACTATTGTATGTTGGATGAAAGTATTTTAATGTGTCATTTAGTGCCTAATTCAAATTGCTTATTAGGTCAAAATTTTCAAGTCTCGATCTCATTCTGCAAACTTTGTAGAGGTTTACATTGGTTAATGCATCATTCAACATAGCTTAATAGGTCAACAATTTTATGTCTGCGACTGATATTTCCTTGCAAATTCTGCAAGACTCGAAATGATGTCACACAATATTTCTACTGTTCTCCAAGTGTTATGAGTTATAAGCTGTGCTATGGAAGGGCCTTTAAATGAGTAGTTTTGATTTTTCTTTGTTCAATAAGTTGAAGCCAAAAGTAAATAATTGGGACATTTATGATGACCTGGAAGAGTCTAAAGTTCTTTCCTCTCAAATAGTAATGCAACCAATCATAATAAGCTGCACCAATATCGTTATTGCTTCTGCCAAAAGACAGCAGCTTGGCAGTCAGTGCTGAAAATACTCTTGTCTCGAGGTGGTATGAATACTTTTAAGCCAGACTGTACGTACAGCCTGAGTCACTTCGAGTGCCAGGTCTATGACTCCAGCTCAGTGAATTCTTAAGTTCCCATTGTAAGATCTGTTAACAGCTGTGAGCATTTTTTTAAAAAGTGTTCGCAAAAGAAAAGTTTATTTATGCTGTTAAGGAGAGTAAGTGTTAAGGTTGTATTCGAGTGGCTTCACTCAGGAGCCAGAACTTGAGGGTCTAAACACTTCAGATGACTCCGACTGTACGTGCACATACATATCATAGGTGTTCGAGCATTAACGTGACTGCTCACTTATATGCTAAGCTCTAGCTGTTCATTTTTTTCGTCGAGTCAGCCTTAGACCTTTCCAGACAACGTTTATTTACGTCATGTCAGTTGATCTTGAACGGAGATCCTGTCAGATGCCCCGCTTTTATGCAGGAGAGGTTGAGAACATGAAACCTTGGCCAGGGAGGACGTTGAAGCTTGAGACCAATATTGTCGGCTAGCACCAAGGATTCATATAAAGCAGTCACTTTGTATATCTCAATATGTCCTTAAACTGTCAGACCTCACCTAGAGTGATTGTAGTAAAGAACAGCTGACACTACATGAATAAAAGTTGTTTGGGAAGGTCTAAGGATTTTTCCCCTAATAAAATCATAGCTAGAGCTCGTCAGATAAGCGAATCCAAAGATTGACGCATTTTGTCTGTTCGAGAAGCCAATTTCCCCAAGTCTGGACTGCGCACTCGATCAGCGCGGCTGTGGCGTTGTCTACAAAGCCAAACGAGTGCAACTGATGCGTGTTTCTCACCTTCGTCACCGACTTCGTCCATGCTTTGGGACTTGCACGGGTGATTCTCGTCTGGCGACGGAAAGAACAGTAACGGGAGAAATATGTACTAGACGTAGGCGGAAACGGTGTGTGTACAGGGTGGTCAGATTGTTTGAGCTGCAGTGAGGTGCTACATACATGAATGTAGGCTCAAAAGTAGTCGTGACACAGAGATTTGTACAGCCTCGATAACAACTTCGAAAGGAATGTACAGAAGTGATGCGTGTAGAGCTTCCAGTGCCCCATGACTGCGCACACGAATAAAGTTTATGCATATACTTATTAGGCTAGGTCAAAAATTGGAATTCCCTGTGGGTGCCCAAAATTTGTAACCGAATACAATTTGAAGACTTTGTAGTCAAATGAAAGTGAAAAAAAGGAGTTTTGGCTAGGCCCAAATGCATTTAAAGTTGCATAATACTGGAAAATAAGTTGTAATTTTTTTTCTTCAGGACTTGCTGTAAAATATTTTTCTGACCAATTGGAGCAGGTCAGCATTTTGGTCAGCAATTTCCACCCAGTTTGGCTGCTTCTGACAGCCACCAGATCGGAAATCTACTTTCACCGCAAATTTACTACAGTAGCTTACTAGATAAATTTCAAATCAAGTTGGGCATAGGTAAATGTCACTCTTTTTAAAACCTATTTAACTACATCTTCATCTTTTGAGCCCATGTCACAAACCCCAGCCGCTGTCAGTGAATTTCCAAAGTCGACCCCTTTTCGACCTAGCCTAATATTTATCAAAAAAGCAATAACATTGATAAGTATGTAATTGCACCCTGCGACAGAGCACTAGAAAGCTCTAAAAATGTCATTACACTACATTTTGTAAAATATGTGTCTGGTGCAAAAGTGTACGATATTGTCAACGATGTGTGACTCCTCTAGGTGTCATGAATGCTCTTGAGTCTGGCTGTATGTTCAAGGGGACATCTACGGAAGGGAGAAGAGAGCCTATAGTATTTGGACAATAGCTCTGGGAAAGTTCCCTTGAGTGGACATGCCAAGGTTGGGCATGCTGAACACACTTTTCTCAATGTTGAGCTGACTTGCATGCAAAGCTTTGATCTTGTCAGTCTTGACTTTTTTTTTGTCTTTACACTGTTGTTTCAGATTTACAGCTTACTCTTGACGTGGATTCAGGCCCAAAACACTTGACTGGAACTACATAAATCGCACACCCTGTACATGATCTTTGTTGAGACTGCAGACAGATGCTACTGCCGGTGCAATCCACGGTGGCCGGTCAGGCCCCCTCTTATAAGAAACCAAAAAGGGGTCCTAGTGTCACATTGCACGACTTGGTTCTGAGGGACGGATGTCAGACGTAGACTTCATACACAGCACACAACACATTGGGTACTGTGCTCAAACCAGCTGCTCAAGAGCTGCTGCACCTTCTGCTGCACTAAAATGCACTCCACGTATCTGCATGTGTGTGAGGAGGCTGCCTGTTATCGTGAATCATCAAGCAAAAGTGGACAAACTCACTGTCTTTGGGGCCGTCCATCTTGCTTGGCTCCGAGTCCAACGACTTGTGCCTGGTCACGGCCCTGGCTGCTTTCTCCAGGCTCCTGGACCTGCGGTAGTCGCCGCTCGTGTCTTCAAAGGACTGGCTGCGGTAGGGGTACGAATTGGAGCCGCCCGCGTAGGACTGGACGGACGTGGAGAGGAGAGAAAGAATAAAAGGAAAAGCTTGACCAGCTCGGCCTCTCTACTTTTGGTCCATGTACCACACCTGGTCGCTGTCATCGCCGAACTCGAAGTCTTCTTCGTAGGGTGCTTCCTCTTCCTCTCTCTTGTTCTTCCCAGTGATAGGGATTGGCGGACTTTTGCAGCTGGAGGCCAGTCCAGCTGACTTCGCCTCTAGGCCGTTGTGATCTCTGGAATCGACGTCCTTCTTGCCCTCCAGCAAGAACTTGAGCTCCTTGCTGCCGACAGCGCTTTCTTTCCGACACGACGAGGAGATGGCATCCTCCTTCTTGGCCGAGCCGATGACGGTGGAGTCGTGGATTTCTACGGCCTCAAATACCTTGTTCAGGTCAGAGGAGGAGCAGCGGAAGCTTGTCACGTGGACGGGCGGGGCAGAGAGTGGCTCCGGACAAGACTGACAAAGAAGTCAACTTCATCGAGATCTTTACAGGTCCTCATCAGGACTTTCCTTACCCCTGCCGACAAAGCGGTCTCGCCAAAGTCCTTCTTGTCGGACGCCTCTTGGCCTGCGTCCACCTTGGTCGGTTGTGGACAAGTCTCGGTGGCACCAAGGAACTGGAAGAACGTGGACATTTTAGTTACAGTTTCTTCTCTCACACATCGGTGAGGAATACTTGTTGCTGCTCGTTGTTCCTGCTGTGGGGCCTGAAGCCCGGCCCCGGTGGCAGGTCCTTGTGCAGGCAGCAGTTGACACCCGGGGAAAAGTGCAGCTCTACGTGGAAGCGCTCGTCCGAAGTCGCGTCCTTGGTGGGGTCCTCGTAGAGCATGATCACCACCTGTGGAAAAAGAAATCCGAGTGGTGCGCATACGTTCTAACGTAGTTACTGGACTGGTGATGAAGGTCCAGCTTCACCTGGGTCATGTAGTTGAGCTCCGAGACCAAGGAGACGTACTCCATGGCTCTCTGCCACTGCTCGTCCTTGCTCTGTAAGGAGTACACAGATTGTCTCCACGTGCATAAAGATACAAAGCTTGAACAGCAGATTCCTTACGTCAACCAGTCCTCCTTCGGAGAGGATCGTCAGCAACGAGTGGATGTGGCTCTCGGACGTGAAGTACAACCTGAAGAAGACAGAAAGACGTGCTTGACCCAGTCACGGTCACAACGGGAACCTCGACCCATTACCTCGTTCGGACGTGTCTACCCGGAGAGGACACCCCTGAGGAGTACCTCGGGTTGAGTCTGTTGACCGAGGCCTCTTCCTCCTCGGACTCCGTCTCGATGTTCCTCTGCAAGTCCGCCCGGATCTTGCGCAACAGCGGCGCGCAGATGCCTTGGGCAATCGTCAGTTTCTCCGTGCGGGTCATGCCGTACTCCTGCACGCGGACGAGGATCACGTACATATGAACTGACTTTCATCAGTGCTCCACATGTGCGTACTTATACAACCAAAACTTCTACATAGTCAAAGAGAAAAAACGTTCACAATACTCAAAATTGCGCTCCTGGCTGAGTTCATAATATAAAACCTGCACTCGAGTCACAATTTCCTAAAGCTTCTGACCTTCAAAGGAGTGAAGCAGCTCACTTCAGTTTGATCCTACTTCGGGCATTTCCTGTCCCTTTAAAATTAGGGATGAGATCGGGCTGAGCCCGAAGGCCAAGACGATTAGACAGGCTTTCTGTCATCCCTAAACGTTACCTTCTCCAACTCACTTCATCACTATTTGAAACAACGTCAAATCTTAAGAAATCAAGACGACTCCACTGAAACTTGTGATGAAGTGATGGATGTTCGTGGGTGGCCTTTTCAAGAGGTTTCATAACAGATACATGGAATCATCTGGGGTTGATGTGTGTGGATACGTCAAAAACCACCACGATATAACAAAATTACCCTCATTCAGGCATCAAAGCTTAGAGGAGGAGAGCTGCCAACACGTGATAAGTAGATTCTATTTAATAAGAGCTCAGTTAAGCATTATATAATAAGAATAATTAAAAACCCCAGCCACGTTTAGCTTGCCTTTTATCAAAACTTCAAGTAGACACAGATTATTTGAGTGTCAACTGTACTGCGGATGTACAGTGATTGAACCATCATTCAGGATGATTCTCAGTTAAGCCTTTGACATGCAGCTCATCAGCGTTGGTCTCTTCATTGAGACAAAACGATGAGAAATCTGCCCAATTCCTACCCCCAGCAACGTCATAAACACCTGTATGTTACTCCTGTGTTATTCAAGCATTTGAAGCAGCTTCATTGGGAAAGTTTTGGTCTCATGCAGGAGGCCAAAATCTCTCCAGACACCCTCACGGAGGTAACAATCTGGGCCGCTGACGACACTGACGTGATCAGCTTTTCTGACCCTCTGAGTTGCCACTCTCTACACAGGCCTAGTGTGGGCCTTACTTGGATGAATACTTGAACGGTGCGTCTGATGTTGATATTGAGGTAAAGACACAGGACTCACTTGCGGTATGACCACATCCGCCATGTTCTTGGCGTAAGTGTACAACTCCTCGGCCTGCTCAGACACGAGGACGGAGCGGTTGTGCTGGAGATCGTACTTGATGCAATCGTAGATGTCTGGAACCTGCAGGACAGTTCAAATGTCAAGCCATTTCCTTGGCGTCGTGTGCGGGTACAAGTGCAGTAATACCTTGGAGATGTCGAAGACGCCGTTCTTGTTGCGGAAGTCCTTCTCCAGCTTGCCCCAGCGGCGTGCCATCAGCTCCCAGGTCTCCCCGTGATACAGCACTGAAAAAAACACCCTCAAGTATTTTCTCAGTAGCCTCTCATCGTCATCATCACTGTCAGACTCTTTACTGTGTGATATTTGCCAGTCAATTGTGCCAGAGGAAGTCTGGCAGTCGAGTAAGCAGCTCCATTTCTACCTTGCGTTACAAAAGGTTTGCAAATACAGCGGAGGCTCAAAATTATCCAGGAGAGCTGAGCTGTGCTTGCTAACGGTGACTTTTGGTACATCATGACTCCTGCTCAAAAGGGTCATCAATGGATCTCCAGCATAGCAGGGCTGCTGACGACCAGAAGTCACTAAAGTGCATAGGAGAGCACAGGGTTATGCTGGTGGAGCAAGGCAGCCTGGCTGAAGCTTCCACCTCATGTCAGAGGTCACTTGCCGAGACAAGTGAAAATATGCTAGATGTATGTAAGTATAGGTGTACTTGTCTCGGGAGTGTGGCCAACCCACCCCTGGGAGCTGTCAAAACGTCACTGAACTCCGGTTATTTAACCTGCCAACCAGAGCTGCCAGATGCCAGATTAGCCCGCAAATTTCAAAGCAGCTTTGGCCTTGAGAAGACAAGTCTTTGGGCCCCATTCCTGCCCAACTCAACTGACAATGCGCCTCCTTCGCTGCTGCAGCAGCAAATCATGTCACATCTCTCGCCAACTTTTGTTCGGCCTACCGGAGTCTTCCAGTTGTTCCCTCTTCTCCTCGATGTCCTTGTTCAGTTCCTGGATGAGCTTGTAGATGCGGCGGCAGCAGCGGACCGGGTTCTGGATGAACTTCAGCGCGTTGGAGATGGAAATCTGTGAGGGAGGAGGAAGAGAAAAGGCCCACAATGATCATGGACACAAGGTCTGCCGGCATCCCCGTCTCCCTCCGCGTCGTCCTCACTCACCTGGTGGCACGGGTTGATGCTCTCGTCGTCGTCCTGCACGAAGTCGCGTTCGCTCTGCATCATCTCGTGCAGCTTCGCCTTTACTCTGGAAAGAGCGTTCGAGGTTGCGTGAGTCTCACCGGGTCAAAGTTCCGCCCGGGCAACGTAAACAAACCACTACTGGTATGTTTGACAGCGGACAAAGTCACTACTCTTCATGCAAATGGTGGATCGGTCAACATAGCAGCCACAATCACGCCAGTAGCACGAGTCCATCGAATGACGACAACATTATCTCATTATGCTCATTCCTTCGTCCTGAGATATTAATTACTGGGCCCTTCACAAGCAGAAAACAAAACAAAAATACAGAACACAGGATTAGTAGGTACAGCTTGGCAAACTGTGGGACACCCAAAGGTCAAAGCCAGACTCCAGCTGGCTTTCAGATTTCCGATTGTTTTAGGTGTGTTTTTATGTTTGTCTCTTTCCAGACAAGTTACGTGTTAGTTGAACAACGAGAATCCCCTGCCCAAGCAACCCCAAATTCACGCCACCTCTCTTTAGCATCCTGCAGCCTGTTGTTCTCGTCCAGGTTGTTGAAGTAGTTCTCCAAGTCGGGCACAACAGGTTGGTGGTGATCAGACTCCTGATCTGCCGCAGGCCCATTGTCGGCCTTTTCTCTGACGCTCTTGGTCTTCTTCTTTTTCTTCTTGATGTGGCAGGTGTGAAGCTCTTCCCGTGGAACTTTGTTCTTCCTTTTATATATGATCAAGAGTATGGAAGTGGCCAATTTAACATTGATGTACTTACAGTATGTACATGGTCAATCACGTTTATGCAATTTTATGTATGCTTGTATATGCACAGAGAATCCTCAAGCAGAAGGGCCCAGTTCTTTTCTGGCAAATGTTCTTCACTCCCCAAACCCATCTCAAAGCAGGAGGACTCACATGTTTTGAAATTTGCAGGAGATGTCCGAGTCGTTGTCCAGGAGGCCGTTGGTGTTGGCCGACTTGACCATCTGCACCAGGATGGGCGTCAGCTCGCCCTCCAGCGCCAGAAGACCCTTGGCAAATGCCGCCGCTGTCATCTGTGAAGAGACAAAAGTTTTCTACAGTACAGCAGATGTTCGATATACACTGCGTACCGTAATTGATGTTTATTTGTAGTTGTTTCTTTTCATTTGAATATCAATTGCTGTGGTTGAGACTAAACAAGGGCCTTATGCTGTAGAGAAGGATCTGAGACGTTCTCAGATGTGCAGATTTCCCAAGCAATACTTTGAACTTTGTGTCTTTTTTCAGTCACATTTCTTTAATGTCACGTATGAGTAAGTTTGCAAAACATTACAAGAACTGGTGAAAATTTTGCTGGGTGCAGAACTGACACCTTTCTGCGACACTCTGCCCAGTGCACAGCAGGATGGAGTCAATCCCGCCATCTGTAACGTCCAGGACCGCCTGGATCGTGCAAGGCCTAGGATGAAAAACCTCTTGCTGAACGATTGT
>JAAUXU010036274.1_pt1 | contig 17461 bp, 14 predicted proteins | sample 7278151 | NCBI WGS metagenome assembly JAAUXU01 (sample SAMN14350113, study PRJNA611818) | marine sediment metagenome | isolation source: surface marine sediment (1.8m) | place: French Polynesia: Moorea | collected 2018-08 | reverse complement strand
CAATCTACATCAATAATTTTTGCTGGAAACTCCACCTAACAAGGATATGAAAAAATGCTTGAGCAGCAAAGACTTTTTTTGCTGCTCACAGGAGGGGGAGAGATTGAAAGATAAGACCTCACAACAAGACTCCCTCCCCCCCCCCCCTGAAAAAAAAATCAAATCATCCGCACAAAATACTACTAAATGGCTGAAGAAGTCACGTTTTACAGGGTGTATATTAGTGTAGGTGAAGCATGGCGACCTTTGGGATGTTTTCTTGCTCAACTCCCCAAAGTAAATACGCACACGCAGGCCGTAAAACTGTGGCTGTTAGGAACCAATTTCTTCTCACTCAGCATCCAAATGAAAGAATGAAGGAATTTTTTTCTTCCTGTCCTCTCCTGAGTCCATCTTTTGGGCAAATTTTACTGCCTGGATGCCTTGGGAAAAGGGCACAAAGTTGAAGGCTCGAGAGCGTCATAAAAATCGAACCAGCACTGGGAGATTGCCAAGCAAAAGGTCGATGCTTTCGACTCAATTTCGTGAATCTGCCCAAGAAAATGGGCACTGCCCAATGGGGGGAGGAAGGAAGGCTTTTATGATGACATTCAAGCTTTTGACCTTCCTCAGGGCGTCATTTATGGGCGCGCCGGTCGGATGGGAAAAAAATGTGGGAAATGTTTTTAGTGGGCACTCAAGAAGTGAGGAGAGAAAACAAATGATGGAGTCGCTGTAACTTCCCACTTTTCTGTCTGGGGGGAAAAAAGGCCCTTAAGTGGGCCTCGCCCCTCTTACCTGCGCAAAATGGCTCCCACGTACACGTTTTTTTATGTGGAACCACAAAAGGGTGAGCAGAGACATTCGAGGGGAGTCATATTTCATCATGATTCCATAAAAGAGGGGTTTATGTCACTTGTATTCTCATAACATCAAACGTAATGTCTAAGAACAGTAGCTACTACGTGCTGCGGGGTGGAGAAGGGCCGGCGGGGGGGGAGGGGTAACTTTCCTCCAGCTCCTGTGCGAGTGCGTATGCGTCCACGTCCACTTGTGCATCGTGGCTCCTAAAAAATGCCAACGCTGCTTTCTAAGGCTCTGCATAACTTTCAATCCTTCATCAGTATGTGGAAAAAGTACTTTCGTGCCTGACTTTGCTGGGTACTTGCTTTAAGCGTGTTCTTTTCCTCATCAGAGACTCCCTTCAAAGTTGTGCGTCAGGCACTCATTTTAGCCAGTCTCCTGTTATCAATTAGGCTCTTTCTTTCCCCTCAACAGTAAAAAAACTAGTTTAAAAATAGGTAGTAGTTACTTATCCCCGAGTAAGTCCCAAATATGTTACAAAAAAGACTTTGGCTAGGCCTGGAGGGGCCTAAGGGGTCCTTCAGGGCACCCAAAATGCGTCCAGCTCGGAGATGGCAGTGCAGTGCAGTGCAGTGCTGGGTGGGGCGGGGCGGGGCGGGGCAGGGCAGGGCAGGGCAGGGCAGGGCAAGGCAGGGCAGGGCAAGGCAGGGCAGGGCACGGCAGGGCTCAATTGACCTTTACAAATTGTGTGCTGCTGGACAGATGTTAAGCCAAGCATAAAGTAAAAGAAAAACCAGAGTTGAACGTCCTGAGTTCGAGTTAGGGAAAAGAAGAGAAAAAATGAACTCGTGTTCAAGGGTCTTTGAAAGGTGCGCTGTACGTACTTCATGTGCAGCGAGTAAGACTCGGAGACAGCGTGGCAACCCTGGTTCTTAGACGCTTATGTCGACATAATACGTTTTGACAGTGCCAAAGAAACGGGGCAAGACATGGCTACAACTCGGAAACGACGTGGCAGCCCTGACTTTTTTCAGAGGGGAGGGACCACTGATTGTTGGATAAAATTCTATGACACGCCATTGTCGACATGTATGACATCATACTTAAGTACACCCCGACAGTTCCACCAGGTTTTAGTGTCGATGCCCACCCTTGTACTCGGCATGTACCTAAATGCACTCGTCAGTGACTGCACCAACGTGAACCCCCCCCCCTCTTTTCGGTCACGTTTGTAAAAAAAGCTACTATACTTATTATTATTTAATCCTAAATTTTCAGCCCACACGCATTGGGACGGGACGGGACGTCTCTTGGCGTTCCAGACCCCGATAGATGGACCACTTGCTGCGCATGCGCACGATCGATTGACATTTTTATGCAGGCTCGTGAGCATTCGAGAGTTACGATATCTCCCAGATTTTCTATTCAGCCCAGACCCATTCGATATTGGGGCCCACGCAGGTTTGGGGGGGGGGGAATTTCCCCATTTTTTGTGTGTGTCCTCCTCCTCCTCCTCCTTCTCCTCCTGCTTGTGTGCGACTCTATTAAGGCGTGGCAAGGGGCCCATTAGGCCATGACTGCGCATGCGCGGAATGGGTGATAAAGAAGGGGCATGCCCATTTTTGGCCCCAAAAATACAGCCGCCGTTGGTTCTTATGCAGGGTGAAGTAATGACAGAAAAAGTCTGGTCAGCAGAGCTTTTCTTTTCTCGTGATTACAATAAATAAGCCAACGTCAGAGGTCGTGGCTCAACAATTTCCAGCGGTTTCTCCCTCCATCCCTCCCCATTGGAGGCCGTAAAAGTGTCCAGATAGGCTGTAAAGTTGCGCAATAGCAGAAATTTCCTTTCAATTGACCTGTGACATTAAGCAGGAAGAAAAGTCAGACCTTTATTGTGGACCTTTATTGACTGGGTCAGGGATCCTTCGAACTAACGAGACGTTTTAGGCGAAATGCCTGATTTATGCGTGGAGGCCTCCAGGGCCTACACTTGTGCTAACAATTATTATTACTCTCTCTTTTTATGCCAAATAAAGCGACACGCGAGAGACCCAATTTGCCCCGTGTGCTCAGCGGGAGATGGAGCGAACATAACGAGCTGCAACAGGGCCGGGTTGCTCGAGCGGAAAGTTCCGCATGCAGATTCGCATGCAAATTTTGTGCCGAGGACAACCGCTTCTTTAGGGCCTGGTCTGCAATTGTTTTTCACGCTGCTTCTCTCTCACCTCGGCCTCCCCAAGAGCAATGAATAAATTCCTCTCTGATAAACAAGGGCTGCGAAGGCGTCAATGAGAGATTTATCGCCCGATATAATTGGCGAAATAAATCTGTCCCCGCACAATCAATTTTTTCGCGGGCTTTTTTCTCTCTCTCTCTCTCTCTCTCTCTCGACCAGACAAAGATACTCCAAGGAGCAGGTTGGAGAATAAGGAGCACGCGCATTTTCTTCGCCTCGTTCACCCTCCCTCCGGTTCCTCCGGTTCCTCCGGGTCCACCAGCTCCCCTCCGGGTGCCCGTTTCGGTCCGTCTGATCGAGTTGTGCAGGTGCTTTGATGCCTTACCGGTCTTAACCCCTTTCCTTTCCCCATCCACTTCTCCTCATTGCAAAAAAGTCTTTAATTTTCCGCGTAACAAGCGCGAAATTGCATCGTGAATCTGCTCGGGTGTGACCAATGTTTCGTAGGCTTGGCGAGACTTTATTTCCGCACTTTATGCTGATCTTGCGAGAAGGAATAAAAACTCAAGGATTTTTATCAATTTGACGGAACACAGAAATGTCTTGATTACACCGTACAGACCTTTTTGAACGGGCGAAAAAGTTCCGTCAAATTTTGCAGCAAATCCTCGCTCGGCTGAAGGAAATAAGTGAATGCGAAGTGGTTTTTTTTCTCTCTCTCTCTCTTTTTTTGGCATGCAACCTGCGAATATTTGTCTAACTGGAGCCCTTGACGGCCATTTCCCTAATGTTGTACGAGAGCATAAACGTCTAATTATTGGCTCTCAAGGGCGGAAATATTATGGCAATGGCGCGCACGTCTAAAAATTACTGGCACATATACGTTTATAGCAGATACGTGGCCATTCAAACGTGTTCATTGAATTGGCTTTTTTTTTAATTGTACCTCCGCGTGTGTGTCAAAACACGTGTGCACATAACACATGCGCAGCAAGGATCAGCAGAGGGGGCTTCCAAAATAGGGAGGGGGGGTCGACACCCAACAACGTCTGGTACCTGAGTCTCCCTGTACCTGAGTCTGTGGCTGCAGAGCGACGTCACCATTTGGCGGGGACACCAGGATTGCACTAGCATCTTGTCCAGCACGTCAAACTTAGTGAACGAGACCTCAAAATGAGGCTTTAAAAACGCCCCTGGCTGCAGAAATGCCCCCTGCTCCAGTACTTAAGGCTGGAAGGTGTTCCTGGTGGGGCAGAAGTGAAAGGGTGTCATCCCCTAGTGGGCAATGCAGGCCAGAATTTCACAATGACCCAAAATGGAAGGCCAGCACCCTAGTATGACCTTAGGTGGGGAGGTCAAAGCGCCCCAAAATGATGTCCTGGTGCAACTTTTCAATGTGGGTACTTTTTGGTGCTTAGAATATTGGCAAAGTCAACAAAATTGCAGACTGTGCCACAAAAAAAATCACCTTGTTTCATCATCTCACAGTGCTCACTTGGTAGCTGCTTGAGGATTGAGTTGCTTAGTATCAAGAATGGCCTCTAGATACTGCCTGATGTGAGGGATAAAGGGATGCCTTTATATTGCATGCAACTTGCACACTCAAGGGGCACATTCCAAAAAACTGCAGGGGGTGATTCTGTGGCCTTGGCAGGTGCATGAAATGACCTGATTTCCAAGTCTCTTTATGGTCTCAACGAACACTTTTGTCTTATATAGCAAAGTTGCTTCGATTTTCTTAGTGATGTTGTCCGCCCTGAATGCCAAGCTGATGCCTAGTGATTCATCAGCTTGCGAGTTTAAGACAATGGATGAGGCCCACCAGACTCAATGTAAACCTCTCAGAGCCTCTCCAGATGTCCTATGTAGCAGCAAAAGTGCTGCGAGACAGTGAATTCGTGCTCTGAGCCCGAGTTTCTGACCAGAAGTGACGCAACAAACGACGAGACGATTGATGCAGCCAGGTCATATAGTTGAACTTAGGCCGTTACAGTCTGGACGGGGACTCAGTGCTGCTCTGCTTCGACTGGGCCTGATGCATGTCAGAGCAGCGTGACACCGGACAAGTTGCATCTCCAGGATGACGATCCAGGCCCAGAGCGTATCCGAGACGATGATGAGCACTGAGTTCTCGTCACAGACAGAGCAACTGCAGATCGGTCTCTGCGAGCTTTAAACCAGGTTCATATACCAGTGCTCTATATTTCGCTGCGAAACTAACATATGCGCAGCATAAGCTGAAGCAAGGGCTGTTCAATTACCGGTCGGGGTCACACACAGGGAGTTCAGCCCGGGCGTTTCGAAGACTAGAGCAAAGCAGTTCTTGGCACCAGTCAAATCTCACGTGGAGGAGGCTGCGGTTTTGCTGTCAGTACAGACCAGAAAAGTGACTTCTATCTTATTACTCACACGTATGAATGTGTACAGGTACGTAGATGCACAGACAAACTTATGCATTAAACGCAGCTAATCTGGGTAAAAAAAAACTGCTTGCATGTCCTGGTCAGGCCTGGTGTGGGCCTCTCAGGGTGTTCAATTATCAAGTAGGCCTTATACGTGAACGCTAATTATGCTTCGCCATTAATCATCACCAGCCTATCAATCCGGACAATGATAAAATCCGACGGCGATTTGTTAATGCAGTTCCAGACGACATGGCGGGAGGGGAGGGGAAGGGGCAGGGTGGTCATAACCCCCCCCCCCCCAGCACGTTTTTCAATACTTTCTTTCCCCCCCCCTCCCATCATCGTTATTTTGAATCATAATTTATGATTATTATTTCTATTATTGTTCGGGGTCTGCTCCTCATCTGAAGACAAGTTGCCCCCGTCTCCACCCCCGTCTCCACCCCCGCCCCCGCTCCTCTCGACGTACCCCGGTTTCACCCAAGTTAAAGAGTCTATATAGTCGATAAGGATCGCCACCTCCGTTGCTCTTAGTTGGGACGATTTTCGGAGCCTCCGGGTTTATTTGGCGCAAGATTAAAATTTGGCCCTTGCGGACGCCCTGGGGGTTGGTTCACACACGCGCACGCGCACGCAGAGCATTTTTTTTTCTGGAGAACGATTTTTCCTTAATGGACAAAAAAGTTTTTCGAGCGGAGATTTCAACGAAAAATCCATCCGTCTACGTAGAACTAACGTATTCCGATCAACGATGACCAGACAGTTGTTCGTTATACTTTGCAACTTTTTATGTATAAAAATTATATAGTATAGTGATACCTTCGATGGTCACGCAGCTTGAGCAAATGACAGAAAGATTGGAGCCACTTATTTAGAGGCAAAACTCCTCTAGGGCTTTGTAACGAAGGCTAATTGTTTTTTACTCTCTTTGAGTGTGCGCGCGAGCGTGTGAGCGCGTGCAGCACACAAGACAACCGCACGCGAGCGTGCGCGCGCGTAGAACAGGGCCTCGTGCGTGCGTGTGTGTGTCCGCGTGCCCGTGTGTGTGTGTAAAAAAACCCGAGGCTCCGGAGACGTTAACGACAGACGTTCATCCTACGGAGAAGTGACGAAAATAGCGGTGAAACATCATAAAATCAACCATGTTAAAGATGCGCCAACTTTATGCAGATTATTTTTTCTTACGGATTCAAGACTTGGTGGGTGCTTGAACACGTATAAAAATCTGCACGACGCCTGGCAAATTGGGAGAGTTTTTGCATGATATTTTTCAAAAAATACGTGGGCGTTTGGCCTCTACCCGACATGAAGATTGCTACTCTACCAGACATTCATCATCAGCTGCTCTCGCTGCCACTGATCGATCAACACTTTCTTTTTTTGTCCCCCATGGGGCGCTGGGGAGGGAGGACGAGGAGATGGGGGAGAGGTTGGAGGAGGCGAAGAGAGTTCATGACGTGACCCAAGTTGTGCCCGAAGTCGTCGACCAACACCTCGTTGGCCCTAGCCCAAGACGTCTTCCGACGCCCTACTTCTCGCTGCACTCCAGGCAAACCTTGACGGAGTCCGCGTCGAGGTCTGAAGCCACCTCCGTCCTTGTCCTCGTCTCGTTCTCGCCTACAGCGTTTTTCCTCCCGGATGGCAGCAAAAGAAGCAGCAAAGAGAAATAAAAAAAGGTCCGTCCGTGTATTGTTGACGGGGTTGTTGGGACTTCTTCGGCGTTCACTTGAAGCCCCTGACTGCAAAGTGGCCACTTGAATAAACGCGTCGTCAGGGCTTGATCGAATCAAGAAGCGCCCAATTACACTTAAAGAGGAGGCTTCATTTTCTGGTAATTCGCAATTTTTTTGCACCCACCCCGAGAAAGACGCTTGCTTAATCTCTTGGACACGTCTGTGTCAGTCTCATCCATGACACAAAGGGGGGGGGGAAGAGAAGAGACAACATAAAGCGCCCCTGTCACGTTATGTGCAGTGGGAACCCGCTGAGATAATGGTAATGATCGTAATGATATCTGGCGCAGATATCAAATCTCTCTCGCCCACGCGTTTTGTGCATTTTTGAGGGCGCGTTTAATCTCTCACACTTTTCCTTCGAGGAGGGACGAACATGACTTTTCCTAAGAAGCATTTTCCTTCCTTCCAAATGTGCCAATGTAGACATGTCCTTAGGGCGAAAAGAAATGCTTTTCCTTGACATTTCCCCTAATCCCAGGATGTTTTTACCCCCTGCTTGCATCATCGGATTTCAGTTGTGCGGACAATTAATCACTCTGTTAAGCACTGGTTCATACCTGTAGGGATTTCTGACTTACTTTCTATTACCAGGGAGGAGGCTGCGCAAAAAATAGATTAGCAATCAAAGGCCTCGCCCATTGCTGCTCATATTTCACGCCCATTTTTGCTGCGTGCACCTACATGTGTGTATAGACGGAGGCTTCGGTGGGCCCAAGACCTGCCCATGGGGGGGGACGCAGGCTAGAAGAATCAGTTTACTCGGAAGACTCATCAAAACATAGATCTGGATTGTCTATTGATGATTGTCTGGTATGTATCTTTTCGTCTTCTAGGAGATTGTGCAAGCCAGGATGATCCTCTTGGCCAGAGGCGTGTTCTTCCTGTCTGTGATCACCATGTTCGGCTCTCCTCCCTCGGCCACTGTGCACAGGTACATGTGCATGAAGGACTTGCCCTTGTTGGCCCAGTAGGCGACCTTCAAGTCGGAGAGAAAGATGGAAATCATTAGTTGGAGTGGGCGTGTGTGTGCTTCCAACGATTCGGATGCTACACAAGGAAGTGTCTGGGAGAGTGACTAAATAAAATTGTGTGAAGCAAATGAAAATCCAGGTGGAAAATTATCGTGCATGCGCGGGGAGATGACGGATCGACTCCTCGTGTGTCACGCGCACGCACTCGCACCAACTGACCTGCACCATCTCCTCCTGGTTGGGGAAGTGGCCCAGGTAATGCTTGGAGAACACGATCTTGTCATTCACGTAGAATTCAAAGAAGTCTAGGAAAAAAGAGAGAAGAGAAAAAATCATCGTGCTGACTTCTGTATAGGACTTTGTTACTACACAGCGTTTAGGGCGCGTTTACGCTGACAGCTTTCGTCCCCTTCGGCACTGCATGCAGCAACCATTCTAAGCAGTCCCTCAGCTCAGCTTCCTACCTTCGTCTCCAACTTCGGAAGAAATTCTGGCTTCTGGAACTTCCTGCCGGAGTTTTTCCCTCAGCGACTCTGCGAATTCGCAATTTTCTCTGCAAGAAGCAAGCAAAAATTTAGCACTTCTTCCCGCTTGTCTTGTCAGTCGCTGTACTTGTGCGTGATGTGGACCCTGACCGGCGGGATCTTGCAGTCCGGCGCGTACTGGGCGGCGTCGGTCCGGATCATGGCGGAGGACTCGACCCGACAGACATTGGAGCTCCTCAAGGAAACAAGCTGAGGCCCTAGATTTATCGATCTAGAGAGAGAGCAGCAGGAAATTTCTTTACATAGCAAGGAGAGAGAGAGAGCGAGCAAAGGAAAGCTTTCGTGCGCGTCAGGACCCTCATGGGGCTTCTCCATGGATGAAGGAGAACAAGAAAAAACACATGTCAATGACGAGAGAGAGGCAGAGTTGTGGAGGTGACAATGGTAGACTGGAAAAGAGACACAACACATTCACATCCACTTCAAGTTGGCATCGTCGCCGCTAGATGGCGCTTAGAGCGCAGCCACGCGTTTGCTGTTGCCAGACGGTAGCGCCCTCTATGAGGAAGTCGTCGCTGTTCTCTTCATTGTTGTTCTTGTCGTTATTCCCTGCGCTCGATTTAAGTCTCGAGCTTGTGTTAAATTTTCCGACAGCGCCAGTTCAAATGAGGAGGAAAAAGAAAAGTCATTGTGATTACAGAACAACTGCAAGTTCTTCATCGTTCAGCATGATTTGCGATAGATGAGTCCGAAAGAGCAATGTTCCTTCTCGCTCTTCTCATGTTGCTATAATAGTGAGGAACTTCTTGTAAATTTAATCTAGCGTTCTTTTCCCTCCACTGACATTTGCGTACTTGCGACAGCAGAAGGAACATGTTGCGGTCCTCCCCTCTCGTCTCGTCTCCCCCCCCCCACTCCAACCCCCACACCCCCGGCCCCTCCTCCGTCTCCATCCCCTCTGACGTCACTGATGTCGTCAAATACTCGGCCGAAAATTAGGCTCAAATTCGATAGGCCTCTGGCAATGAGAGTTAAAAATCTTGGGTAATACATGAGCTCTCACATGTGTGTGAATGGCTCCGACCTTTGAGTATGTTGGAGGGAAAGAGTTGATCTTTCACGACATTTTACGTGAGATTTTCTCCTTGCTTTTACGCGTGCAAACGCACGTGTATCAATGCCAGCTCTTGCATATTTAGAAAGTTCAAGATGAAGGGCGACAATGTAATAGAATCAATGGTTCTCGGTATCACAACAACTTTATCATCTCCCCCAGCCCCGATAAACTTTGTCTAGTTTTGTACACCCTTGCGGTGGACGACGAAAAGTCAGACGTTGACATTAAGCAAGCACAATTATTGAACCTATTAAAAAGGTCACAGACGGAGAGAATCACGGAAGAATCGATGATGCCTCCATTACAAACGTTTATTGTTAAAGACCGTTGCCGTACAGAAAATCTGGAATTTTCTACCACTTTCAACGCTTCTTCTTCACGAAAAACTTGGCCTCTTTGTATATTGGGGGGGAAGAACTTTTAAATTTATCGACGCCGTATTTTTGACAGCCACCAGCAGTTAAAGGTGGTGCCATACGGAGCCTTCCTTGTGTGAATTTAGGTAGGTTTTTTCTCTTCTTTTCAGCTTTTTTTTGAAAAAAAGAAAATGTGAAAAAACCAAGAAAAGCGAACAGACTTTTCTGTTCCTTCTGTCCAGTCATGAAAGGTCCATCCATAGCCTGATGTGTTCGCTCAGGTGGCGGCACCAGATGCTCTGGCAATGACAGTGGACGTTATAAAACATATCTGGAAACAACCACAAAGTGGATGAACACCTGGGAGTGGAGGCAATTGGCTGACAACGTTGGAGAGGAGGCAAAAAAATCTGCAATATACGGAGAAGCTTCTTGGCGGAGACCAGACTGATCCTCTGGAAGGACAAAAGCTTTTTCTCCTTCTCCCCCCCCCCCTCTTTTCTTGACTGTGCTAACGAGATATCACTTATGTACTAAGTTCGCAGCCACCATGTACAGTACAGCATGAGATGGAAGCGCCTGGGGTAGAAATGTGAGCAGGTCTAGGAGTTCACAGAGAGGATCTGTTGCGTTTTGGCCTGAATCACACACTAAAAAGTCAAATGTTTGTGTTTCTGTCGCTTGCCGATCATTTTGTGCGCCTTTTACTCCTGCTCTGCACCAAATACAACAGTTGTCATGTGGAGAAACTTAGAAAAAGGTATGCTGAATCCAGACTTGAGCACGTGATACACGTCGTGGTTTGGCTGGTTAAAAACTGAGCTGGCCACGTGTGTGCATATTCTATGATCGGGATATAGATAAACTGCCTTCTAGTTATTTAATCAATATATATATTAAAACGGTTTTTTTTAGGCACCCGACTTGCACACTAACTACACGTCGATCATGGGGCTTTCTTGCTCAATGCTGTAGAAAGGTCTAGATGCATATCGGGCTATCCGATATGATCTCAGCATTATAGGTGACGAAAAAAATGGTGCTCCTCAAAGGTTTCTATCGTCTTGTGGGGGGAGTTTAGTAGGAGATATCTTTGGAATTCATGAAGATTGGTTTTTTTCACCAAATTTTTGACCTCCCTCCCCAATAAATTAGAGGTTTCTACCTGAAATCCTGAGTTCCACTTAGGAGGTGAAGACAAAAATTGCTGAGAATGAGCCTAGAAAAGCGAGACTTTGCCCTACTTTTTGAGTGCCCCCTCCAGTTATAATTGAGGTATCAATTGTGACATTCACGCACAAAAAAATGATTGTTTCGAGGTCCTGAGTAGGGGAGAAAAGATTCTCAGCTGTTTCTATGGAGCTCCCTAAAGAACAAAAAATGAGCGACGTCTGCTGCTGTTGCTGGTGCTGCTTGGGGCTTCTTGATTTCTTCGCCACCCCAGCGTTCTTAAGGTAAGAAAGAAAGAGGCTTTTGGCTGGCGATCGTGTCACTAAACGGAAGGAGCCACTTGTTTCACTACATAAGAAGTCATCAGCTGGATGGGGCTCGATCGCATATGGTCCCAAACAAAGTCCTAGGAGAGCGGGAGCAAAGGTGTGTGTGTGTGTGTGTGGAGGGTCAGGTTCCTAAAATGCAGACGTCATGGTTTTTTTTCCCTCTCAGTGCAAGGAGGGGTACGGTACTACTCAACCAAACAGAAGAAATGGTCGAGTAATTTGTCGAGGCCTCTCTCTCCCTTGTCCTTATCCTCTTTGCTTCACTGACTGACTCTCAGGAAGTGAAATCACCGGCAATGCTTTGCAATCACTGCTAAATCACTCAACTCAGCTTATTTCAGTCACTCGAGCGCGCTTTGTGGGCCTTATTTTTCCTTCTTTCCCTTTTTGTCTGTTTACTACAGCTGTTGGCTGGCTGGCTTTCTCTTGGAACTATGAAGTCCAGCGAGATCTTCCTCGTCAGCCAGGTGACAAAGACTTAGCTGCACAGCCAAGGTGAGTGGACTCAATCAGTGAGGACGTCCTGGTACACATCAATAGGTCGTGACAGAGGCATCTCTCTCTCCGTCCGTTCAAGAGTCTGGATCCAGGGGCTCGAACCCCAGTACATAAATACACACAGATGGCAGAAACCTAGACTCATCTGAGGAAAGATGGAAGGAGGAATCAGAACAATGTTCTTGTAAACCAGAAGAAAACTGCAGTTCTCTCTCTCCTCTCATTCTCTGCAGATAAAAACCCAGTGGGTTAATCTGATCTGAGGAGGGTCTCTTCTTCATGGGTCACCATTTTTCTCCCCCCCCCCCCCCTTTTCTTCTTCTTCTTACTTGTCTGTGCTCTGCCAACAAAAGAATCCAGCAGCAGCATTATCAACGAAGGTAACAAGATTTATGGCTTGATGCCCCTAACAAACTAGTTTCTCAGAGAAAAAGGACGAGTGTCCCTGAGAGAGAAAATGAGGAAAGAGCAGCAGAGATTTTTTCCAGCAGTGTTTACTGATCAGGGGTGGTTCTGTTCTGTTTTTGCTGCCAACATGAGCTTTTCCTTCTTGTTCTCCAGAGTCCGGGTGTCAGTCAGGCCTTTGTCCCCTGGGAGCGCCACTTTAGTACAACACACACACTCCCAGAAATGGTGGCAAGAAAAACGCATGAATAATGCAGGAGGGTGCGGCCCAGGCCCTTTGTGGGGGCCCTTAGGAGGCTGTTCATCATCGTCTCTGGGATTTATAGGGGGAGACGAGGGTAAGAATGTCATTAACAGGAGGGACGGAGGCCGGGGGACACGCACAACAGCTCCGGCACCGACGGCGAAGGCCACAGCGACGTCTACGACCAAGAGGGGGAGGAGGAGGACGACGACGACGACGGACGTGTCTACGCAGTGTTGGTTTCATTAGCATAGTTTGCAGGTACCTACGGCCCTCATGCGTCACAGCCGCCAGACATTCATCCGTATGGAGTACAGGGTGCGTGGAAAGTCGTAGTGAAAGTCAAAGTACACGCATAGACCTCTCTACGGGGTGTCCACGAAGTGCCCTGACAGCGCCGACGTCAACAAGTGCGCACTGGAATGAGCTGAAAGTAATTACATTTGTTCCAAAGTGCGCCAAACTCCAGCCTGAGCATTGGCAAGGTGATTTGGAGGCACTTCCTCAACCACATTGACAACTTTTGCCTTCAGCTCAAGCTCTCGGGGCCTCACTTGACTCTCCGCATGATCCCAGGGGTAAAAAAGGTAGTGGCTGAGATCAGCTGTGGACAGGAATTGCAGCAAATACCAGTTGTCGAACTGCACCACCAACTGATACTTGTCCAATCTCAGGGAACAGAAATGCGTTTTCTTAGAACGACACCCCCCGGCACAAGTGAGCGGACCCCGGGTCAGTAGCCCCAGGCTACTGTCGAGTCGAGGGTGTGCACCAATTTTTTATGCTTCGATCAGCCTAAATTTGGCAATTTTGCCCCAAACTGCAGTCAGTGCCTAAAATTACGAAGGCCCCCCAACTTTCCTACGGTGTGAGAAAGAAGTGTACTTAGTTCCGGTATTAAGAAAGTTATGTCTTGTCGTGTTGGGAGCTACCGAGGCTCCAGTACATACGCGCTGCGTCGAGTCCACCTTAGATATGCAATTTTGTCTATAAGTGAAATGAATAACTACTAGGGCCTCAAGGTGTGCAACAGCGTGAAGTGCTACAATATCAGGAAAGTTTCATTTGTTACATCGTAGTCATCTTTAAAAGTTTCTCCCCACTCACACATACGTGAATAGAATATCTTAGATGAGACCTTTAAGCGTATAACATTAATTTCATCTGTCCATTTCTGCTACTTTCGCTCGGAAACGCCCACTTCTGCACTCGGGTGTATGCAAAACTCTTTGGAGTCCCCACTTTGACGTTATTTTAGAGCTGCGTTATTAGCATCCGAAATTGTCGTAAAGGGACTTTATGGACACCCTGTAAACTGAGTGTGGCTCCCTCTCTCCCCTTTCTTTCTTTGGCCTCGACTCCTCGTCAGCAAATTGCTCTAGTCTCGGGTATTCATTCACTTCAGGGTGGCTTCTAAAGTGAAATATGTTGAATCACCTCTTTCATTGAGGGCTCAGACAGAGTGTGTGACTTTCCGGGACTTTCCAGGACTTTCCAGACACCCTGTACTGGAGGCGCAAGTGTCAACACGCCTCGAGAGGAGAACAAATCGTGCATGTTGTCAGCAGGAGGCACATCAAGGGGCTGCCTGAGGAGTGACGTCACAGTCCGCAACCAGACTCAACGAATCATCTGGCGCTTAACAGCGGTTTTCGCAGAAAAAATTTCGGTCCCACCGGGTTATTTCTAGAGGCCAAGTCCACGTGCGGCCTCGCGTTTAACATCGGCATAAAGGCTTTTACGGCCTTTCCAACATCAGGGCGGCGGAGGGGGGACGAGGGGCATACAGGGTGGGTACGAAAGAAATCAAGGCCATCACACGTGACCACTTTACTCTCATCGAACCAACGATTACGCGTACCTAGCGCTGAAAAAACAACGACGAAAAACGATCAAAAAACGAGATCCCGGTTTGTGCCCCGAGAAATGCCCGGTGCGCCGTCTTGACGGACGAGACCTCCCCCCCCCCCCCTCCCCCGGCCAGACCTTGCAGTCGTCGCTGTTGCTTTGCCGCATTTTCTCGTATAATTTCTTTGACTTTTTAGTAGCTGCCAAATAAGACCAGAGCTTCAGTTGATCCTATTAAGGCCTCAGAATCTGGCTTTTACCAGCTGAAATTAACGTCTGAGTGAGAAACAAGTGAGCACAACTGAACTTTGCGTCCTTTTTTTTTCGACGCACACACACGCACGCGCACGCACGCACCAGCTGCACCAAGGCCAGAGATTGCAGGAATTTCTTCTTCTTACATCCCAGAAATTAATTAAGCTCTGCGGCAAATTGCGAAGATGTCTTCGGCCAAGCCAGGCTGGGGTGGGGGCGGTGCAGCAGCCCAGTCAGAGGCAGAGCAAGACAGTGCTGAGCTGCGAATTAACCACCACCCTTGGAGCTTGCAAATTCACACATTATTAGCATGAATTATGGAGCCCCCGAAGGGTCCGGTAGATTAGAAGATCCGTGCGCAAATTTCCGGCAAATATCCTTTCTGTACCCTTTCGCTGGCCTTTTTTCCGCCATTTTACAGCTCGATTCCTTTTGTGAAGCATCAATCTTACATTTTTCACTCCCCCACCCCCTCCTCCTCTCTGTCGACGTCATTCTTGCCTTTTTGCGGGCCAATAACCGAACATCATTCACATCAAATTTCGATGGGAAAAATCTTGAAAGGTCTCTATTGTAGAAAAACTCCCAGAGGTTGTCATTAGATATAAGGCTGAAGAAAAGGTTAGAGACTCTTAGAAAGCCAAAGCAAATAATCATTCATTGCATGCTAAACCTCAGTTGATCCAGGAAGCTCTTGAAATCCTCTCCTCCAAGTCCTCATCCATCTTGATTTCCCTCACTTGGTGCCTCCTTTTATTTCTAGGGAAATGCCTGTAGGATGCCGGAGCCATGTGAAGCGTCCCGAGAATGAGCAATTCCGAGAACCTCTGAAGCTTAATTCTCCAATAGTTTTTAGTCGATATGCGAAGCTGCAGCCTCGGAAAAAAAAAACTTTTTTTTCGCCTCATTCACTCTCTGCCTCTCGGTGAAAAATGATTCCACGTGCCAATATGTTTTGTGTCCTGTGCCCAGGAGGAGCAGCCAAACTCGATGTAAAGAAGAAAGTCAGCGCTTGCACTGACAAATTTGGAAGAAAGTTGTCAGAAGAGTGTCAGCGTAACCCTGCCCGCCGGCCCGGAGGCAGGGAGGGGACGGGTCTGGCTGCACCCATTTCCTGTCCCCCTTCTCTTTTCTTGTGGTAATTTTGGGTCAACCAGTCCACCCAAAAAGACCCGGGCAGCCCCCCAAATCATCCTCAACAGTCTTTGATTTAGACTCATGTCCGAGTGAATTAGGACTATTTTTTTTCTTTCCTCCGTGTCTCTAACTGTCGAGCAGCCACCCAGTTTAACTAGATTTTTGGGCAGACGAAAGTTACTTCCTTTTGGGGCTGCTGCTGGCTGCACAATATTGGGTAAGAGAGAGAGAGAGAGAAAGAGAGAGCAAAGTCTCAGTCGTTAGTTGAGACCTTCTTACGTCGTTATACACATATGTACTATGCACTGGTACAACCACCACCATTATGTATCCCTGGATCTCTTCTGCTCTCCGAATGCGAGCGCGCGCGCGCGTGCGCGCGTGAAAGAGCGCGTGTGTGCGTGGGCGCGTGCGTGCGTCACTCCAACGATTCTTGGCACATCGCTCGCTATGTAGTAGTCGTCGTAGTAGTAGAAGCAGCATTCGTATGCTCGTTTTATAAGAGAAAAAAATCAGGGAACAAGGAGGGAGTCTCCTCTCTGAGCCTTGCGGCTGGCGGCCTCGCAGCCTCGAGAGAGGCCTGGCTCGCCCAGACAAACCCCCCTAAATTCGACCAGACACTTGTCGGGGCTCCTGCGTGAACTTGCTACGCACGGACGATGGCACAGCCCTGAGCAGAGAGTGAGAGAGATAAAAAAAATCGCATCATCCAGTACAAACAAGTCCCAAGGGCCACGGTCACTGGCTTGACTGCAGCCAACGCCGGCCCCGTGGAGGCCTGGTCGCACCCGGAGAAGCTGGCGGTGCAACAAAAGTGTGCAACAAAACTTGACCAGTCCAAGGCATGGCATGAGTAGGAGGGGACGCCAGGGCACGCAACAAAAAAAATAGGCCTGCCTTGCCAGGATTGACTCTTTTCTCTGCTCGAAGAAGAGGCTCCTTAAGAAGGCAGCGTCGTATATAGATGGGTGGGTACTTACAGCCATGCTCGGTCCTCCCAAGAATGAGCTTGATTAAGGGCACTTTTGTAGCTGCCTTGATGTACAGACACACACACACACATTTCTTTTCACTATGTTCCATTTTATTGCCAATGGTTTTTGCTGCTCTGGCGAAAATTTATGCATGCACAGAGGTCAACTCTTTTCTTTCTTTCTGCTTCTTCCAATATTAGGCAGCCCGATGAAGACCAGACCATTGTGTTACCACGAAGATAAGGGAGATAAATTTGTATGAGAATCTGGCAAAGGTCCAAAGGAAAACAGCGAACTGAGTTGGTTTCATAGTCCATACTAGATAGAAAATGGTAAGAGCTGCTCTAGCTTTTTACGCCTGCTGAGTCTTGGCCGCCAGACATTTGCCTGAGAACTGGCATGTGCTACTTCTACATGAATGGCACCGCCCTTCACTGGAGAAAACTGAGCTACCCCAGACTGAGATTTGGCCTAAATAGAGTCTCCTCCATCCAAGCACGCGTGGAGCGACGTTGGAGGCTCTGCTTTCATTTCAATCATTCACGAGATGCAACCAATATTTGTAAGAGGCT
>JAAUXU010018669.1_pt1 | contig 17465 bp, 14 predicted proteins | sample 7278151 | NCBI WGS metagenome assembly JAAUXU01 (sample SAMN14350113, study PRJNA611818) | marine sediment metagenome | isolation source: surface marine sediment (1.8m) | place: French Polynesia: Moorea | collected 2018-08 | reverse complement strand
CTTTGAATACACTATACTGATATGGAACCAGAGTATGTCCCTTGTGAGTTCCCGGACCCATGGCGTCCGGGTGCCGTCTACTGCGAGGCTAGTATGAGGCCTTCTTGTCGCCGCCTGGCCGACGCTACATAGTTGACTTAAGAAACTGAATGAGAGAGTGGAGAAGAAAGTTTGTATTGATTAAGATTGAATACAAAATCATGCACAAGACGTATATTTGTTTACCTTATTCCACGGCTCCATCATGCAGCTTTCAGACATATGTACACTTATGGACAGGGCGATCTCGCTATAAATGTGTTTTTGAAGGCATTCTTCTTCTAAGGAGCTACCACGACATTGTTGTACTTATGGTAGACCACGTAGGACGACGCTGGGTACAATAGTGATTCATTCTGGTGGTTTATTTCTCCGGCTCCTGGATATCGTGTCCTAACGCCAACGTCTCCAAGGCCACCTTGATGACATTGTACACGGAGGGGTCCTCAATGGTTGGGGGGATCTGTGAAGGTTCGATACGTGCGTGCTTTTGTGCTAAAGCAATCTTGTCGTTGCTGTTACCTTGGCCGCCTGTCCCGCCGCCATCTCCGCCAGCGTTTTCCTCGGCGTCTTCCCCGACCTTGTCCTGGGCAGCGCTGCCACAGGAACAGACAGTCGGAACGCAGCCACAGGACCGACGGAGCGGCGGACCAACGTGATCAATTCCTTTGAGATCTCCTCGTCACTTTTCTTGGAGTCTATTCAAAAATGGAGAGAATGATTTTGCAACATTTGCGTGTGCGCGTGTGTGGGTGGGATGATCCGCACCTTGTGCTTTAACATAGAATGCCAGAGGCACCTGTCCCTTGAGCTTGTCCATGAGTCCGACAACCGCGCAGTCGACCACGTCCTCATGCTCCATGACTGCCTCCTCCAGGGCGGAGGTAGAGAGACGGTGGCCCGCTACGTTGATGACGTCATCATCGCGAGCCATGACCTTGACATGGCGGTGTGCATCCATCATGCCGGCATCCATGGTGTCGTAATAGCCCTGAGATGTACAGACCTTGGTGTAAGTACTTTCAGTGAGGGGAAACTGAGTGTATAGACTGCGTGGAGTCATTTTTGAGTGGAATTTTTGCATGGAATGAATCCTCCAGACAGTGGCCCGTCACTTTGACTACATGGGTTGACAGCATTGAGTGCCCATAGAGGCACTAGAGCACACATACTGCAGCAACCCGCAGATGACCCCATGCCAGTGCTGGCTGTTTTGGGCCGTTTCTGGCCACTTTTTTTAGTGAAAAGTGCAGAAACTTTTGTGGGCAGATTCTGCCTTCCCTGGCCCACCTAAATCTCAGGGTGGCACCACCTGAGGCCCCTCACCCCACCTATGGGGCCCATTTTTCCATATATCAGGACTTTCTGTAGCAAGCGGTGCAGAAAAGGAGAAAAAGGGGAGGGAGCGCACGCCAACAAAACTCGATCAGACAGTGAGACTACAGCAGCAGCTATGCACACACACACCTACACGCACACAAGCTACACAGGCACAAGGAAGAAGGAGGGCGCACTTGGTACAGTCAACTCTCAATTTTTCAAGAAGACTAGCAGTCACCATGATGTCATTTCATGAACTGAGCAATGAGTCAAGGGCTGCACTTTTCAACTGACCGCTGCCTAGTTGAAAGGTGTTTTCAACTAGGCAGGTTTTTTTTGTCTGATTGAGTTTTGTTTTGCTAGTTTTACTAGTTTTGCCATGAAGAACCATTTTTAGAGTGTACCGGATGGGAGGTGAAATATGTCTCCTTGAATCTTTGATCCGCCCTGAACAGTGTGCTCAAGGTGCCCGGTGGCATCGGCAGCTTGATGACAATCCTGCCCAGCTCGTCGGGGTCGGCCTCGCTGCCGTCAGGACGGAGGATACGAACTGCAAGAGCGTCGTAGGGCGATTGATTCCTTTAACGCTCGAGACATTCGAGTTTGAGCAAAGAGTTAGTGCAACTTGCGAGGCTCGACACATCTCTACTGCGCACGCAGACACACAAAAAGCGCACCATCAAATCCTGGCACTGGAAATCCAGAGGTGTCTTTGGGAGGGAACAGCCGATTCCCTAGCCCGACGCAGGTGGAGGTGATGGCATGAGCAGTCTCGGTTTGCCACCAGTTGTCCAGAACGGGAGCCTTCAAGGAAGCAGAAAACTTTTTCAGCCCAAGCATAAACATTATGAGTCATTAAAAAACACAATGTGATCAGACATTGCACAAAGGACAACTTTTTGGGTTTTGTCATGTCTGAAGGAGAGAGACTCTGCTCCTAAAGCTGCAGACGTGTCAAATTATACCCCTTAATGCTATGCAGGAGAACTGAAGGGTTGAATGAACCCTTTGGCAAGAAAAAGCTGAGCAGATTGCATAATTGGCGTCGCCTTGCGCGACCTTAATACATTGAACTCCTTAAGCTTTCGAAAGCTGAAAAGTACATCAATAACAAATGGTCATAGTGAGTAGATATCAGATGTGGCTTCTTATAGAGTTGAGCTGCTAACAACGTTCTGGCACAGATTCAGTACTTGAAAGAAACTCCCACGACAATGAGAGTTCTCCCCTAGTGATAGATATAGCCAAGTTGGCCATTTCGGCCGTATCCTAAATGTGGCATCTGGTAACCCTAGTCTCAGCGAGAGGCGATTTGGTCTAAAGCTGACCATGCTGACCCTTTTTAGGCCTCTTACACAAAAAGTTGCAGCCAAAAACTCATGAAAATATACTTTGTCTCATTAGATTGACGTGACAACACAGTTTTGCAAGCAGCCCAATGGAGGCCAACTTGATCCCAGCCACATCCATGTGGCAACCCTGCATTTTAGGGCTCTTCGACCTTTAGCTCAAGACGCTAAAGGCCTTATTCGGTGAGAACTCGATACTTGAAATTGAGCTCGAAACCCATCTTTAGTTGACATCTGAGTCTACCCCACTTATAAATGTCTGGACGGGGGAGTCTCCTACGCACTCTGAAGTATTGGCTCGCCCACTGCCTCGTCTCGTCGTCGCAATGTTCGCCGGCCACGAAAAGATACTTCAAGCTGGAAAATGAAGCTGTACGTTAGTGATGATGCTGGCCAGGCTCGAGGGCATTTTTTGCACAATGCGAAAAAGAGGTCAACACCAGGCACTAGACTCGAGTTTGGACTGAAGTAGCCCAAGGTGCCATGACATCATGTAAGACGACTGCAAAAGGAAGTATGCGAGGACATATTCGTGCTGAATCGGGACATACTACAGGGTCTTTTAGAATGCTCGCAATAAGTTAGCTTAGGTTGGTGAATTCTTCATCTTGGCGGAACATCAGTGAACAGTGGCTCAAATGAAAGCTCAATCAATATCAGTCAAATCATTCCCCACTCACAGATCCACGATCACGATGCGTCAACTCTCACAACTCCATCATAGTACAGAGTGCAGGCATGATGAGTTTTGCCACAGTACTGTTTATGTTTAGAAATCTTCATTTTTTACTATGGAATTGTGAGAGTTGGGGCATAGAGATCGTGGATCTGTGAGTGGGGAACGATTTGACTGATATTGAGCTTTCATTTCAGCCATTGCACACTCATTTGCCTGCCAGAATGTAGAACCCGCTGGAAAAAAGACTTATCACAGCCTTTTTGAAAGACACCATAGCTGTTTTTTTGAAATTTTCGTTCCAAAATGTCAGGTCTTTGTAGGCCTGATTCGTAGGCTCTCATTGGCCTCCAATTTTGGGGTAATCAGGCTTGTCAGGGGGCTCAAGGAAAGGCTTGTCTCGAGGCCTATCTTGTGCCAAAATCCGTAAAAGGCCCAGGCTGGTCAGCGAAGAGCCATGGCTCGTCTCAGCACTGCTTCGCAAGCACACGTTAAAGGCGGTGGTGACAGGTGCAAAACTTGAGTTCGCTCACCTGTCAATGTTGTACTTGGAGCCCGCCTTCGCGGATGGATCCTCTTTGTGTATGGCTCTCAGAGCTGTCGGAGCCACAAACAGACCCTTCACGTTGTGCTCGGCAATCACCCTGAAAAGTGGACATTTTTGCATGACAGAAAAAGTTCGCAAAAGACATGGGCAAACCTGAGTAACTTCCCTAACTTGGGTCCTAACTGGTTCAGGAAGAACTGAAAAATCCTTGCTTAAGCAGCTGGATCCTAAAGATCGAGGAAGAATTGCGTAACTCCTGGGTGAACTTAAGTAACTTTCACCAACTTTGGTGCCAACTTTTTGAGGAGGAATTATTATTCTGGGTCTCCAGTACTTCCTTGGACGCTTTTTTGAGTGCTTGTAGATGCAACAATACTTTAAATGTTCTGTCAAAACCAATTTATCCTTCTGTCACAGATCCTGGGCTTCCATTAGCAGTGACTCTTGCCTTCACAGCACGTGCAGCAAGAGCAAGATAAACTGCCCCCCAAAATACGTCATCTGGTGAGCAGCTCTTCCCCAACGAAATTTTGAATGATTTCATTGAAAAGGTTCAGTGTCTGATCTGATGGTTCCAATAATTTTTTTCGGGAGTTCTTTCATCTCGCTCTAGCTGGACTTGCACCGGAGCTATAAAGAATGTGCTTGCGAGGTTGCGTGACTCTTGTTCAGCGTCTACTGAAGCTTTAAGCAATGATCTTTTTTGAGGTGTTCCTCTATCACGCTCTTGCTCGACTCGTGGCGAAGACAAGCATCAGTGGAAATCGAAGCAAAGTCTCCACCGAACAAGGATTTTTTTCTGGTTGGGGAGGAGAACATCAAAAGGACTGTTGTATCTACAAGCACTTCCAAAAGTGTCCAAGACAGTACAATAAGGACGATGTCAGGTACTCAGGGCCAAAGATCTGCCTTGAGTAGCGCGACTTTTTCATGAGATTCCTCGACTTGTGCCAACCACCTCGTTGTGACTAATTAGAGCTCCTCCAGCTGCCCCTGAAATAACAAGGCCACTGGAACTAATGAGACTCCAGGATGGCTTTTTTTTTCTCCCTGGGGAAATCGCCTCTTGCGACTTCGTCATTGGTCTTTATTTTCACGAATCTCGACTGATGTCTTTTTTTCCCCCTCCCAAAGCGAGAGACGCAATCACCAATGACGTTTTCTTCTTCCTCGTACGAACTTGGGGGGTCAAACTCATCGACGAATCTTGACCCAATTGGCTTATAGAGAAATGGCACGCGCTGCGGGTGCGACGAAGGGCTCAAGATCAGTGCAGTCGTGGCCAAATGAGAGAACAAACAAGATTACGTCCGCTGTTTTTGCTGCCACATCCACCAAATTCCGCAATCTCATTATGGGACTGCGTTTGCATAACCGGAACTACGGGGGACGAGGGGAAGCTGGTGGAACGCTAAAACACCACTTCTCGGTGGGGACTCAAACAGTGAAGACAATAACTTATTTAGTCATGCTCCAGGACTATAGAGACTGGGTGAAAACGGTTCCCTGCCGACTGGGAAACGACACTGAGACACCCAGTGCAAAACTTGGACACTGAGTCCCTGGAGATTCCTCAACGACTCGGACACTCATAAGTGGGACACTGACAAATGGGACATTCAACAATCCTTTAACTCCACTTTGTCTACGTCTACAGCGGTCTCAGTGCTCTGGGTGTCGCTGTGGTCGGGCTGTCCCATTAGCCGGGATATCCAATTAGCCTTGATGCCCCAGTAGCCTGGATGTCCCAGTAGCCTGGATGTCCCAGTAGCCTGGATGTCCCAGTAGCCTGGATGTCCCAGTAGCCTGGATGTCCCAGTAGCCTGGATGTCCCAGTAGCCTGCATGTCCCAGTAGCCTGCATGTCCCAGTAGCCTGCATGTCCCAGTAGCCTGGATGTCCCAGTAGTCGGGCCACCGGGTCCAAGAACTTGAAGTCTTATTGAGTGACAACACAAAGATAGGCCAGGAGACCGCCAGAGTTTTGAGCCCAGCGCACGATCAAGAAAAGTTAATAGCAAAAGTTAAATGTGTTACCAACTGCTTTTGGCAATAATGCCAAAAGGCCGCGCGTGCAATTCTTTGCTCTGAGAAAACCTCCAACATTGGCTCTCTGAGCCGCCAAAAGCAATATCGCAGGAGTTGTCGAACGTCGGCGAGTGCGCAGATGCCAGCCTTTGACAAATTGAAGCGCTGGTTTCAGTTAAACAAAAGTTGCTTCCAATCCAAAAAAAAAATATGGCGCATTTTCCCTCTGACCCAGTCACAGCTTGTGCAAGTCCAGGAACACAAAAGGTGCCACTTAAAGCCTGTCTACGCGTGTCCGACTTACCACTGCATGTGAGTGTTCACGCCCGGCAAGAGGTTGTTGTCGCTCACCTGAAGAACTGCCCGGCATCCGGCGTCCCCACGGGCTTCCCCTCGTACAGGACCGTGGTGTTGCAGTGCAGAAGGGGCGAGTAGCAGATGTACTCGTGACCCACGATCCAGCCCAGGTCGGAGGCGGCCCACCAGACGTCGTGAGGACTGACGCGATTGTTTCATTGCAACCACATTCAAGCCAGGCCAAAGAGCAAAGTCATGGTGGTCATTTTAAGTATGAGATGGTTGATGCAACTATGGGCTCTGCACTTGCCAAGTCCCATAGTAACGTCGTGTGCATCCATGCCAAATGCCCATGTACCCATTCTATTGCACTCCCTCTGCATAAGGAGGATCCTGGGGCATGCCCAATGTAACACACTCGAGCATGGGCGGCGAAGAAAGTTGTTTCATCCATAAAATGGGCACCAAGTCCTCCAAGGTCAACGTCGACGCTCCCCTGCACGCTCTCGTGCCACCGCGGCTTTTTCTTGGCTCATTTAGCACAGACCGAGGAAAGAGATAACTAAGATCTCGGAATTATGGGTGAGGACGTCTGGCAGTTTTGGTGACACAAATTGCATTTCACGTTTCTTACGAATGTCTCGTCTCCCTAGGGTATTTTTGTGATCAAACAGTTCTGAGATTCCTCAGAAATTATTTCTTTTCCTGATTTTTTTTCTTTACTTCTCAACTTCATCACGAAACTTTTGACCCTGTGGAAAAGGATTATTCAAATATTTCAGTTTTTAACGTGAAATTTCGAGATCCAGAGACGACCACTTTGGTTTTCGTATGGTCTCTCCATCCTCGGTAGGTAACTGAACTTTTGCTTCACTGCCTCCAAGTAAAAGAAGGTGGACATAAAACAGGCAAAGGAGAGGTGGGAGGTGAGGGACTGTGCAGAGAAAAGTTCGTATAGGTATCCTTTCAACTTCCTAGGGGACCTCAGGAGACCTGGACAGACCTCCGAAACACTTGGCGGGGCCTCCACAGCACCTGGAGAGGCCTCCAAAGTGCTCGGAGTGATCTGAGCACCTGGAGGGGCCTCCAAAGCACTTGGAGAGGCCTCCAAAGTGCCTGGAGTGATCTGAGCACCTGGAGAGAAATCTCCAAACCATCTGGAGAGACTTCCCAAGCACTTTGAGAAGCCTCCAGAGTGCCCGGAGAGGTCTCACCAGAAATGATTCTGAAGGACAAGGAGCTTATGGACATCCCGAATGGACACTCCACGATTGCTGTGCATGGCTTGGAAAGGCTTGAATGTGGTGGTGACTTCCCTCATCCCGTAGAGCGCCTTCATGGTCCACTTGTTGACCACGGCGTGGCCTCCTGTGGGGTGTTCGACGCCTTTGGGGTCGCCTGCGAGCAACGGACGCGGTGTCAGCCTTAGTACAGGTGGCGCTTGACAGCGCAGCTGAGATGGCGCGCATTGAAGCAGCAAATTCCAGCATCGCCATATTTGATACCGCGGACACACGAGGGAAATTGCACGTCAAGAGATTCCCCCCAACGCATTCGCGCTTTTTGTACCTTGAAGCTGAACATTGCTTTTCTCGCTTTCTGCGTCCTCCATGGAAGAACTTTGATCTCTCTCTAGTGTCAACCCATATGCCAAAGAACATATCTGTCCAATATTTGTCCAACGTCGAAAAGTGCCTTCAAAATGCAGTGAGAGCTCGATTTAACGACAGCTTTCGCCTGACTTAGGGCAGAGAAAGTCTCAATTGGACGATGGGCCTTGATTTGGCTGGAAATGTGGTCAAGTCAAGACTTTACTGTAGTCGGTGGGCATGCGAAGACGTGGTAACTCTGGTCTATTATCAAGTCTATATTAGTGTCGTCACCCGCTTTCCCCATCCGCACGAGCGACTACGGGGTGCGTCAAAAGTTGAGGAGTCGCCAACTTTGCTCGCTGGTATCTCTGCCTACGGCGGATGTTTTGCCTGTGAATGGCCAAAATTGCTGACTAACCAGCTGAAACAGGAGCAAGACAGAGTTGCCATTAAGAGCTTTCCGTAGGCCGTCTCGGTGCCATTTTGGGGGAAATGAATGAAGAGCAGAACCTGAAGTTGCACCTGGGGACTTCAGGAATGTTTGAGACACGCAACGGTAGCAACAGACAGAGACAATCTGAGAATGTGATGGTTCTCTGAACTCAGACCTTGTATCAACGAAATCAGAAGTGTAGCTATTGGAAATGCTGGAAAGTAATTGTTTGTGAGCATCACTGTAAAATTATATCTAAAAATATAAGTAAACTTGAACAATGAAAAACCTAAGGGCTGTCTTTTTTACTTTTCGTTGGCCCTGTACATACATACACCTGGTGCAGAGAGGTTAATTGACCGTGACGCCTAAAAAAGGCTCGTATGCTCGATTGCCCCCAAGCCATCAAACACTCCTAATACTGAGTGCAGGGGGAAAAAAAGGCCGCGAAGCTTCTCGAGGGCTGTTCAGCCTTAGAAATCTTCGGCCAAGTACAGAATAGTTTGTGTGACAGAGTCTAGAGCCTAGGTACAGTGTGAGAGACGAACAACGTCTTCCTTGACACTTTTTCCTTTGGCTCTGCTAATGACCCACCCTCGTGTCCCTCGTGCACGTCCTCGGGCCTGTCGGACGTCCGTGGCCCTAAGCAAGACGACCACTGCACGTCCTCCCCCCTCCACACACGAGACTTTTCTTTTGTTTCTCGCTGTAATACAAAATCCGCGAAGCTCACAATGAGCAAACGAGTGCGACGTCGTCAAGATCAGTATGGAAGACAAGTGGCAGACTCAGACCAGGGTTTCTCCACGTGCAGAACAAGGGTTTCTTTCAGTCCAAAGTTACTTTCGTCACACGTTTTTGGTGGGCCTTGAGAGGGCAACAATTGCCGCCAAAAAGTAGGCATTCCGGAACTGATTTCTTGGCAGCTTGCTTTAATTGTACTTTACTGTGTCAAAAGTGGACGAGCAAAACAAAACTTTATGTTCAATAAGAGAAAAGGCCTTTTTTTCACTTGTGACTTCACTTGCGAGACTTTGTATGCTACAAGTGTGTACCATTAGTGATGTAAAAAGATGGTCTAAAGCGTTTAAGTGTTGTCCTCACGAAAAGTCAGTGTGTGAAAAGAGTCTTATTTATTCCCCCCAATAAATACCCTTTTCCTCACTGATCTTCAGAGAAAACGTCAATTGGTGAAAGAAATATTTGTTCCACAACAGATGTACAACACTTCTTTCATGCACTGATTTGTCATGAGGGCAGCATGGTATCATTTTATGCCATCATTTTATGCCACTCACACTACACACTTGTGGCACAAAATGATATGCTGTCACATGAGCAAAATCGGAAATGAAAAAAGACCTTTTTTTCTTATCGAACGTGAAAGTTCTTTTGCATATTCACTTTTTACACACTGAAGTTCAATTACAGGGGTCTCTCAACAAAGCAGCCTCATCATAATGTTAGTTAATTTTTTTGTATGACCCTCCTAAGGCAAAGCCCACTAAAAGTGCATCCAAAAAGTGAATACTTTTGTCGAATTTTTCCTCTCCCTCACACTTTTCTGCTTTTCTTCACGCATTTTTGGAGCCCAAAAGGGGGATGCGAAAAGGAGAAGTGTTTCAGGGCTGACTCGAGAACCAGCGAAATTCGCCGGAACAACTTTGGTTATGTCTTGTCAAACAATCAATCTTCTTTTTTCTCCTCCGTCTTTCATACACATCTGTTTATGCAGCTTCAACCATTTGTGTACGGGAGAAAAGACCCCGAAAATCCGGTTTTGCCCCGGGTTTCCTCACTCAAGCAGAACCTGGAATTCCGGCCTCACCAGAAGGAGCCCGGATGGGACGCCCGAACTGGAATTGAGTTGTGCGATTCTCTTGGAGCGAGCAGTTGAATCATCCGGACGAAGACGATAGAATGATCCTGGACCACCCTGTCCGTGCATTCCCTTTCATTTAAAGAATATGCACTCATAGTCTAATTTAAACAGTCATATTTCAGTTAAAACTGACACCAATTACGGCGCTGGTAAAGTGACACCAGCTACTTAATTTCAGCTCTGCGATCGCATGTGACGTCCGAACTTGATTTACGAACGCTACAGGGTGCGTTTAATTCAGTTTAACAACTTAAATTGTGACAACTCGCACGTTATTGTACGGTTCTTAAAGATGTCAGATATTCACTACCTTCACGTAGTCCTGGACTGGGTTTTTGCCACGAATTTGTGCAAAGAATAGCAAAAATGTTCATCAAGGTCCCTGTGCCAAGGCTGCTTCTTCAGTCAGTTTGCAAAGTGATTCAGCTGCTTTGAACAAAACTTATGCACTGATCAACTGATTCTCTGTCATGTAGCTCTGGCATGAGAGGTTGATGATCCCAAAGTCAAGCAGTTGGACTAACATTGTAAAATGTTGTTTAACCTATCTATGCTCCACTGACTTTGAAAAGTTTAAAAGAATGAAGCTTGGAATCTCAAGCTTTGTCTTAAGTTGTCCGTGCCTGTACTTAGTAAGAAGTCAACTTCTGCCAGATCAGTCTCGGACAGTCCTTGTTTGAATAACAAAATGCCAAAGTTCGTATGTGGATAGCTAAACTCCATGCTAGTTCAGCATAGAGCCTCTACCCGCTGCCCTTAGTGTTCTTGATGAAGTTGAGTCGTGTTGCACGTCGTGCCCTTCGAGGCGGGCATCAAAAACGCTTCAAGCTGAATGATGGACACCCTGTACCACGTGCAGCTTTCCGCTTCCAGACGAGGATCAGCAACAAGCTACACCTTCTACGCTGATGATACTTGGCAAACAACACCGCTGTTTGTCCGTCTTCTCTCCTTTCCCCCTCCACCTCGTCGCAGTGATGTGCTCCTGCATCCCCGTGTCCCCCGTATGTAGATGGAGTCGCCCTCGACCACGCGGACAAAGGGTAGTGAGTGGCACTCCAGAAGCATTTGACAATTCGTGGGGGAAATGACGTTGTGCGTGGCCAAGCTGAACAACAGTAGCATTCATGCAGGCCAGAACAGTGTGTGCCCAAAGATTTTCCGTGGACAATACTTTGTTTTTCTTTAACCACATATTCCGTCATGGTGGATTTGCATAAGAATGGAGAAATACTAAAGGGGGATAATCCGTTTGTGCTCCAACTCTAAAGGATGTGGGCAACAAATTGGTGTATACCAAAATTAACCGTCACACTGTACCACAAAAATGGCTGCTTGAGCTCCAAAATCACTTACTGCACATCAGTTCAGCTTATTTTAGGATTAGAATAGCTTAGGTTAGTTTAGGGTTAAGCTGAGAGTCACATTAGCTAGGGGTCAGGCTAGCCATTTCTAGGCTGAACACTTCTGCTATGGTCACGTTCAGGTCCCCTTAGAGATGTCGAAGGACATCAGAACGTATGGAGCGTCTGATTTAAGTACTTATTTGTTTTTTAACTCGTCACTAGCCGCTCTTGCACCCGAACTATTTGGTCCTGGCTTTCGAAGAGCTTCATGAATAACTTTTTGGGACACATTGTAGACTCGTCCAAGCGGAGAAATCTGCGCTAGATGTGCAGAAAAGTGCAGATTTGTGCAGATTTTTGCGCGGGGTCAGTGGCTCGAACAGAGTGTTGTTGACCGGTCCAGATGCGTCCAGAAGTGATGACTCCGACAGATGAAGAGTGATTCAATTGCTAATTTCACAGGTGCCAGCATTTGTCCGCAATCCAGCAGTGTCCTCTGGTCCGTCCTTGTGCACAATTCGATCCTCAGTCAGCGCTGTCACGACCATTTGTTTCTGCTCTGCTGTGTTGTCTCTGTCTGTCCCTCGGCCGCAATCGTCTCTATACAAGCAAGCAACTCTTTGCTGTCCTCTAAGTACGACGATTTAGCTGCGCTCCCAGACTAAATTGAGCTGCACCCGCTGCATGCAAAGTAGTGTTGTTTGTAAACTTTTCACTCAGGACAGGATTAACAAAGTTGGCTGGCAAAGAGCCCGACTGTGCTTGAATTTGCAGCGCTTGGCAACCGTGCGCTATTCGCGCAGTGCGTGCCAGTCATTGCAGTCAGTCATTACCGTCAGTAGCAAGTTGGCTTTTAGGAAAACAATTACAGCTCGTTATCGCTGGCGTGAATAGAATTTACGCTTTAGATCAATGACAATTCTTTCAATCTGCAATGAGAAAAGTTTAGCCCCAGAAACAAGAGCAAAAGACAAAAACAATCGAGAGTGCAACGTGCAGGGATTACACGTACGAGTACACGTACTCTGGAGTACGAGTACTGCACAAGTACTGCACAAGTACTGGTGGTCTTGAAGTCAAGTAAGCACTGTCCAAATGGGTCAAGCACATTACTGCCCACTGAACTAAAAACTTGTTTTGTGAACAACGGTACCAAAGTGAACAACACTTGTTAATGTTGTTCTAATTGAAAATGCAAAGAGAGTCTGTGTTGGCAAAGTCATTGGAAGGCATTTTTACCGCCTGCTTTTGCTCTACAGGGTTTTACTCGCATCAACGATAATTATCATTGATAAGTGAAATTAACTGATACCACTGATAGTCATGATCGAAATAAAAGACTCTAAGTATTGATGCATGCAACTGTCAGATCATTATTTCATCCTTACCTGTGGTCCCACTCGTGTACAGGATGTAGAGTGGATCATTGGCGTCGACGTCCACGCAGTCGTGGGTGCGGTTCTTGGCAATCTCCTCGTTCCAGTCCTTGTCGAGTCCAGGTCGCAGAGTGGCCTCTGGGAATCCGGGTCTGTTGTGCAAAACCACTGGAAGGTCGGGTGCGTTAGCCAAAGCCAGAGCTTCCTCAACCAAGGGCTTATAACTAGGCAAAAAAAAGGAAAGTGAACATAAGAAAAAGTAAATGAACACGTAAACGTGAGACACAAATAAAAAGTAGAACGTGTGGCAAAAACAAAACATCAGGTGAGAGATGCGTGAGCCGTAAATAAAAGTGAAGTAAAACGTACAAGTATGAGAAAAGTAGGAGAACATGAATTGACTCACTTGATAACCCTATTGGGCTCGACACCGCAGCTGGCAGTGAGAATGACTTTGGGCTCGAGGTGCTTGATGCGTTTGGCAAGTTCCACAGCAGAGAAACCTAAAGAACACTTTTCATGTGCTTGTGCACCCTCTATCACACGTAGGACACGTACGTACATGTGCATGAACACACGATGCTTGGACATGGGTATGAGCATGCAGTGCAAATTTTCAATACTCAATCATACTATATTCATTCATACTGTATGCATGAACACGCAGTGGTTGCAAATGTGCGCAAACATGGAGAACATGTACACGGCGGCGGTGTACACGTGCACATGTTCCTGAACAGGAAGTAGATGTGGACACGAGTGCGTATGTACGGTGCACATGTGCAGGAACACTGAGTGCACGCGCACGTAAACAGCGTGCAATTACCTCCGAATACGACCGAATGCGCTGCTCCCAGCCTGATGGTGGCCAGCATGCCCTGGATGGTCTCGGGGATCATGGGCATGTAGATGAGGACGCGGTCTCCGCGGCCCACGCCCAGCGTTGCAAGGAGCCCTGCGAGGGAAGAAACCTGCGGAGTGTGTAAGGATATTTTCAATTCAGGGAGCAAAAATTCAAGCAATCTTTATGAATTTTAAGAAAGTTGTTAAGCACATAGGCTGCTCTACTTTTGATCGTTCCATGGCCAACTTGATTTGATGTATGGGTGCAAGAAGGCTTTGAACCCAACCTTTAGGTCCATTTTTCATCAGCTCTCACATACGTATCAATATCATTGCAGACACGCCTTTTCCTAACTGGCAAAAACTCAGATCACCCTCACCAGCACAGTTTGATGTACTTGACGTGTAAGCTAAGACGAGGCAGCCTTTAGTCAGGTGGAACAGCTAAGAAAAGGGTTGCCAGCATGCCTATTATCCAAAAAATATCATTCTTCCCTTACGGGAACAAACTCATTCACTCTTGAAGGTTTCCCTGGTTCACCTGTGTGTTTTCATGTGTCCTAGACACTATGGTTGGCAGAGAGTTTTTTGGATTTTTGTGCCAAAATTTTTTCCCCCCCAAAACCAAAACTTTTTGGTAGACTAACTTTTTGCCACGACGCTTACTGAGTAAAGTCTAGCATGACCGAGTCCGTCGGGCCTGACGCCATGATCGATTACCGCGAAAATAATGTTGCATTAAGTACTACTCACAAGAGTAATTGTTGCATTGTGGCGACGGAAGCTAACCCAATGCAACAGTACAGGGTGCGTCAGAATCAGTTTCAGCTAGGATGCCTCGGTTCTGTTCTGAGCGAACGCAACGTGCGATGTGAAGACATCTTGTGCTAGACCCTGGACTCAAAACCGTCTTGGTGCTCGTTGTGCTTGCCCTTGTACTGGTCGACCATCCACGTTATCAACGTTGTTGCTGTTAACAGTGTTGCAGCTAACAACGTTATTGCTGATAGCATATTGCTCCCTGTCAACTCAATTGACTAGAGCTAATTCTGACGCGCCCTGTACGAGTGGTGCTCGGTACAGTGCAATGTACAACTTGCGAGCTTGGCACAAACATGAGTGTCCACCTTTTCTTTGAGCTGAGCATAGGTGATCTCAGCCTTGCTGCCGGTCACAGGGCTGTCCCATATGATGGCTTTTCTGTGTCCTTGGCAGTCGTCCACGTGTCTGTCCACCGAGTTGTAGCACATGCTCAAGCGGCCGCCCACGAACCTGAGGGAAGACAACTTGGGCGCTTTTTTTTTTCTTCAAAAGAAATGGGCTTGGGTTGAGTTATCGGAAGTCTAACACAGGTTAGGCTAAGTAGGCTTCAATGCGAGTGTATTTTGCGGTTAGGTTCTTTTCCTAGTCACAGACGCGCGTCTTTGCTGCGTGGGTGAGTTTTTAGTTGGTCAGGAAGGGTTTAATGGCTCCTAAGTGTACAGGTATTTAGACGAAATTAAGGCTATTTTTGTTAGTCCGCAGATGCCAGTCTTAACCTCACATAATTTATGAGTCGACTACCTAGGTCAGGTACACTGTGTCCAGTAGTTAATGTCTACTTGGTGACTAAACGTGGTCCTCTGGGGCTCTTTTGGGGCTCATTCTGTGGAGGAAGATCAAGAGATTTATTGCAGCTTTCTTTTTGGGCCAACAAGATCCCAACACCATCATATGAATGAGAGGTTTCTTATCATAATCTTGCGCAGTCAGACAGCTCATGGATCTTGTGGATGACCGATTCAATCGATTTGCCGCGCTCAGGTCCAGTTGTGAGACTCGAAAATGGCGAACAACTCAAGCAGCTTTTGTGACTCTTTGCGAAACTACTTGAGAGTAACGTAAAGAAAAAGTGATTGACAATCGCCTGATTTGAGCTAAAGAACCACCAGTCTTATATGAGAAGTCTGCACATATGAGATAAATCTCCTGATCGCAACAAGAAGCCTCAAATAGACCACGTTGAGTCCCAGCAGCAGTATAGAATTGACCAAAAATTCATGGTGCGTTAAAATGGCTACAGAGTGTAAATGTGTGGTCGCTGCTTTACTTTAGAGCACTTGTGAGTGTCACCCTGCCAATTAACCTTCTCCCCAAAGATGCTGACGTTTGCAAACCATTTTGTGAAGGGTGAATTGCTGTCGTCCAAGACTTTGTCCCACGGTTTGGTCCACACCACGCTCTCCGAGACCTCGGCCCAGTACTCCTCGGGGTGCTTGATCGAGCGGTAGAATGCGTGGTCGTAACTCTCTCCGCGGATCCCTGCAAGTGTCACATAGAAGCGATACAGGCCTGGGTCGAGCGCATAAGCAACTTTGTTTCTTTCTTTGTTGCTGCTCGCTTTTTTGCTCTTTGACCCTTTGTTGCATTTCATTGTGGTCAAAACCCGGTTGCTCCAGCTGCGGGTGCACCGATAATCACAGTGAGTGCAGGGCTTTCAATTGCCGCGTGTGCAAATATGCACTCGTGCACGACCACGTAAGTACACGTGCATCCCATCATGTACAGGGTCTGGCATAAATTTGCCAACCCTCACAGTTGGGGCCGCATCTTCTTCCGGAATTCCGCGAAAATTCGGTGCATTTACAGCTGATTACGTTTGTGAACAGTTCTGGAATCTCATTGAAGAAAAAGTTAACCAACTGAATCATATTGGCGCGCCTCAAGACTTCATCTGTGCCCTGCTCAATGCTGCTCCCAGAGAGCTTTTCAAACTTGTTTGGGGACGCACGAAGTATTCATCTTGTAGTTTTGACTGTGACTACCAAAAACTCGAAGTTTTGTTAGCTCATCTTCTGTAGATTGGTCAACATATGCGTCTCGATGCAGGGCCTTGTTGCACTCAAGTGCAGAGCCTCGAGTCTCGGGCCTGAGGCCTAGGCCCTTTTTTGTCATTATGACGAGAGGAAGGAAGAGCTCGAGAGCCCCGAGAAGCAGGGTCGAGCCTTGCTTTTTTTTTTTTAACAAAATTGACGGTCTTTGAAAGTCAATAGAGTTGGGCCTGAACGCACGGCCTATTAAATTTTGTCAAATGGAAAATGAAAATAGCCCAGCAATGGTCCAAAATCACATTTACTTTCTGACACGTTACAGTGGACTCCGGACTTACGCAATAAATCCCACAGTTGCTTCTACTGCGTCAGAAAGTTGACTTTTTTGTCAGCCCATGAGAGTGCAAAAGTGCACGGATTTATCACGAAGAAGCTTTCATATTGTTTTCACAGCTTTATTTGGCCTGCAAAATTTTTCATGCGCCCCAAAAAGTTGCAAATATCGTAGAGTACACATGGGCATGCCAACAGTGCCAGGAGGAGGGAAAAGGACAAAACTTGTCCTTATGCACAGCTGCAAAAGGGTTGAAGCACTGCTTTCGTAGAGAAAATATCGAATACATTAATTCATTATTTGCGTGTTGTTGAACCCCCCCCCACACACACACCGGCTTCTGCTGCCTAACGCAAATGTATTGTTACTACGCACATTCGGATACTATATCCGAAGAACACTGCAGTGCACTCTTGCACGGTCATTGGCCATGACGTAATGGCACTTTCCTTCTCGTACTTTCGAAGGCTTTCAAGCCTCTGAGCTCGTGGTATTGGGCTCGTATCATCACTAGCGTGACTGCGTGCGTGCATAGCTCGGTGTTGCGTGCATGTGCGGGGGTGCATTACTGTGAGTGGTACTGAGTGCGTGTGGG
>JAAUXU010009205.1_pt1 | contig 17465 bp, 15 predicted proteins | sample 7278151 | NCBI WGS metagenome assembly JAAUXU01 (sample SAMN14350113, study PRJNA611818) | marine sediment metagenome | isolation source: surface marine sediment (1.8m) | place: French Polynesia: Moorea | collected 2018-08 | reverse complement strand
TGTCCCTATCGGCCAGATCATGTGCGCCACTAATTTGGAAGGAACCCGGCCAACTTGATCAACGGGCGCGCTCTGCATTCCCCCGCTCACCAAATTTTAATCTGAGACATATGCTTGGTACGTCTACAAGTTGCCCCTGCTCAGGTCAGCCAACACGTTGGCAAATGCGCAAAAGGCTGCAAAGACACTGGCAGCATCTGCTCCGCTCTAATTTGAGCTCACCCACCCTTCTTAAGCCCGTCAATTAGCAAATTGAATTTCCCCTTTGGCGGACCGCTGTTTTTATTTGTCAACGACAAAGAACAGTACTGAACAGTAATTTACTGTGATATTTTATATTACAATGCCCCTCTTCATATATTTATATGGACTGCCCGCTCGCAAACTACCAGTACTTTCTTTTGTACAATGCCGGTACGAGCTATTAATGATGGTTACTACTACTCAAACTTAGACGTTTTGACCGGGGCAGTTTTCTAAAGCCAAATCAATATTGGTGATTGGGAACCCTAACATCTTTAAACCTATGCCCCTCCCCACCTCCACCATGCCATTATGTTAGCCATAACTACCATGGCACTCCATATTTATCTCGTTTTCCCCCTTCTTTCCAACAGTTTTTTATGGCTGTGTTTGAAAAAAAATGGGGGAAAATCTTTTTGTCTAAGAGTTGGCAGCAAAAATTTAAATATTTGTTGGACAAATAAAATATATAGCATAGTTGAAATGGATCAACACAGAAAATGGTCAAAATATTCATATTTTTGCATGTTTTACTACAAAAAAACGTTCATGCAATTTTAGTGCCCTTAAAGATAAGATCTTAGAAGTGATTGTATTGATTGAGTTCAAAAAAAAATTATAGGCTCATGGAGGGAGGTGGAAAGTATATTTGTGCAAAGAGGATGATTTACTTTTTAACATTTTTAAAAAAGTTACTGGCTTTACAGAAACGATCACACTAATCTATAAGCGCTTTACATTTCTTTCTTTCTTCTTGCCATTTGCAAAAGGCAAGGGTGAAATTGGCCGACTGGCGACAACTTATGTTTCCATTCTTCCTTTGATTGGAAGGTAGTATTGTTCCTAAACCGGCCATTTGAACATCGGCTATAAATGGTGAATCCCTAGCTCCTCCAGTAGAAAAAGAAAGTCGTGTATCGATCCCCTTCCTCCTTTCGGCTTTCTTCTAGACAAGGAGGAGGAGGAAAGGCTCTTTGGCACCAAAGCCTCTCTCTTTCTATCGGTCCATCCCGCGCTGCCCAAGCCGCCAGATAGCACCCTTTCCCCAATCCTCCTTCCATCTCCCTCTGGTCCCCTCTCCATCCCTCTTGGAAGTGAAGGGAAAGCCGAGTGCGAGTGAGGGCCAAACAAAAGAAGAAGAAGCAGGTCACACCCCGCCAGCTTCATCGTCAGATTTAGACAAGGGAATTATCCTAAAATTCAAAGATGCTGTTGAGCCAGAAACGTCAGGCATTGTTTCTGTTGTCTGTTTGCGTTGGTCTGTACGTCACAAGCATCTTTCTGTCTCTCACAACAACTATACTGATTAGGCAAAACTCGCAGGTACGTACTGGCATGCTATGTAGGCGCAAAAAAACTTTAACTTGCCGGGGAATATACCTTCACGCACCGTAGAATCTTTGAAGTGGTCTGTGCTAATATAATATGGGCATCAAAGAAGGCGAAAAACAGAGCTCACACTTACCAAGTCGTTCTCCCGCCTCTCTTCTTTTTAGCTTGGACCATTTGTGGTTTGGAAAGAGGAAAGAACATCGTCGCCGGCGTCGCCACTGACAGCAGTGTGTCGCCCCAAGGGAATTCGAGATCAGACTTATTGAATTTGCAAGAAGAACGAAGAAGACAACGAAAGCGAAAGCAGAACATCCACTGCCGTGAGACTACCGGTATATCCGCTGATGCAAGAATGAAGTGTGAGCTCCCCCGCCGCCAAGGGCGGAGCCAAGGAGCCGTCAATTAAGTGAAGAGACGTGAGCTCCATTATGATATGGACATCATGGCACAGGCTAGAATAGCTGTCGCACAAGGAGGCGGAGGCGGAGGCGGCGGAGGGTTCCAGCCTGTCCCCTCGTCCTCTTCCGCATCCGGGGGCCCTCCTCCTCCTCCTCCTCCCGCCCCGTCTTCCTCCTCGGCGTCCGCTTCAATATTCCAGCAGTTCAATCCCCTGCGGCGAGGGGGAGGTGGCGGCGGCGAGGGACCGCCACAAGGAGTGAGAGCGGGGCCTTCATCCAGCTACAACAACGTCTGCAATGCTCAGGCACCTGAGGACCAGCAGCATTTGTCCTCCAGGGCGATCCACCTGGGTAACGGCGGCGGCGGGCCAAACGCAGGTGGTCACAGCCAATTCCACCACCCATCTCGATCGGGTACCAAGCACACGAGTACAACTTCGGCAGGTTCCATAGCCTCTAACAACATGTTTTTGCCCGTGCAAGCTGGGCAGCAGCAGCAGCAGCAGCAGCAGCGAGGATATAACGTTAGGAACCCAAAAGCGGCCGAGGTTAAACGAACTCGCTTCGCCTCTAAAGACTCGATCCAATTTGAGCAGGTAGTGGAGGAGGACGCGGCGGCGGGGGACGGTACGGACTTCGCGGCAAGAGGAAGGAATCGACGAGGGAGCGGAGGAGGAGGAGGAAAGATGGGAGATTCATATCCTCCTTCTAAAGGCCGCCCGCCCCAACACTTTTCTCTTGCCCGCGGAGGCAGAGGAGGAGGAGGGGGAGGAGGCGTGGGCTGCAAGGCTCGCCTCAGCATGCCCCTGAAGAAGGCGTTCCAACTCATGAGCCTGGCGGCCGAGGGAGGACACGCGTTGCCCATCGAGTGGGCAGAACTCGTCAGAAGTCCGCCCAGGAGGAGGCCAGGGGTCAACGAAAAGTTCATTTTCAGGAGGAGTCAGTGCGGAGGAGGAGGAGGAGGAGGCCCCGCCAACAACGCGGTGGACGACGGATACGAATGGAGGAACGTCCTCACCACTTCGGACGTCTTTGAGGGAGGGAGCAAGGAGCTGGTGGCATTCCTAGACCTCAACTGCAGCACTAGCGCCGGCAGCAGCAGCAACGGCGGAGACAACGATGACATGGGCAGCAGCGTCGGCACCGGAGGAGGAAGCGGGCTCGACCCGGAGACGTTTGCATCCATGCCTCTCTGTAGGGAGTGCTATGAGCTGGACGGAGAACTAACACTGGTGCACTACATGGAGGAGCCACTCCTCATCACAGACCAGGAACAATTCCCCAAGAGCAACAACATCAACGGGGGAGGAAGGAAACAGCCCTGGGAGAACAAGAACCACCTCCCCGCCGCCTATCCCAGTTCCACTTCGTCTCTGCCACGTATTTCAAAGAAGGGCGGAGGACTGATAACCTCACAGCATCAAGAGGATCCTCACCACCCAGCAGCAGCGGTGACAGATTTCGTCTCTCGCTTTGCTGGCCCTCCGCCGCCTCTCCCCGAAGCTGCGAGTCTACTTCGGTCTCCACCTCCTCCTCCGCCCCTCCCGCCCCTCGCCTCTCTTCTGCAGCAGCCCTCCTCCGCCTCCTTGATGCCCCGACCCTCCTCCTCTTCCGCCAACAACACCAGCCTGGCCCTTCGCGGCGGCGGTGCTGGAGCATGGAGCAGCCAGGAGCTCATCACGGTGGCGGAGGAGCTAGCCAGCGGCAAGGTGGTCAAGAACCTCACCATCTTCCCCTCCTTGCAGATGACTCTTGTCCATCCGGACATGACCAAGGAGTTTGAGAATTGCTGCAAGGTATTTTCCGATGCCAGCGACGCTCTCAATGGGGGAACAGGAATAAAGGACGGAGACATGATACAGGGGGGAGGCACCTCTTCTTCTTCTTCCTCCTCCTCCTGCGGCCGCATCAAGTTGTTCTACGACACAACCTTTTCTTTCGGTGGCATGTACGCCACCGTCCTCACCTTTGTCAATGGCTGCTACGAGGGCGACCCTGTCATGCCACTCGCCGTTAACCTCCACGAGGCAAAGTTCAAGTCTTCTCACCAGCTGTTCTGGGCGCGCATTGTTGGCGACCTGCCGGCGCTGCAAAAGTACCGTTTCCCACTCATCATAGACGACGCCGAACCCGCCGTCCACCTGGCAGTACGCACGCAGGCGCCAAACCTGGTTCAGCTGGAGGCCTGGACGCACAGATTCAGGGACATTGATCGCCACCTGCGCGAGAAGGGATACGGAGACGAAGCTCTGGGATACTTCAAGGCATGCATCAGCTACCTCCTCCACTCCGAGTCGAAGCAGGCCATGCACGACAGGTTCAGGAAGGAGTTCGAGTCGGTCTGGCCAAAGGACTTTGTCTACTATTACCGGCAGCGGTTGCTCCCTCGCTCCGGCCGGCTGGGCAAGTGGGCCATGCTCAAGATGAACATACACGACGACCTCTTCCTGTGCCCGCACACCAACCCTCAGGTGGAGTTCCACCTGCTCTGCCAAAACTTCTCCGGCTGGGACGCATTCAGCATGGACCAGCTCGTCAGGGCTTTCTACTTCCTATTCCTCTTCTACGTCTCAGAGTGCTTCGAGACAAGGTCTAGTGCGGCGGCGGCGACTGCGACGGGAGCAAACCCGGCCGCAGGAGCAGAACAGTCAGGAGGAGCCGCAAACATCTTCAGGCTCAAGAAACAGTTCTTCCGCGGCGGCGGATCCGTCGGCGCTGCGAGCGTGTCTTCCTCTCTGGCCGCCGCATCCGCCGCCGCCCCACACCTCAGAGCCAGCTACAAGTACATCCCACACCCGACAGACATTCGAAAGTTTATTCTGCAAAACTACCCTGTCGCCGCCAGCAAGAACGCCAAAACCACCAACGCAGCAGCAGCAGCAGCGTCCTCCTCCTCGTCCTTCTGCCTTCAGCACATGACATCGACGACTGCGGCCAGAGGAGGAAGGGGAGCTTTGAGTGGGGAAGGCGGAGGAGGAGGAGGCGGACTGGGCAACGGAAACGACCATTCCGTCAAGCAATGGTTGGCCGCCTACGGGACCTCTTCCACATCCATGGAGGAGGTTTTTGCGGGAGGAGGGGCGGCGGCGGCGGCGGCAGCGGCAGCGGCGGCCGCTGCAAACTTGTCGGCGCTCAAAAACAATGAAATGGAAAAAATCTGTGATATGCGCAGGGAGTTTCGAGGCTTCCTACACAGCTCTCCCCCTCCCCCTTCTTCCACTCTGGTCGATCACCTTCCTCCTCCTCCTCCTTCGTCCATGGCCACGGCGGCGGCGCTGGAGGAGCTTTCCAGGTTGGACTTGGAACCCGTCACGTACATTGGGGGAGAGGGGGACGAGGAGGAGAGATTGAACGCCATTGTGTATGGGGAAATCGCGGCCGCGGCCTCCGCAGTAGACAGAGGAAAGGAGTTGGCCGCGCTCTCTCACTCGCTACAGCAGCAGCAGCTCACGAATCGGGTCAATGAATCATCCACCTCTGGAGTCTTTCCCTCCTCTGCCGTCGACGCCGCCTCCGGGCCCGCCGGGTCCCTCCTCCTGGTGCGACCACCGCCGTCCCCTGCTCCACCACCCAACGAGGACATCCTCCTGAATTCCGATCCTAGCCTCTTTCCTCCCGGTGAGGCGGCGGCGGCGGCGGCTAGGATACCTCCTCCGGGGACAGCTGAAATTATCATGGAGAGGCAGCAACAGCAGCAGCAATTTCGCATGTTGAACCAAGAGCAACAGCAACAGCACGTCCAGCAGCAACAACAAAAACAGTTGGAGAACCTGCGGAATCGAGGAGGCCCCAAGAACACCGTGGAGGAATCCCGGAGTGGGAGCGCAGTAGATCCGGCGGGGGCGGGGACTTCCGCCGCCTCCGCGGTTCCCTCGCTCTTCTCCTCCGGCCTCACTCCCATCCCAGAAGTGCCTAGTGACTCCAGGGCCAGCAGTGTCACCAATGTTGTCAACCACATTGGCGGAGGAGATCTTTGGGTTAACGGCGGAGGAGGAGGAGGAGGAGGAGCCAGAGGAGGAGGGGTGAGACCAGATGGGCTTCACCTCGGAGGGGTCGTGCCACGTGCCGAAGATGGAGCAACCGGAGGAGGAACAGGAGGACAACAAGAGTATCACCACCGAAAACCGATCCACCCGTCTCGCTCACAAGGAAAGTCTCAGCACGAAAGAGCCGCAGCATCCGGCGGGGAACGGTCAAACACTGGTCCAGGACGGGGAATCACAAATTCAGGGGGAGGGAGGAGGGGGGTGGCCTTGGAGGGAGAAGGAATAGGAGAAGGAGGCATCGTATCCCGACGAGACGGAGGAGGAGCGGCGGCGGCCATCCACCGCCATCATCCAAGCACCGCCGCCGACTCGCCCACGCCCAGCATGATGCTGTGGAAAAAAGTCCAGCACTGCGTCGTTTTTGGCGGATCCTTCATTACCTCCGCCAAAGAAAGGGAGCATGAGGTGGTGGAGGCGGCGGGAGCAATGTCAAGACCGCGGCAGGGCGCTGGAGGCACAACTCAATAAATACAAGCAGTATATATCGTTACTATAAGACGTTGTAGATTGTATTTTTATTACAAAACGAGTCTTTTTAAGAAAAGAAAGTATCAGTTTTGTTGTTGAGAACGTTATAAAATAAAGTACCTACCATTGACTGAGATCATTGAAAATTGGCGGGTGTGGAGGTTGCGGAGGTTGTATCCACATTAGTTGTTCATCCTAGCGACTGTTTTTGTGGCAAAAGTAAAATGACCTTGTTGTTCTAAATCATGGGAATAACGAAGGTAGATCTTCGAAAGTTAGGTCAATTTTACAAATTATCTTACCAATGCTTTTAAAAAAATAGAATGCAAATTTGTCTACGGAATGCTCAGTGAGTTAATTGAATAAGATTGGAATCTTGGGGCCCCTCAAATTATGTTGTGCGGATTATGTTAAAGATGTTTTCCAATGTCAATTTGAAGGTTTTTTAAAACCTTATGCCTTGGGAAAATGGAGAAAATATTGAAAATTCATTAAAAAGACTTGCAATCTGTTCTTGTTTTTACCCTTTGACAAGACGTGCATAACAAGAAAAAGTAGCTGATGCTCTTTAAAAATTCTAGAAAAGGTCTCATCTCATACCAAGTAACTTTTCTCAATACATTCCAGATACAGATGCCCAAAAATATTCATAAGTTCTTAACTGTGCAAACATTAAGTTCCCACAAACAAATTGAAATTGTTGGCAAGACCGTAAAAATCGGTACCGAAAAATCGTTTCTCTCTGTAGGTAAGTACACGTCAAAACAAAACCAGTGATAGAAACGCTAAAGCTGTAAATCAAAGTAAAGGACCCCCAAAAAAACAATAACTGGCACAAATGAGAAAAAAGTGAGCAAATATTTCTTTATAATGCAAAATTTTTGAAACATCTCTAGTTTTTCATATGTGTGTTTTTTACTTGCCATCATGTGCTCAAGTAATGAAATGCCACCGGCTATTTAAAAAAATTTTACAGCACTTTTCTTTTTCTTTTTTTTACTTAAAATCCATTTAACTATTTTAAGATATTGTTTTATAAACCCGGGTCTGGTTTTTTTATTCCTTGTTTTTGTAATAAATAACAATAACATTGCCTTTTAATTTTATAATTTAATACATTAAAAATCCTTTAAAATTCTACTCCCATGTATGGCTTCATAGTAGAGCCTATGCAAGATATTCATGTAATTTGAAGATACCAACAAATTTTAAGACTCCCATGTCTGATTTGCTTATGGTTCATTTAAAAAATTAAAAGGGGTCACACCCCAAAATTATATTAGAGTGTCAAACCCAGACTACGACCAGTGATAGGTTACCACCTTTGAAGTTAGTCACCAATTTTTATTTTTTGCTCCTCCTGAGAATCAACGTCGCGGGTCATTGAACAAAGTTTATTTTTGTTTCAGAACCAAATGCCGTTACTTTCAACGCTCCCACTTTTGGTATTATGAGCGATAAATCTAATTATTTGTACAAAGCTGAACACCAACACAATAACTTGCTGACATCGCAAGGTATAACTATATTTATTATGCACTCTTTTGATCATCCATCTGTCATTACAGGAGTCAAAGCAAAAGAAAACCTGTTTGCAAATAGTCTAAGATCTTTGGCCAGCCACAACATGAAAATTTTGTCCCCAACTAAATCCGTAATTTTGCAAGGGCCAAAAGGCTTAACGCTAGAAAGTTTTGGCGGAAATGTAACAATAAACCACGTTGCATTTACAAATATAAAGTCAAAAAAGGTATATAACATGGTGAAATATGTTCTTTTAAAAAATCTATTAAAAAAATCGTCAACATTAGGTCAACATAAAAACTTCTGCTCTATACTTGCCCAACTTTAAACAAATGTTCTTGGAACAGTCAAAAGCGAATGAAAAAAGCTATCAAATTTGTGGTTGCGAACAAGGGCTTCTTTTTATTGCCGACAGTTATTCTTCCTGCTTGGCAGATTATCACATTTGTGACAATTAGGTTGTCTGGATGGTGGTATGTATATAATAAATCACATAATCTTCAAATTATTTATTTTCTTAATTGTTTTATTTTCTTAACTAGCAGGGTTGGCCCTCTTTGCTGGGCCTGCGAAACACAGATCCAAGTTTAGCAAAAATCATTTTCCGATTTTTTTGTTTTGTAACATTTTGCTTTTCTAATTTAATCCATTTAAACCTTTCTGATTCAAATTCAAACTCTGTTGCTTTCTCACATCTTGATTTCCCATTTTTCTTTTCTTGAAATTCAAATTCAATTATTGAGTTTTTCCAAAATTATACCCCTCCCTGGTACCCCAAAAAAGTATTGAAGGACATTCCCAAGGTTTAGGGGGATGTCCATACCAATTTTGGTGAGGATTCATCCAGTAGTTTGGGAGAAGAATGGCAACAAAAGACAGACAGATAGACAGACACATCTTTCTGTTTTATATATATATAGATTGCAAAACAGTTCATACCATTTTTATTTGTTGAACATCAAGCAATAATACCGGTACAGTTTAACTTGACTCTAGACGCGACAATCTTTGTTTGATTTTGGCTTGGAAACTTGAATATTCCGCCATAAGACGAGCAAATCTTGTGACCACATTATCGACGTTGTGATCTAAAAAGAAAATATACTTAGTTTTTATGAGTTTCCATTACATTTCAAACTCTTACCTAGTCGTCTTATTTTTTGTTCGATGTTTTCTTGTGCAGCTTCTTCTTCTTTTGCTTTTTCTTCGTCGATCAAATTATCTTTCATTAAGATTTGTTTTCCCTTCTCAAGCAAACTAAAAAGCACTATGATCAAATCCTTTCTTCATCATTTACCATCTATGACTTACTTTCGTCGTGCATCAGGATACTCTAACAACGTGATCCATAAATCATCTTTTGACAGGGAAAATAAGTCGGAGTATCCAACACTTCTTACATTTGCTGTTCTTCGATTTCCAGTTTTGTTTCCAGGAATGTTTAAAATGCTAACTTCACCAAATACTGCTCCATCAGCTAAGGTCACAAAGACAGTTTCACCGTCGTCTCCAACAACATCCAGCCTTCCACGCTTAATGATGTACATTTCTTTTCCAACGTCTCCTTTTCGACAAACGTAGTCACCCGGTGAGAAAACTTGTAGTTTCAATTTTAAAACCAAATCTACTAGAAGTCCTTTTTCGCAATCTTGAAAGATTCGAACTTTCTCAAGGGTTTCCAAATGTACGTGGATTGCGATTTCTGCTTTTAGCTTATCTGGCAGCATGCTAAGGACATTTTCTTCATGCATAGCTTGTTTGTTGCTCCATAAGTAATCAAACCATTTGATAACTCTGTTTTCCAGATCTCGTCCTACTTTCCTAAATACCATGTACTGCTTTATGGCATCCATTTTGTTTTGAAATTCCGCTCTGGCTGCATTCATGTTAGTAATCATAGAGCCAATATTTCCCACGATTGTGGCGAAAATAAGTACTCCAATTAAAAAATCTACGGTGACAAATAAATATTCCAAATCTTGAACAGGTTGCGGCGTTTCTCCGATTGTTGTTAGTGTCAACGTTGACCAATAAAAACTATAAATATATTGAGTTGACAATTTGGGTGATCCCTGGTAAACCCATCCGTCAGATTCAAATCCAATGTAAAATGAAAGAGCAAAGAAAAGACATGCATTCCAGTGAATTAGAAGAAGAATATATAGAACGACTTTTGTTATGCGAAAAGCATTTGGAAAATTGGTTCTTGTTTCCGTCTTATCAAAAAATTCAATCATTCTGTCAATGCGTAATACTCTGTTAAGCCGAAAAATAACAGGACATGGAACCGTCTCGTAGCAAGAAGTTTCATAAAAGAAATATGCCAAATCAGTTGGCAGCAAACTACCAACGTCCAAAAACATAAATTTGGATTTTAAATATTTGTTCCGCAATTTCGCAGAATTGGTAACCATTAATCCATGCTCCAGATAACCTGCAATAGTTTCTTTGTAACTTAAAAATTGTCCTTTTTTAGTTGTGACCTACCTTCATGCATTCTTATATAAATATCAATAACATAAATCAAGTCACAAAAGTAGTCTAAAAACAGCCAACCGCTATCAAATGAGTTTTGAAGATTCCAAAACACTGATCTTCCAATAACAAAAATTAAATTGTATATAACGGCACAATTGATTATGCAAAGCCACTGAAATATATAATACCAGTACTGGAATTTTTCAGGGCATAACATAGTTTAGCCTTACTCTGTAGTGACTAGATTGGGTAGGATCGATGGCCATAGGCAAAATACTAGGTTTGGAAAAAGATATGAATCCTGAAATAAAAAAAACCGTATTTTAAACAATTTTAAACAAGAACAGATTCCGTTTTCATGTCTGCGGCGGAATGGAAAAGCGGTGATTGCCTAAAAAATATTAATTAAAATGCAAATTTGTCGCAGATGGCAACCCTGATAAAATAATCTATGTATTTGAAAAGGGAGATAACCATACGTATGGATAAGGATACACATAGGCTGACAGTAAATTTTGATTTTGCCCCCTTTCTGAGGAGAAAAAAATTGAGATTTTTAGACATAGGCTAAGAAATTCCTTGTGGCGCAAAAAAGTCGTGATTTTTTTGTACAAAAGCTTTGTTTTCTGGCATTTTTTGTGAAAGTTTCCCCCTATCCCCTCTGTTCTTCAAACTGTCCCCCACCCTAAGGGCTTATTTTTACCTTTCACCCTGTCACACTTTTTCGTCTCCCCCTCTTAACGAATTTTTCGGTGCCCACGTATAGAGTTAACCATAGGTGGGAGAAGAGTCGGCAGCTGGGAGGGAGTCAGCCAAATTTTGGCTAGGGGAAAAGTGAGGGGAGAGGGGAGGATGGGTAAAGGTTATGACTTTCTGAGGGTGGAAAGGGAGGGAAAATAAAAGGCACAAATGGGACATTTTGTTGACGGCCGCCGAAGGTGGTCAAATTTTTTTGCTGTTTTTGTCATTTTTTGGCCGCTTCCGGCGGCCATTCAGTTGGAGGGGGAATCAGTAGTAAATAAGTTGTTTGTCGGGGGGGATAATTATGCTAGATTATTTGAATTTTGATTGATCAAAAACGGTTGTTAAGAAACAGAAAAAGTGTATTAATCGACAGTCACAAAAAGCTGATTTTTGGCATACTTTGCTATAGACCAAAACATTTTGGTTTTTAAAAATATATCAAAAATCCGATCAATAAAAAAAATTAACACTTTACCCATTTTTCTTTTTTCCGAGCGGAAAAAAATATGAAATCTATTCAGTATTGGTAACATACGCTTTGTAAAAAAAGTTCGTTGAAACGTACTTTGGAAAAAAAAATTCCAAATTTTAGTTTGAAAGTTTTATGTTTAGGTAAAGTATGTCAAGGATATAAAAGAGGTTTGGGTAATTTTTTTTAACCAATGTGGATCTGGCCAAAATGATTGCAAAATTATCTGTAGTGCAAAAAATGCCACCAAGAAAAAAGAACATTCTTTGCAAAAAAAAGTTTGTTGAACTGACAACCGACAATTAACCATGTTGTTAAAAGTACCTTTCATCTTCTTTCTAGCCAAACAATGCACTTTGCAATCAATACATCAGAGTTACCTTTTTTGTCCAAACATAAAATGTTTTTTGTTCCACTTTATATACTTTTTGTTTTTTTATTTCGTATTGTGTATTTGAGTTTTTTTTAAAAAAATAAAAGTACAGCTTAAGAATGCACTTTAAATGTGTAAATGTGTGATAGCTTTTCGCAGTGGCAAAGCTGTGGAAAAAAGAAAGCTTGTTAGAGAAAGCAATCAAGATGGCGTATCCTCTCAAGCTGTTCTTTTTAGGAGCAAGGTAAAAACAATATTTTAAAAATACTGTAGCAAATATAACCTTTCTAGCAGTTTTATAGGATGTCAAAGTGCAGAAACAACAGCTGCTCTAGAAAATGTTACTCGTACAATTGGGAATTTATTGCGAGGATACGACATTCGTCTAAGGCCCAATTTTGGAGGTATGTTTTTATTTTTTAAAAAATTGAAAAAATCAATTTGATTTTGTTTTAGGTGACCCACTCTATGTTGGATTTGACTTAACAATTGCTAGTTTTGATTCAATTTCAGAAGTTAGCATGGTTAGTAAACTGGTATAATCTTTTTCTTTATAGACGTAACATTTTTGCTTTTCAATTAGGATTACACGATTACAATGTATTTAAACCAATATTGGAAGGATGAGCGATTGTCGTTTAGTCCGGAAGAAAACAGAGTATTAACTTTATCGGGCGATTTTGCTGAAAAAATATGGGTCCCTGACACTTTTTTTGCGAACGACAAAAATAGGTAATTTAAAACAAAGCTGTTTAGCGCTTAATGTTTTTTAATATGTAAACAACAGTTTCCTTCACGATGTAACGGAACAAAACAAGATGGTACGACTTCACGGAGACGGTGCTATTACGTACGGCATGAGATTTACTACTACATTGGCGTGTATGATGGATTTGCACTATTACCCGCTGGACTCTCAAAACTGCACGGTTGAAATTGAAAGCTGTAAGTATGCGTAAATAATTATGTCAAGAAATTTAAAGCATTTTTTATAATAAATCCACTAAACTACAAGATGGGTACACGGTATCGGATGTTGTTATGTATTGGAGAGACGAACCTGTTGTCGGGGTCGGTGAAGCAAAGTTACCACAATTTACTATAATTGGTCATGAGACAAATGAAAGAAAAATAAAATTAGCCACAGGTATGCTCAAGTGACTCTTTTTCAAGGACAATTTTAATCAGCTTTCTCTTCTTAGGAACATACCAAAGATTGTCCCTTTCATTCGAACTTCAACGCAATATTGGATACTTTGTGTTTCAAACATATTTGCCGTCTATCCTTATTGTAATGTTGTCTTGGGTATCGTTTTGGATAAACCACGAAGCGACCAGTGCTAGAGTTGCACTAGGTAATTAAAACATTATTTTAAAATGATCTCCACCTTATGTCGTTTCTCTAGGAATTACAACGGTTTTGACCATGACAACCATTAGTACTGGAGTTCGATCATCTCTTCCAAGAATTTCATATGTAAAAGCAATAGATATATACTTGGTTATGTGTTTTGTGTTTGTATTTGCAGCACTCTTAGAATATGCTGCTGTAAACTACACTTACTGGGGTGCACGAGCAAAAAAGAAAAAGAAAGAAAAGAAACTTAAAGAAAAAGAAGAAAAAGAGGCGAATGCAAACAACAACCCCAACAACAAACAAGACGGAAATGAAGATATAATAGAACTACATGATTTGCGATTGTCCCCCATTCCAAGTATTAGGAACAGATTTTCGAAAAAAACAATGAAAGAAGATCATGCGTTTCCTCCAAGTTTTCGAATTCAACGGAGCAACACTAGTCTGTCAAAATCATCAAGGACTAAAAACCGTAGTCGTGTTGTATCTCATTTGAAGAAAGGAACATCAGCCCTAAAAACAATTATACCTAAAATCAAAGATGTAAACGTAATAGATAAATACTCTAGAGTCGTTTTTCCTGTTTCGTTTCTGTTGTTTAATTTAGCATACTGGTGGTTCTACGTTACCGCAGCCTAAAAATCAATAAAGATTTGCTCCGTATTCAGCTTTCGTGCTAAGGTTGCCATGTATGGTCAAAAAATAAACAGTTTTTACCCAGAAAATGTGGCATTGCTTGACTAATACATACAGTGTATGTGCTAACTCTACAAAGTGACAAAATGGCAGGCCCAAGTCAATCAAAGCCTAAAGGTCAAGAAAAAAAAATTTGCTGTTCTGTCTTTGTAGCATTTCTTGTTGCAACATTAGGTGTTGTGTGTTTTGTGTACTCTTCAGTCATTGTATACAAGCCGTCTTGGAAAATTTTGCAGGTAAATTGTTTTATTTCAAACAATTTATTGTGTAACTAGTATTTTTTAGGCAAACTTTTCAACCGTGCAAAAATGTACCACAATAGAAACAAAACGCCATTTGGCGGGACCCAAAGCTTGCGACAATTGGTCTTCCTGCGAAGAATGGTACAGCTAAAAAAATTAATTGCCCTACCTATTTTTAACGTACAAACTCTAAAGGTGTCTTAGCATGTCGGAGGAAAGTTGCAGTCACGTTTGGGTGTCAGTAAGAAAACCTGGAAAAAAGATCATTGTTGCTTTTGAAAAGGTATTTTGTTACATGCAACAATACCAATAAAACAATAAAATGTTACTTTTATTACTAAAATTACTCACAAAGCTTTTTGACAGATTTTTCAGCATACATGTTCAACACTGAACGACATAAAATATGAAGATTGTAGTAAAAAGCCAAATACTTGCACAAGGTTCTTTTTATCTTTTTTAATTCCTTTAAACTAAGTTTTTTTAAAAAAAATTATAATTATAGGAACATAACTACACATGTTCTTTGCTCCGGCGGGAAATGCAAAAATCTTGACAAGGCGTATAAATGTAAACAAAATCATGCTTTGAGGCACCTTAAAAATATTGACGTGTGCAATTGCACAAGCACAAACAGTGATGCAGGTAAGGTATATTTTTCCCACTCCATTTATCATTATATTTATGTTACCACACAGAAAATGTTTACACCTGCAAGGAGTGTTGGAATTTGTGTCATAAGAACAACCAATGTTTTGACACATCAACAAGGTACATTTTTAAATAAAAATTATTATATAATTCAATTATAGCAAACATCAGCACACGCTTATTTGACTTTTTTAAGATTTCTTTTTAATGACTACTGTCTTTTTTATTTCTATGTTTCAAATATTTTTTCACGAATGTTGAAACAAGTGCCGCACCCAAATCGATAGATGCTACTGTTGCTATTGTTGCTGGTCTTTTCTTATTACCGGAATATTTTTTAATCCGGCATTATTCATGACAGAAGCCCGTTTCCATCTTTAAGTTTGGTTTATTTAGAGGTTAATGTTAAGTCTCATGGCAGTTTTTTCACAAACAGCTGGATCAAAGAAAGGGTTGTTCAGCATTCTTGTCTCCAAGTACTTGCATGACAGAGACACGCAGTCCTGGCTTGACGCATATTTGCGACCTGGAGCAGCTCTTAGCTGGAAGATGATCTTGACCCGTAAACCATGCCCAGTTGACATAGATGCTTTTCCTGGCTTATTTGTCTCACCAGAGATCTTGTGCCACCAGCAATCAGGTTTTACAAAAGGGCCTGACATTTGTCTAATTTTAGAAACACTTCTTTTCGTACGCAAATTCATTTCCCAACTCCCGTATCAATCTTTATTCCTTAAAAAGCATATTTTTTTTATCCTATTGTGCTAGTCATCCCGAAGACAAAAAGTCAAGAAATGTAACTTCTTGGGTTTGCCTTCAGTTTTTTAATGAAAATCTGGCACTGGCCGCTAACAGTCAGCGTGCTATTTCTCATTTAATGATTGTGCTTTATTACCGGCGTACAAAATTGCAGCTCCATCACTCTTTTTTCTGTTTTTTTTGTTTCAGCAGCGTCTTGCTCTTTTCTTTTTTCTTTTCATGTGCACGCCAGGCCGATATATTCGATCGGCAACAATGGGGCAAAAAATACCTCAATTTAAGTGCTGTTGCTCAACTGTTGCCCAACAAAAGAATCATGAAGAAAAGACACATCTTTGATCTAATGTCAATGAGCAACAAAGCTAAATATTTTGCCAAAGTGCGCAATGCTTGCCGAACAGTTTTATATTATGCGAAAATTTTTTAAAAGCCAAAGATTTTTTTCATATATAGTAATAGAGATCGTTTTGGATGCGCCACTTGTTTCATGTATATTTTTTAGATGGGATGCTCCAAAAATTGGTACCGATAATTGGGGAAAACCAAAAGAAAAGTATTACTGGTGTTTTATGGGAAAATGCTCTCAAAGTACAGTGGAAAACTGCTCTAGAAGGTAATATTGGTTCTTGTCTGTATTTTTAGCACATTTTTCAAAAAAAACCAGATGCGACGATATAACGGTGGATATGAGCACTTTCAATGTTGTATTGTTAATTGGAGAAACGTTTTTTGCGATATCTACCACTGATTTTAACATACAAGGTGATCAAAATGTTCACGTAAGAAAAGAACAGGTAAAAATTACTATCAATGATTTTTTTAAAAACTTTTGACACTTGATAATTACAGCTTGCTGTCTCAACTTGTTCAGATATTCAAAAACAACCTGGAAACATTTTATTGGCTTTGGACTGTTTCGATGGCATTTTTCTACAGAAAAACATGTTTAAAGCAAAAACAAAATTTTCTTTTTTAATGGAAAAGTAAGTGCATTTTTCTGTCAGATCTGTTGTTTCGTTTGTAAGAGCCCATATTATACATGAATTTAGGTATTACGAAAAGCAAGGAATTTTGATTACAAACATACCTAATTCTGACTCACTTATTTTGTCTCAAAGAGCGAAACTTAAAGTAAATCTGCATGGATGTGTGAATACGTTGAATAATGAATGCAACTCCTTCTTTGAAAAATATGGTGCTAAAGATGGAAGAAACAAAACAGCAAAGGCCATATTTGACTGTTTCTATGATTTGAAAAACGTTAGTACACTTTCAAGTTGGTTTTTTGCTTGGATATATATGGATAAAAAATAACTTTTTTATAGCCTGACGTGGCACTCATTTATTTTAACAAGAGGGAAACGTTGTCAAAACTTGTGATTTTGCTGTCAGTACCAGTGGCAATGACAGTATTGTCCTGCATGTACCTTTGTGCTTGCAACAGGTAAACTCATGTGTGCAAAGAAGAAAAAAAAATAAAAACAGTAAAAAATGAAGTACTTTTTCCTGCCAAAATTTTTAAACTAATTATTTTTAGCGATTTTTGTCGCGAGTGTCGCGATCTAGAAATACACCAAGAGTGATAGATATTAACTGGTATTTTATCAAGTTGCCATTCAAAAAAGGGTTTGTTCTAAAACCGGCCTGAAACCTTTTTTAGCAACCATATACCATGTCGCGTAAAG
>JAAUXU010151272.1_pt1 | contig 17466 bp, 15 predicted proteins | sample 7278151 | NCBI WGS metagenome assembly JAAUXU01 (sample SAMN14350113, study PRJNA611818) | marine sediment metagenome | isolation source: surface marine sediment (1.8m) | place: French Polynesia: Moorea | collected 2018-08 | reverse complement strand
GTCACAACGTCACACAAAGTAGTCTAGACCACTTTTTCACTGTAATTGCTGATGAATAAATATGTCTTTGGCCACTTTCCAGCTTTTTCTGTCTCTTTGACAATGTTTTTTTTATTAACACGGGTTTTAGAGACACACGCTTATTAGAGACAAAACTTGCAGTCCCAGAGTGTCTCTATTAAGCGTGTTCCACTGTACAATGACTCTCAGTAGAGCTCTAAAAGGACCGCAATAGTTATTGCTGCAACTGATAGCTTGTTTAGTCTCAGAGCTATTGTTACAAGCGTGCAAATCTCGAGATGTTGCGAAAACGTTCGAGTCTGAGTTTTAGCGTCTTTCGTGAATCGAAGGCCTGGGAGAATACAGGCCTTGGGATGCCTCTCACTGCCAGATCCAAAAGGTGGGTGTATCCTGTGCTTGTCCCCACTTTTCTCCTGTGAGGACCTGCGTTGTCATGGCGTGACAACGATCGCTCACTCACTTTTTTGCGGCTCTTTTTGTGCAATTCTTTCCTCGAGAACGCTCAGTTCGTCGCAGCAACAGTCACTGTTGATTGTCGTGCCCGTCGGAAGAGGTGTTGGTGTGCGTGGTCAACACCCTGGGCCCGCTATGAACGAACAGCGTCACCAAGATCACTTTTTGTCAATGGCACCTAACTTCACAGTGGGTGGGCCGTCCTTCTTGATCCACTGCATCGCCGCCTGTGTGGTCTCAGGGACATCACCGTAGACCGGCGTCTTAGGGCTCTCGACCCTTTCCTCGTCATGCATGTCCAGTCCGCAGCCGCTGAAAGGCCAGCCCGCGCTGTTCGAGAGATCTGCGTCGGCCATCCTCGGGATGGCGATCTTGGTCAAGCCCCAATGGTCACGAGGTCGTCAACTGTCATCCGCCTGTCCTCTTGCACCATGGTTTGAATGTTGCCCGAGGTCGGATTCTTTCGTAAGATTTGCGACTTGGTCTCAACAAGTCATTTCCTGGCCCTTTTTTTGGCAAGGCCTCTTGTATCACGATTTCGGCCTCGACAGCAGCGACCTCAACAATGCTCTTCTAAGCATCAAACAAATCTCCAACAGACACAAGTGCATGTGGCAATTTTTTCCCGTCAGTATTTGTTTGCGCTAAGTTCATTTGCAGGGCTTTTTTTTGTTAAAGAAACTCAGGCCTTTACAGGGTTGCCAGAATGAGGGTTACCAAAGTGAGGGGGCTCAAAGACGCTGCATTTGCATCCATCCAAGAATCAGACAGATCAGTCAGGTCAGAAGTAAAGAAAATAAGACGTGGTGACATTTTGACGTCCCTCGGATTACATTTTCTGAGGCACATATCGGTCCTGAGGTCACTTCTCACGTGAGGTTTCTTTCTTTTGCTTCTGCTTTCGACTCTCTCTAAGAACTCTTGAACAGGTGACAACATGGATTCTTTAGTTGGACCAAATACTAAACCACTTGCTGTTGAGCTGTGAGGGCGCTACTATTCGAGGGAGTAGGAAATGCATCATAACTTGTATGTACAATAGCGACTCCTCTGGTCAGCAGAGAAGAGTTTACTCGAGATTCACCACGAGCAAGAGAGACATCTTAGAGAGTTGGAGAGTGAGCCTTAGCTGTTTCGAGTGATAGGAAAACTCTGAGCAGTTTGTCGAGTCCTGTTAGAATCCAATGTCCAATGTATTATGCCCTCTATGGCACAGTACAAACACCAAATTGCTCTGCTATTTAAGCAGTACTCGACACTCGGCCATTCAATGAAGAGAGGTCCCCTGCGTGGTCAACCTTTTCCCTCAGGACCAGGCTTTTCCTCAATGACTTCGATTCTGTGCCCAGAAAATTGAGAGCACTTTTGAATGAGAGCATTTTTGACTCTTTAGTCAGGCACGTTTGATTGACTGGGGCTGCCAGGAATGGGCTAAAGCTCACTTCATCAGAAGTTGCCACTTTTGGTACATTACTTTGTCAGGAGTGACTTTGGCAGAACAAAAAAATCGGTTCGAAGTTTGCTGTACATTCAATGTATGTCAACGCTGATGTTTCCCTGTCCGCTGGACAAACCAGACACTTGCACTTTGCGCTGTATGCACAAAAGACCACAACTTGGACACCCCCCAACTGTTCAATTTTCAGGATGTTCCAATCTGATGCTTTTTTTTTTACTCACACGGTAGGTGAAACTAGGGCACTTTGCACTTGAAGTACGAATGAGGCATGTACGACCTCTTCCTTCCCTAGGACGTGATGGTCCGCAGCGACCCGGACTCCAACGTCCTGATCACCGAATCCAGCCTAGTCATCCAGGGCGTCACCAGAAGGAGCGCAGGCGTCTACGCCTGCGTGGCCTCAAACTTGGAAGGAGACACCCCATCCAACCCCATTGAGCTGAAAGTCATGTGTATGTTTATCCACATTTGACCTTAGCCGGTTAATATTTTCTTAACGTTATTAATGTGCCTTTTCTTCTTTGCCAGTCAAGCCCATCTGCGCCAACTACAAGATGGTGGTGCAAGGCGTGGCCATGGGCAGGACGACCAAGATCCACTGCCCCGTGCAGGCGCACCCGCGACCCACCCGGTTCTTCTGGACGTTCAACAACTCGGCCGCCGAGGCCTCGAAGGTGCGTGCACCCTCTTTTGGGTCGTGAAGTCAGACGGGCCTGAGATGTCTCCTTCCTTCGCTCGCATTTTTCTTCTTCGCAATATTAAAAATGCAGGCGTTTTGTGTCGCTCTTTCCTTCCTACGCTTTCGCATTTTCTTGCTTCACTGTCCCCAGAGGCCGAAATATAGCCCAGACCCTCTCCAGTTTGTCCCCCCCCCTCGCCTTTTTATGTACTGGGCGGGTGAACTCGCCCGCGCTGGTAGGGGAGGGTTTTTCCGCGCCTCCGCCCAACGAGGGGGTAAAGTGTCGTTTGCCCCAGCCCCTCCGCCCCAGCTGTGAGCTGCAGTGTACGAAACGCTTTGAAGTCTCTCTCTTCTTGCCCCTGTAGGCGAAAGTCTGCTTGAATATGCCTGAAGGAGCCCGTGATCCCTCCCCCTTCTCCATATCTGCCAGAAAGTATATGCGAAATCGAAATCGTTTACTGCAGAAAGAAGAAAAGGCCCCCCAAAATTGCACTTTCCACGCAGTTGCCTAAATCAATAATGTACATACATGCGCACAGTTCTTGTCCTCCTCCCTCTTGCGCACTCCAGGAACACATTTTTGAAACACTTGTTGTCATTGCCTTCTTTTGGCCGTTTTCCCTCCGCTGCCGCGAAAGTATTTTTGCGCCTTATCGAGGTTGTTTGGGAAAGTCATAACTGGTGCATATTTTCGGATTTGAGGCCGCTTTAAGGTTGCTGATGAAGCGACCTCGCTCGAGGTCAAAACTTTTGGCATACGCTTACTACAGAAAAGTTATGCAGCATCCTTCGAAAAGTGGTCGATTCCGACCTTCAAGGACACGTCCTGGTTGTTGTTGTTGTGGGCCTTTCCTCGGTCAATAACGACTGTTGCGAGAGGGGAAATAAAGAATGGCCCCACTCAGTACGATGTCTCTTCTTGTCTGCCACGTTTGATGTCAAGAGCTTTGACCACTGATTTAGATTCTTCATGGTTTGAAGCACTCATGAGCACTTGACGAAAAATTTGAGACCTTTCTGCAGACTTGCCAGCCTCAAGATTGTGTCAGGCTAGGCAGAAAAAGTGTTGGACAGTACGATGCAGTGTTAAGTTGTGCAAAAACCTATCGTGCCCAATGTGCCGTGGGTGGACGCAACTTAAGTTGGCGTGTACAACGGCTTTTTACTTCCAGTGTGATAAGGTTCTTGACTTGGCTGCCTGAAATTGTGCAGCCCTTCTCCAAACCTGTGGCTTCCGGAGGCCTCATTCCGTGTTGCATCTACAGAGGTGCTCAAAATAAGTCGAAAATGAGTCATCAGGAAGGGTTAATGACTTAATTTGGGGAGGAGAATCGATCCCATCGATGTCACGTCTCTTGACCACGCTTGTTTTGCTCAAATTAAAGGATTAACAAAATGTACCTTTTGAAGGCAATCACTACTATCCGCGTGTGTGTGCGTGTACATTTTGTGATACACCCGGTGTCATGTGCACTCTCCTTTCTGGCGCGTTGCAGCTTCCCTCGTCCGACTTCACGTGGAACGCCACCCACTCCCGCCTGCGCTACCAGCCCGTGGAGGAGGAGGACTTTGGAGTGATCCGGTGCTTTGCCGAGAACGTCTTGGGCACCATGGAGACGCCGTGCGAGTTCAAGATCATCCCTGCAGGTCAGTGAGTAGTTGCGTAGTTTCCCTCCCCCCCCTCCGGGGCCTTTCCTTGTGGACTTGGCCGAATTTCTTCAGAGTAAGCGTAACTTTTGTAATCTTGTCTCCACGGTATCTTAATAAAGCTTTAGCTTCTCGTCAGTGCTCTCTTGGGACTGCGTTGTGTTTTTTCTCCAAGGTAGGCAATATTCAAGGCAACGAAATGAGGCTGGGTTAAGGCCTTTTATAGGCCTAGTTGCAGGCCTGAAGTTGGCGTCACCCGAGAGCAGAGAACATGGTCATGTAGCAGTGCAGCACGAAGATGAAGAGAAAGCAGTGTGTGAAAAAGTAGGAGTACATCATACTTTATGCTGCGTGTGATCGTGCCTGAACAGTCTCTCTCGATCTACTCCATTAGTCCGAAGGGATTGGGCCTATAGAGGCCTTTGCTTGCATGACTGGAATACCAAATTGGTTCATTATCTCTTCCAATCTAAGGCTGCTAGACTTGCCAAACGTGCATACCGAAAGTTTCAGTTTAAGGACAACAAAGCGCACTCAAAGGAAAAAAAAGAAGCTGTACTGAATTGAGAGAGTTGCTCAGCATTGCCTTTTCCCAACTTTTTTTCATCTTCAGGAAGGGAAGAAGTGACAAGTGATGCCTCAGGAAGGCTTTGAATGGAAACCTTTTTATATCCTTCCTTTGCCTAAGAATCCTTTTGCAGCCATGATCAATCGATCAAAACGGTTATTGGAAGAAAGGAGGAGGAGGAGGAGAGAAAAAGAAAAATTTCCCTAAGATATCTTCGCAGGGAGGACGTAGAAAAGGCCTTTTTGTGGCCTTTTCATCCAGATATTAGCATATTTTCCAGCTAAATCTTTACAGGCCCTCCTGATCCTCCCAGCAACTGTAGCGTTGCCAACCAGACCACCGACTCCTTGGTCGTCGAGTGCCTGGCGGGATTCGACGGCGGACTCAGGCAGGAGTTCGTCATGCAGGTGATCGACCTCCTCACGGCAAAGCCATTGGCCAACGACATCCAGAGGAACTCCCCAGAATTCGTGGTAGGTGGCAGTCAAGGAGACCAAGTCAAGAGAATTCTACTTTATGCATATCGTACGTTGTACACACACCATACGAACGTAAAGTAATATACAATTTCTTTGTCTCAATTCAATCTTAACTGAACAATCACGTAATCGTGCAATATGCAGTCGGATGGAGATGGAGCAAAGCTTAATCTGACTAATGAACAGACAGATGATTAAAGACTTCCATCAAGGTTGATTGTCAAAATATTTGCTCAGATTTCTGGCCTTAATTCTGGACGAGGCCTCAACATCAGCATCTACGCCCAGAACAGCGCCGGCAAAAGCATCCCCGCGGTCCTGGAAGGGTTCACCCTCAAGGTGGCAGAGTTACAATTAGGTATGGAACGGCGATAATGTGTTCTGTTATCATAGTTGAAGGTCTCACTAAAGAAATAATCCTCTTATACACACACGCAAACAGAGAGTCCGGTGCCCCTGGAGTTCACGCCAGTGTTGGGCATCCTGATCGGGGTCGTGGCAACCTTGGTGCTGGTGGTAATTGTGATCTTCCTCGTGCTCAGGTCCAAGTACTACAGGGGAAAGCACCAGTCCAACAGGGTGACCAGGAACAACAGACCGAATCCACTCAAGGTCATGCAGCAAACGCCTCTGGAAGAGGATGAGATGGACACGTGTCTGGAGACTGCACAGCCAGGTAAGACAAGTCGTCGGTAGTTAGTAAATTCCACCCAGGTGTGTGGTTAATGAAGCTGCATCGACAATATCAGCACGTTAAGTATGCGGTAATACTGTAGACGATAAAGACGCGGAAGAATACTTCTGCCTGACGAGCCGCAGCGGCGGCGTCGTCGTCGCCAACCGCGTCGGTGGGTCTGAGGAAGCCGCCGCGGCCGTCTCGCCGCCTCCACGGCCGCCGCCCAGCGACTCCTCCGATAGCGGCTACCACGCGGGCTCAGGAGAAAAGTCTGGTCGAGTTGCAGGTACGTTAGGTGTAGCACATAAAAAAAAGAGTTACCATTCGCCTCCCAAGAGACTTATATTCTTCTACATTTTCAAAACTTTTTCTCTGAACTTGAAAACTTTGAACAGAACTTTCACTTAGGGATGAATCAAACGTGTGCCCTATAAATAAGGGTCGTCGTCCCTGTATGAATGCTGTACGCACACAGAATTTTTTATGGTTTTTCGTGTGCTCCGTGCAGTTGGCGTCAACCTGGTGAGACCGGATGGCCACAGCCCCGGCGGCGGTTCCGGCGGCGGCTCCAGCGGCGATCGGACGCCGCCGTACATGCCAACCAGTGCGGACAGCCTCCCAAAGGTATGCTAGATGAGATGGCGTCGGAAACTTTGAATCGGTAAAAATTCAGCAATCTTCGTGGCAACCCTGACTTGTGTACCATATGACTACATGTGTGTTATGTACGGTATACAGTATATGGTATATCTGTATATACATATCCAGTTCTAGGTAGTTTCATTTAGCCACAGTTTTGGGTATCTGGCAATACGATCTACAAACATGCCTGCACTGTCTAAAGTACTCATAAAGAGCCATGTCTCGCAAGTGAAATAGGATATGACAGAAAGATGCTTTATACATACAAATTAGGTTTATTTCCGGAGACCGCATAAATCATCATGCGATTGTATTCAAAGATTATTTTAGCATGAAATTGATGTATTACTAGAGAGGGAGATTGTAAGTGAATCATTATTATAGATAGATGTTCTTGCTATTGTCATAACCAGCCAAACCCGCCCAAATAGGAGTAGAAAGGTTGTGCCGGAGTTGTCAGATCAAAGGTCAGTTTGAAATAGCCACCAATAAAATCAACTTCAAAAATTCCATAATTAAACTGTTTCCAAAAAAAATTTCCAAATTTCTGAAATCTGACTTCCTGACCTCAGCAGTGTCAGATGACAATGGTGAGCACGCTGAACTAGGGAACAGACACAGGCCAGCTAGACTGGACACACTGAGCATAGGGGTTGCAGGCATGACCAATGGGCTAAACAGTAGGATGGGCCCCTTGAGGTGAAATTCTTTTTTTTTCAAAATGCACACTCATCAGGAGTTGCAACTGATGTAGAAACTAAGCCTTGGAGCACCTTTTTGAGTGGTTTAAAGGGACTGTAATGAATGGAATTAAAATTTTATTATGAAATGTGACCATTCTGAGCAAAAAAGTATATAGACACTTTTTTCTAATTTGAAGTAATAATTACCTCATTTTTGGCCATGAAATTACTGCATAAAGTATGCCAAAATTAAATTTCTGAAAAAAGTGCATTAGTACTTTTTTGCTCAGAAGGATCAGAAGGTCTGATTGGGTGGGATCTTACTTTCTACATCAGTTGCAACCCCTGATGAGTGTGCATTTTGAATAAAAAGAATTTCGCCTCAAGGGGCCCACCCTACTAAACAGTACAATGTACATCTTGCTGGTGAGACCCTTGATAAAAAGCAAAATTGACGCTATGAATGGGTTGTAATTTATGCATAGCTGGGTGAATAGCTACTAAGAGCAGGATGGCACTAGTTATGCAAAGGTAAGCGAGAAAAAGTCTCCATTTAGTTGAAAATTTTGCACAAGCAGTATTTTAGGGGGGGGGGTCGTCCAAAAAAAGCATGGTAGGTGATAAGCTAGTTTTTTTAGATCCAATCATCTATATTCCCGAGCCGTACTTATTACTAATCCATCAGATAGCACTCGGCGCTCTAGCGCAGGAGACACGAGTAACAGCAAAAATAAGATTATGTGACCACACTTGAAATATTTCACTCCTACTGCACCCCTCAAGACTTTTATGAAGAATTCATAAGTTGTTCATGACTCAGTAGAGCCTGTGTGCTCGTGCAAAAATGGACCATGATGCAGTGATCAAAGATCATGCTACCGCAGCTGATGCAGTCACAAAACATTGAAGCTGTTAAAGAGGACACGATACGGCTGAAACTTCTAAAGCTTTTGGCTGTGCACCAGAGCATTTCCATTTAATTATGATGATATCAGATATTACACAGGTTCTCAAAAGCGTTAAATTGAGCTTTCGCATGGTACCAAGTGCTCCCTGCAATATTAGTGCATCTTGCAACTGGTTCCAGTGAGGGATGGGGGGTGAGTAGCAAATCTTGCATCTTGACTGGATATGAGTCCAGTGAGTCAAAGCTCACGAGTCAAATTTAAACTAGAGTTGGCCCAGGAAAGCCTTCATCAGGGTTTTGACAAAACCTGGTGCCGATATGCTTTGAGGGACATCCAGCATCCCAGATACAGTGAGCAGCTGCTAAAGGCTGCTCTCAAATTCAATAGGCATCACCTGTGATTAAAAATTATTGTCATCAGATTGACTGAAGTTTTGCAAAGCCATGAAGAAACTTGTGAAATTGTGAGTTGGCTAACTTTTGGCAATACGAGAGTTCATTTCTATCAATAATGAAGCCTTTGAGACCTAAAGAAGATGTGAGAGGCGAAATTTCTTGGTGCACAGCCAAAGATCTAAAATAGTTTCAGTCCTGGTGTGAGGACTGATGGAGGTGATGCTCCTTGCTGAGCAACCGTCTTCAGGAACTTCATGCTCGACTTGGTGCAGTGCGAGACAGAGATTAAAACAGCTGTACAGGGGTTCCTGCAGGAACTCATGAATGGGCTATCTATGTCTTCCAGAAGAGCCAGGAGCGCCTACTCAAGTGTGTTCGGATTGAAGGAGGCTGTGTTTTAGAAAAAGGTTGATTATGTGTTCCAGCTGTTTAATTTGACAGAAAGTAATTTACACCGTCCACAATTTCACTTAACAACCCAAGTACTACCGACACGTCCTACTCAAGGGTTGCACGTACTACAGGACAAAGGGAGGGCAAACTTAGCTGTGGCAATCCTTGCAGTCACACAAGGGCTCTACTAAGGTCAGGACCTGATAAAAATCTCGACATTTTTGTCATCGTGGCCACAAGTAAAGTGGAAGAAAAGACCCAGATTTCCTTTTTCTTCACTTAATGGAAGGAAAAAAAGAAAGGTCATTAGAGGCCCTTGATTGAGCCTTGAACACGCCTTCTCCTTCCTCCTCCTCGTCGATATTTGGCCTTCTTCTTCTCTGTGTTTCTTTACCTTCAAGTTGTATCGAGCCTCTTCTGATTGCGACGTTTGTGTGTCCGCAACAAAGCTTCATACTTGGAGGGATCCTCTGGAAGTCACCAGAAGGGGCGTCCATTCTGTGGGGGCATCATTGTCACTGGTCTTAAGCGTCACAGTTGGGTCGTGATGTCCGCCAGATACTCTGACTTTGCTCTGCAGCTCATGAATGGTACAGAATAATACATTTATACGGGTTCATAGCACCTTATAAACCTTAGTACCCCTGCATTGAACCCCCCACTTGATTATCCCTCCGACGGACGTGTCGGCTAATGTTCAGGGTTCGAAAAGGGGGAAAGAACAGGAAATCCCCCATCTTCATCGAAAATTCTCGAACAGAAACTTTTATCTTCCTGCCCAACTTTTCTTTTCCCCCTTGATGCTCCAATTTTCTAGCTCTAACTGAGATAAAAAAATTACTGTTTGTTAATTTAACTTCCTCTCTGCTCCCATATTTCTACTTCACTTGGTCGATTTCGCTGGGGAGCAAAAGGCCTACAGAGGCCCTGTGAGCCATGAAGAAAGGTCAGAACAGAGAAAGCTTTTCTTGTTCCTGATCTTGGCAAAGGTTCTCTTAGCGGAGGAGATCCGTGCATCACTTATGGCTCATGCCGATAATGTGTCAGACTTCATCCAGATCAATGGGTGACAGCCGTAGATCAGCTGTGCGACTTACGACAGTTGGAGCTGCATAACAAAGGTTTCACCCTTACTTTCAGGTCCGCTATCCGTCCTCCAACTCTTCTTCCTACATGATGACATCACCGACGACTGCACCGTCCCCCTCCTCATCCGCCTCCGTCTCCACCAGCGGCTTCGCGCCGAGGGCGCACCTGCTGGGCGCGACGCAGACGCTGCTGGCGCAAGATCCGCAGCTCTACGCCAGGATGGAGAAGAACCGGGCTGCTGCAGCCGCAGCCGTTAGAAACCATCCTCCTCACTTGTTCGTGAATCCACAAATGGGTGCGCCAAAAGTGGCGGCTCACGACGCAGCGCCGGCTGCGCCAGCCGCGTCAGCCGCGGCGCCGCCAGAGCCGTGGATGCCGCTACTGCTGAGCAGGCGCCAGCAAGAGAGCACACTTTGAATCTGAGACGATTTCTTTGTTACCTACCTTATAAATATCTGTTCGAATAACAACCAAAGTATGAAAAAAGGTTATTCGACACCAACATAGAAGTGATTTTTCCATCCCTCTCAGCCGCAGCTGCAGATGAAATGACCTGCAAGATATTACATAGATGTAGGCCAAGAAGTTTAAGTACGTGTTCAAAATGGTCTGTATTTGACAAGACATTTTAATAACATACAATAGGCTCCGTTTACAGTGACAGATTTTGCCAGGATATATACTTATAGAACAATGGAACTCTGACGTTTGGGACACAGAGCAACCGGATGCTCGGAGAAGTGGAAGTTTTCTCTGGGAACGGAAATTTCATTAAGTAAACAGTCTCAGTTAAACAGGACACAACACAGCTTTACAGAAAACTCGGATAAATGGGACATTTCCTACGTGAAGAAGAACTATTTTTGCCAAGAATGGTGAACTCTTATGGTGATTTTACTCAGATTTAATAAAGAAAACATTGTCTCCTTGAGTTGAGTCATAAGGGTGCAAAAATCTGTCCTGCACTGTTACCAATAAAGAACAGAGCCTTGGAAGCAGCACCTCCAGCTTGTCAATACGACACAGTACAAGTATTGATTCAACTGTCTGCAGCCAAAAAGCAAACAAAGACCAGTCCGCTGTTCCATTCTGCATTAAGTTGTCCATAAAAATGCATTGTAAATCCCTCTTAACACAAAAATGATGACTAATGCACCATTATTTGTTCCTCAGGGTCCCAATTTAGCAACTCTAGAATAAATGGGACATTTTGCGGACTCCCGAGGACGACCTATTTATCCGAGTTCGTTCTGCAGCGGATACTCAACGTATCATTTCGATGTGCGGATACAAGATTCAAGCGTCAGTTAGCAGGATAACCTTGCAAAAATAGAGAGTCCTGCCAAATTTGAAAGTCAGTCCTTTTCGATTAAAGGAAATTAAGTCACCCGCAAAATCTTGCAGAAACCAAGGTTTTTCGACGAATGGAAATTGCAAAACTCGAATATTGACCGCTCGAGAATAGGCGATTCCTAAGGACTCGAGTAATGATAGGCTTAGGACTAGGGTACTCTGAAGAAGTCAAATCACCCTTGATAGGAGGCTGACGTTCTTTGAACATGTGAAAGAGAAGGTCAAAGCCGCCAAGGGACCGCTACATGAGGTCAGGGGTGCGGTGGGCCAACTCTGGGGACTGACACCAGCTATGGTGAAACGGCGGTACACTAGTCTTGTATGCCCGAAAGAGACATGTGGTGCTCTTGTGTGGGCACCACAAGCTGCAGCACACAAGAAGCAACTAGGTAGACATAAGAGGTTAGCATGGTCTGTCTTACACATGTGAGAAGAACTGCACCCACAGCCGGTATGGATGCTGAGCTAGATCTAATGCCACTCGATCTCTATGTCCAGAAGATAGCAGTGCAAGCCACCCTGAGGGTGGGGCAATGGAATAGGGAGAAACGGGATGGTGCAGAGCGCGGAAAGAGTTGAGGACACTTCAACTGGGGTGAGCAAGTCCTGCACTCGGCAGGCCTTGGTGTTGCCAAACTGGATCAAGAAAGAGCTTGGCACTGGAATGCCAGGTAGACTGCAGCTGCTTTGATAAAGGTGAATCAACTGAGGGAACCTTTGTCAAATGCTGCACTGACAGTAGCCATATCCAGCAACAAACAGGGTGGGGATACTGTATAAGAAAGGGTAACATAGAGAACGGGGAAAGGGGATCACTTGCGAGATCCTCAGTCTTCCCAGCCAAATTGCATGCAATAAAGGCAGCTGAGAGGCTGACGCAGGAAAGGAAGAAGAGGATCCTATTCTAAGGAGATAGCCAAGCTGAACTGCTAGCCCTAGACAGTAGGGTGACTCATACTAGAACCACAAACAAATGCATCATGGGAGGACCATGTTGAACTAGATGGGTTAAAGCCCATGTAGGACATCCACTCAATGAAGCGGCACATGCTCTTGCAAAGGAAGGCCCATTGAAAGGAGATGCTCTCACACTAGCAACTGCAACATGTAAGAGAGCCATCAAGGAGCACTTTCATAAGAGACGTCCCAAGTGGTGTGGCAGTACAACCTGCAGGTAAACTAAATATTGGATACGATCCCTTGGTAACTTGGGGCAAAAGTTATTAAAATGAAATCACACCTACCTCAGCCGAGCTGTGCAAGCCCTCACAGGTTATAATCATTTCAGATACCATTAATGATGGTTGGGTCAAGTACCAAAGCAATAACGCAGATTCTGAGGGGAGGAACACAAGGAGTTTATACAGCTGGCATGCGAGTGCCTGGCACTGGCAAAGGAATGATTGGAGATCTTCCGAGAGTTTCAACTCAATCAACGCCCCCTGGACATCAACGGCCTCATCAGGGTCATGAACTTGACCCGCATTGATGAGGCAATGAGTCCTAAGGGAACAGTTCAAAATGTTTGGTGTGTCAGTACATGAATGCGATCTATGGGGAAAGGGAAAAAGGCCTCTTAGAGGTTACTTCCGTCTCACGGCTGTGACTATCACTGTCTGTGTCAGCCCTGTACAAACAAACAAGCACTTGTGTTTATTGAGTGGTTACTTTCTGTGTTAGTCACTTCGACAGTGAAATGCGTGGGTAAACGACGAATTATAACAAGTATTTTTGCCACATACACCAAAGACCGGATGATGCAGGTGTATCATTTTGATATGTAGATCAGTAGAAATGGTTCTTTTTCCTACTGAACTTGCAAAATTTTCTTATAAAGTGTTCGAGAAGCCAAGGCCCCCCAAAGTGGCAAGTTATACTTTAAAAGATGTTTTCTACCAAGAATCCAGACATTTTTATCTTCGTTGCATGAATTTACTGCTCCTGAATCGCTCCTGGCAGTGGCCAAAACGTTTCGCTTAGACCTGACCACTTCGATTGCATACCAACCTCGTGTGAAAGTGTGCGACACTTATGTTCTGCGTAATTGCTCTTATGGAAATCTTTGTCCCAGTGTTCAACTTTGTAGCGGCAAAACCTTCGAGTGGTTTGAGCTAGACGTTCTCCCCCTCTACGTCATGCTAAGTATGTCCTCTAAGGCTGAACAATCATTTTCTTTTGGTTACAACTAAGTGTTGGTGCCCAGAAATCGCTCATTTATGTACTTGCATACCTGACTAAGACATGAAGCACAGTGGATTCTCGATGCAACTATGTTTCTCGGCAGTAAATAAGGTATTCACTTGCTTCTGACTGAACTGCTGATTGTGCGCAATCTTTCACCGGCTATGACGATGGATTCTCCGCACCCTCATGTGGAGAATCCACTGTAGTTGCTGCAACAGATTCTGCATGTACAGTAGAGACCGCTCAAAAGCAGACGCTTGGGAACGGGACCGAATGTGCGATTAAGCGGTCTCTTCTGTACAGTACATGCTGAATCTGTTGCAGCAACTACAGTGGATTCTCCACATGCATGAGTAGAGACAGTTTGGCTCTGTCACTACAGGCGAAGTCTGTAGTGCTCAGTCTGTTGCGCTCAACATGGACACTACTCGTTCTGTATGCGTACGTCGCACATGCACTGCTTGGAGACCGTGAAGTCCTCCGTGGCGATAGAGTTGGGATGGGGAATGAAAAGCAAACAGAACGAGAAGTAAACAAAAGTGAAAGGTCCAGCCACTTGGCAGAGTTTCCACTGGGGTGTCAACCAGAGACAAGTAATATCTATTAGGCTAGTTCAAAAATTTCACTTTTGCTGCTTGATGAGGGGAAATGGGTCTTTGGACAATGAAGATGTGGATGTGAAGATTTCACTAAAAACAATTTTTCTTTAGGGCCGTTTACTACGGGCACCTTTAACTCAAGAGCGCAAAAATAGCTACTTCGGCAGAGTTAACTACATAGAAGTTGACTGTTTTGCGGAAAAATGAGTGGCCTTTGGGCAGAAGTGCGTATCAGTTTAGTTTCAGCTGAGATTCCTAGCTTTCCATGGAGGGGTCAACCTTTGCTGCAGCTCGATCGAGTCAAAAGTTACGGCCAAAAAGAAACATGTGTACTACAGACAGATACTATGGTATGTCACCAAATTTTGAAACAAAAGTGTCCACACTACCTTTAAAACCAAAGGCTTTAGTAAAATCTCAATATTTTGGCCAAAGGCCAATAAGCCAGGCCCAAAAAAGTACATTTTTGAATTAGTCTAATAGGTATTTATGAGCGCAGACAAGTATTATCTATGCACCTCATTCCGGTAAAGTTGCACTTAATCGCACGTTTCCGCCCAAGGCCCAAGGGGGCCTTGGCGACCCAAGGACAACAGCCCGAGGGTCCTCAAGGCCCCGGAAGCTGTAAAGTCGAAACACAGTATGAGTAAAAAAATAGTGTCAAGAGGGGTCGAGTTGGTCCAATATATTTCATGCATGAACGTCACTCCACAGCAACAGCAGTGCAACACATAAAGGACATGACATGCTCTAAGATATTACAGCCACCTAAGCGTCCATCATCTTTGCTCTTGCAAGACCTTGCCGCTGTCTTCTGCATCCACTGTGGCACGCGGCCTTTGGTGTACTCTGGTGCAGCCTTGCCAGATCAAATCTGGCAGAATGGCCTCTGTCTAAAGTTCCTCAAGCTTCGGGCTGACGTTTCGGCATCAATGCGCTGTCATGGCATATCCTAGGGCCTTCAGGATCGACAACATCCCGAGGTCTCATGTTACCGAACGCATCTCGTAACGGCAGAAATGGTCATGTTGTCATCCCGAGAATATTCCTTTGACCGCTCTCCACAGATTCGGAATGCCGAAACAGTTCCAATGCACCAGAACTTCATCAAGGCCAAGAAGGAGGTCGTCTCTGGGACGCTGACTTCGTTTATTTTGATGAGGCTTTGATAAGCCATGAAATAACAACTGAGGAGAGAAGTCTATAGGATAAAAGCTACTTTACAAAACCACTGGAGTTCTAGAATGACCAGTGAAGGTGACTATTTGTGACGGAACCTAGGCTTCATTGCCATGAGAGCCCCCAGTCACAAGCCAGGGGATCAATAGTTTGACTAAGACTGCGCAAGTACTCGTTATCGCTATTGTTATCAGGATCGTTTCCATTATCGTTCATTGTATCGTCAAAATCCATTATTGCGATAATTCTAGATGATGATTTCGAATCATCATGAATCCAGAAAATCTCCCAGCCCTGGTCTTCCTGAATCAGAGGACGTAATCTTAGGGACACCAGGCGAAAAATCAGAGCATTGTTTAAGTCAGTATTGTCAAAGTTGTTGCATTCACAGAAAACAAAGACACATTGCCAGTCATTGCCTCCAGACGATATCATGAAAGAATTGAGCCCAAACGATACTTGTTATTGTTATCGTTATCGTGAGTATTAACCCGGCGAGTACTCGATTATCGTGATAACGAGTATGAGGCATTTTCGCGCAGCCTTATGTTTGACTTTGTGAGGCTGCAAGGTTAATGCAGGCCAGTACCAGGAATACAGCGAATAACTAGATTCTCAGCACTGGTATTCTTGATAGAATCCCAAAGAATTCCTTCATTGAGAGAGCAGATACAAGAGAGACATAGGGAGCAGCTCCACAACCAAACCTTGCAAAGTGTGCAGTGGTCACTCCGAATGATTCTAAGTCAGAGGGTTACCTTGCCATGGGGTGAACGATACGGGCTTTGAGACTCTGCCAGAAATGGTTCTGGACTTTGAGAGAGCAGCAAAACTCTTCATTCACATACTGACAATTCTGGCTGCTGCTTTTTCCTCTCTCACTCTGCCACCAGGCGTTTAGCTAGCCCAGAACTTAAAAGGAGATTTGAGACAGAGGCCCCATTCCTGACGCTGGTGAGATCAATGCCAGCAGCCGTGTTTGTTCCACCTCAGGAAGAGCAGGCTGGCTTTGAGCCACTCTCAAGGGAATTTCTCGAGATCAATCAGCTGCTGCTTTACGTTGAAGCCGCTTACATCAGAGGTCCTGTCAACAGATCTACCCTATAGTACAGCTGTGTCAGCATTTCACTGATGCAGTGAGTTTCTCCCCAAGGACCACTGAGTGCTGTAAAGGTTGGCACAGTGCATTGAGATCACTCTTTCTACCTGCTCATCCAACAGTTGGGGCAATTTTCAGTGGAAAATGAAGAGAGATGCTGCTTATCACCAGAACACTCTGCAGAAGTCACTGGTCCTGCAAGACCCTGCTGACACCCCGACTCAATGTGTCACCTACACGGCCAGAAAAAGTGATGCAAAGGGGGAGTCAATTTTGCCTGACCTAACCTAACCCAACAGTACTTTGAGGATTGACAGTTACCTACTTGTCCAGGATGCCCAGTCATCAATTACCCGGTTGTGATTACCCAGTTGTCAGTCACTCAACTGTCAATTGCATAACCGCCGCGGAACCATTTTACAGCAAAGGCTAGGGTGATCAAGAAATGCAGGGCCAAGTCGGCCCTATAACAGTACAGCCCCAGCTGTACTGTTCTGCCCTAGGGCTGTACTCGCACCTCAGTGGCTGCATTAGAGAAAAAGACGGCACGCTAAGAGTAAAAAGAAGAGGCGCGTATACTAAAAAAAGTGATGTTAACATGCATGCAGTATATATCAGGGCATACATCGTCCATGTATATAGCAGGCTAGAACAAAAGACGAAAATTGTGCAACTTCGCTGAGTGCATCTTAGGGTTGTTACCTGATGCCAGCGGCTGCAATTTTTGGAGGGGGCTCCCGCCCCCAGACCCCCCGGCAGCGTCGTGCTAGGCCGTAAAAACACCACGTACGACTACGTACGAGTGGGCATGGAAAGGGACGGCCTCTTCACTCCAGAGAACGTGCGCCACTACTGTTCCTTTCTGCGCCGGCGACTCCAGGGGATTGTGGAAAATGACGGCGGGTACATTGAAGGCCGCGGCCATAACCGCTGAGCTGAAGCTGAACGTCATGGCTTGTC
>JAAUXU010083783.1_pt1 | contig 17469 bp, 11 predicted proteins | sample 7278151 | NCBI WGS metagenome assembly JAAUXU01 (sample SAMN14350113, study PRJNA611818) | marine sediment metagenome | isolation source: surface marine sediment (1.8m) | place: French Polynesia: Moorea | collected 2018-08 | reverse complement strand
TAAAATGGCACTGGCAAAAATACAGTTTAATTCTCCTAACAACTCCTCGGGCTACATCAGTTGTCCGTTGTAGTTTGCAACTGTTGCTATGAGTGAAATCACGGACTGTTTCTATCACTGCCACTCAGTTCAGTCTAATGAGGACAGAGACAACATTTTACTGGGATCACGACTAAGATCATTCGAGCCAACTATGACTAAATGAGATTTTAGTGGACTCATTCAGTCGGCAAAGGTGGACCCGAAGTCATTGTAGGTCTGTCAGTCGAGCTCGGTAAAGAAAAGGTCTTCCTATTTGAAGGAGTCTCCACTGATCGGTGCTGGAAGGCGGACAGGATGACGGAGGTGACTCCGGACCGACTACAGCGTGACTGAGCGTCTCCTCCGACCACCCCTGGGCGACGTCCGCGCACACGCCGACGGTCCCGGTCTCCGTCCGCGTGCTCGTCGAGAAGCCCGTCCAGGGCCACGCCAACACTACAGTCCCACTGTGACTGGATTTGCCTCAGTCACCCTGTAGCTTTCTTGTGAGAGCATCTGCCAATCTCGATGACGTCGTCGTCGCTGCTGCATCCATGGCTTCAGCTCCTGAGCAGCCCTGAAAGGACTTGTTGGCCTCGAAAATTCAATGGGATTTGAGCCAGCAAAAAGTTGCTCCTCTTTGCAACAAACGAGATCCAACCTCAGAGCTTTCCCACAATGAATGGCACGGAAGAAATTGATACATCTTTATCAGATCCTCTGACTTTCCGAAGGATCTGCCAACTTTCCCGTGGATTCATCTCTTGCCACCACTTTTCCCAAGAACTTTTGTCTGCACAGCAATAATGCAGTTTGAAGCGTCGGAATTGTGAAGAAAGCATTTGAACACGTTTGCTTACGGACTCAACCGATTGATGCAACGAACAAAATGTATCTTTAAGGGAAACTGTGGTGGAGACAGTGACTGTAAACCATTTCCTGCAAGTCATCGTGCATGAACACATGACGATTTCTTCAGGTTCACGTGACTGTCCCTAAGTACTGTCATTCCTTTCCGAAGCCTCTATAAATAAGGCTGTGACTCGTCTGCAGGATAAGAATGGTTTAATCACAATACATAGCGTCGTAACAGTACAATAATAGCACGATGTATACGTAATGACGGAGACTACTTAAGGGGACACTTGAGGGACCATTGAAGGAGAAGCCACTTAAGGACTAGCTGATCACACGACATTTTATGATATTTTAGTCCCACTTGTGTTCGAGTGAGCACAGGAAAACTGTCGGATGAAGAGAGGAGGAGCCTCAAAATGGGCACCCCAAAAAGACAATTTTGAACTCAACAAACGGGTATGTATGTATAGAGAGAGATAGAGAGATGTATATGATTATAATAGATAGGGAGGACAACAGTGCTTGAGAGAGAGACAGAAATATTTGCTCGCTTTTGGTGCAAAAAACTCGTGGGGATTTGCAAAAATGACTCAGTCAGTCTGCTGACGATCAAACTGTAATGAGCAAAAAGCGTTTCCTTGTTCATGTTGATAAAGCTTGTTCCAGATTAGTGGAAGAGAAAGAAGACATTAATATCAGTCACACCTGAGATTGCCAAAAGCTCTATTTCTTCGTTCTTCCCCAGGTGTGCGGATCACCTGGGGAAAAAGGTGCATATTCGACTTTTCTTCAAATCATTCAAAAATTCAGTGTCAAAATGTCATTTGACAAGTTTTCAGGTGCTGAGTCAAAAAGAAAAAAATCAGTCGTGTGCACTCTTGTTTTTTTTCGGAGTGATTTGGGTTTGCCATCCAGTGACCTTTGGCCATTTATTCATTCATTCATACGCACTTCTGTGATCACGTTTGACTTTGCAGAAGTGTTCAAACAACACGTCAGAATGTCAGTATTTGACAATGAGCTTTAAGAGGGTCGGATCGCAGGAAGGGTCTTTTAGAGCATGTACTGTAAAGTGTGTTTATGTGAAGCATGTTAAGCTATTGTACTATATTTTTCCTGTAAAGCGCGCCTTCCTTTTTTAAAGGCATCTGTTAAAGGGTGAAGCAGAGAGAGCGAGAGGGAGAAACTCTGTACTTATAGTGTGAGTCTTAAAAAAGGTGAAAACGGGTTTCAAACGAGGGGCATCACTGAAAGAAGGGGACACAGAGAAACTTGACCCACACAGTACGTATGCAAAAGTCTCTTTTTGCAGGGTGATTATTTCGCAAGTTCCATTTTTTTTTCTCTTCAACGCCTTGATAAAATGAACTCGGGATCACAAGACTTCAAACATAGAAAGTGCGTCCATTTATGATTGAAAAACCATTCACTCCAACGCATAATCATTATTACAACAATGCTTAACACACACTTAATACACACATACAGCATACAAGGACAGACAGGCCTAAAACTGGGACTCAGTGGGTGGGACAGCAATCTTATGGTTGGAGAAGGGATTCTGACCTGACAGAAAAACATACTATGAATTGTCAAAGTTGTGGGGGTTTTCATTTTTTTTCTGGAGGGGGGGGGAGGGGAACAGGGAGAGAGAAACGGTCAACTTCTTTTTACCCCCTTTGAGGTCACTCATGCAGCGACTAAAAACGTCAGCTCCTGGTGTTGAAGGCCAACTGAGGTCGCCAGCAGCCACTTTTTGCCCCCCCCCCCCCATTTTTAACAGTCTCAATAGTGACAGAGCTACAGGGTGGACAAAGGAGATTCGTTTCTGCAAGTCTCCTCACTCCATCATGTCAAAGTGCAAAGGCCTTTGAAAAAAAGTTGCATACTGTTATTCTTTTTTGCCTCAGAGTGCGTAAACATTAGCGTAAACATTAATAGAACTGCGGATGAGAAAGGCGGGCTGATGCAGACTAAAATGATTATCCAATATTTTTCTTCATGTGTGCTTAGGTCACTTCTTTTCTCTATGACGATTTTCTGTCCACGAAAAAAAAGTCATCAGAAGAAAAGGCCGAACTGAAGGGAATGAGCACTGACTGCTCAAGAATGACATCATCTACAGTCAGTGAAAACTGACCGAAAAGGATTTGGTTTGCTGAAAATTTGAAAACATCCATTCGTGTACGTACAAACAGTACAGGGTGAGTAGAAAGATTCTTTACACAAAAGTCACCAACAGCGACCATCTGGACTTCGTGATTGGAAGAGCAGGTCCAAAAGTGACTCCAGGTGCTGTGGAACCTTCACTGGGAAGCAGCCCCGAACTTCACTGGAAAGGCACTTCTGTAAAGCATCTTTCTCGTGAAAGCCACTCCCGTAAAGCGTCTTTCTCGTGAAAGTCACTCCCGTAAAGCGTCTTTCTCGTGAAAGTCACTCCCGTAAAGCGTCTTTCTCGTGAAAGTCACTCCCGTAAAGCGTCTTTCTTGTGAAAGTCACTCCCGTAAAGCATCTTTCCGTAAAAGTCACTTCTTTAGGGCATCTTTCCTGTGATCATCTGGACTGGGCTTCACCAATGGACAGACAGATCCCAAAGTTCACAGTGAAATCTTCGTTGGAAAGTCACTCCTGCAAAGCGACTTCCATCGGAAAGTCACACCTGTAAAGTGACTTTCCACTCACCCTAAACAACAGGGACTGAACGGGCGGCGAAGGGAGGAGGATGGGAGGGTGGGATCGAATGCATTAGGGATGAAGAAGCTGTTCAGTGTGTGTGCGGTGACGGGTCCGTGTAGGTGGTCGTGGCCGCCGCGGCTGACCTGTGGAAGTGGACGTTGAGCCAGCGGTTTCCATCTCCACGACGGTGCCAGACTCGAGTCTCCTCGGACTGAACCGTCCTGGCAATGCCTTGTCTGACAGAACGAACAAGAAGAGGGGTTTGCAGGTCACCCTGTGCGTACGCACACGAACACCTCTTACTTGTCTATTTGCTGCGTGACCCTGATGTATGCGACGACCGCTGCGTCGTCCCCTAAAAGATGAACGTGCGGATTGATGATGCTGACATTTTGTTGGTTGCGATTGGCCTTGGATAAGACTGAAAGGAAAGAATGAAAATAATGACTGTCACGACTTCTTCTTTTGTACAGGGTGACTCATAATTAGCTTCAGCCTGGTGTTTGAGGGGGGGGGGGAGGGGGACCTCCCCCATAAATACAAATTATGAAGATGAAGTCACGTAGACGGCCAACATGAAGAGTGAAGCCAACACCTCGAATATCAGCGTCGAGACTCCTAACGTCAAGAGCGTGTGTCCGCTTTTTCCGACCAAGCCAATGGGCAAAATGCCTTGAAAAAAGTGCGTTTGACGTGTCCAACTTTGGTAGGTCCACTGAAGAGAACTTTCGAGAGCTCCTCGAAACATTTCTCAACTCTGCTCCAGGGGCTCCCCCTTGAGTGAATGGCGTGTCAGCGAAGCTTAATAGGAGGCACCCTGTAGTTCAGTGTGTTTGTGGTCTTCTTTCCAGCTCCATAACTGACAAACCAAACCAAAGGGTGGTCTCGAACTTATGCAAGTGCCAACTCTGGGCAACCTTGAATATGCTGCTAATGGAAACTTTTCAAAGAATGTGGTTCGCAACTGCCTGCGGCTGGTGTCAGCCTTCAAGACAAGGGAAATCTGGTAGTTGTTAGTCCTGTCGCTGCTATAAAACAAGAGGTTCAAGCTCTTTTTTTCTTTAGAAAAGCCATCTGGTTGGAGACTCCTGACTTACAGACTCACTTTCTGCCTTCAGTCAAGGCACTCCACAGATGATAAACTCACTAATAAAAGTTGTGCTAGAGATTCACATCTGCATAAACTCTCAAGTCAAGTAGCCCAGATCATTGGAAGGGAGCTGGAGGAGACCGAGCTGAGTGCAGAAAACTTTTTTTCTGCCTCCCCACACCGTAAAAGTTTTGGAACTCACTCACCACCACGATTATCGAAATAAAACTTGTGGAATTCCATGCCCTCGACGAGATTTCCCAAGGCCTCCGGCTCGAAGCAAGTCATGTTGGGGTCACACAGTCGTCTGTGGGGGAGAAGGGATGGGTGAGCATCGACCCGACCAACGTGTGGGCGAGCAGAAAGGAGGAGAAGAGGGGAAAGTTGCGGATTAAGGATTGACTCAGGCACTAAAGTTGTAGTTACTTATGTACACTTTGCTTAGAGTCAACCATACAGTGTGCGATAGTGATAACTAAGGAAATGATGGTTCGCTTTTGAAGCAAAATCCCTACGGAGAACCAAATATTGTTGCAGTCGTTTCCTCTGACCAACCCTTCCGCCCAGAAGATGTTCCCCATGCGGTGCGTTCGGCCTTGATGTCGGGCGGGGTCTTGAACACTGTGCTGGATGCAAGGAGAAGGAGAAGGAGAAGGGCCCTCATTGCATTGCCGAAGCTCACGTTGGAGTTCTTCACCAGGTTGGGTTGACTCAACGTTTTTGGCCGTCAGTACCAATAAACCTCGGAATTTAAGGTGATGATTTTCAGAAACCAACGTAGATGTAGAAGAAATTGCGCAAAATTGTTGAATTTGTTCTTCTACCAATGGAAAGGGTCAAGTTCATACCAGAAACTCCGATGTCACGACCAAAGACATTGCATGGACAGCTATAAAAATATCCTTCACCGACAAGTAGGTCACTGCTTGGTCCTTGCTGTCCATGACCGTGTTGTTTTGGGGCATGTGGAAGTGGAGGGGACGAACCTTATATAGAAAAATCCTCTCATTTTTTTTTTAAAAAAAAGCCCAGCTGAGTGGAAAGTTCCTCAGCTTTGGGATAGTTATAGCTTTCGCACACTGTCCGTAGTACGCGGAAAGGATACGTACGAGTACGACTCAAAGTCCCCACAGCTAATAGCGTCTAGGAGCAACTCAGTACTGCGAATGACCTCCTGCTTGCGAGCTGTAAAGTAACAAGAGAACATGAGCACGAGGCACTCGTGGCAGTCGTCGTCGTCGGTGAGAGGTCTCATAACCGTGGGGAACACGGGCGTCGTCGTCACGGTCTTCCCCTAGAGCCCTTCAGAACTTTGAACAGATCAGCTGCTGCTGCTTTCAAAGAGCTCATGATAATAATAATAATAAGAGCAAGGAAAGTTTATCCAAAAGCTTTGCTCTAACTTTGCCACACACAGTGCGAAAGGCTAATTCAGACAAACAACGAGCCGAAAGTAGCTTTTACTTCTGAATTCTCGGCAACTTTGCCTCAACCTGTGGAAGGACACTTTTCGTTCTTGTCACAGCCGTGGTCATCTGGATCACGACAGAGAGGGGAAAAATGCTTTCGAGTAGTGTACGACCGAAAGCCGAAACCTTTGGGCCTTGTTTCGGCCGAAACCAGGGCCGAGAATGAATCGGCAACGGTTTCCTGTGCCGGTGCCTTGGCCGAAGCACCCTGTATCGGCCGAAATATCCTTTTAAATACTCAAGGAGACAAGGAACTAAAGAAAACTCCGTGAACTAGAGAAGATATGACGGGTAAAGTGTCAGCATGTGAGTTATGTAGACACAGACCAATTCTTCACTGAGGACTTCTTCATTTGGCAATGGATTCATTATCGGTTAAATCAGTCTCCTTCAGCCAATAAAGTCAACTGATGTAGTCCTATTTCAGCTGATACAATCCTATTTCGGCCGAATATCGGCCATTTCCGTACGGCCGAAATACCGCTTCGGCCGAAATGAATCTTGTTTCGGTCGTACACCACTTTCGAGCACAATATGAGTGACGTAAAGTTGGCTGCTTTCAGCCGGAATGACATATTTTTCTTTAAACCAATCTTTGTAAGGCAATGAATGCGAGTATCCAAGTTGCGCCAATTTGGGTCATGCTACGAGTAGTGATGCTTCCCCAGAACGATTGCTAACATTGTGATGCAACCTGCGGGCAGAAATTGTGGCACAGCTGATTAAACCTGTGCAAACATCGCCGACATATCCTGGAGGAATGTGCGCTGGGGGTGAGCATGGCCTGGGGGCCCAGCAGACCAGCCATGGTTGGGGGTCAGCTAACAAAGTATTGGCAAAGCCACTCAGGGTGGATTTTCAGCTCAAGTCCAGGAGTTGCCAGGAAAATGAGGGAATTGATTCAGCTCCACTGTCTTAGACTCATCGTTGCCAACAACAGTGCTGGATGGATCCATTACAAGAAGATGCTACATAAACCCAGGGTCCCGTGGGAGGTTGTCAAAACTGTACTGGAAGTGGTCATGGGGACCGTCAGCACGGTATTTTTGCCAACCTGACGTACTGGTGAACTGGTACACCCCGTAGTTAACCAGTTCGCATTCATTCCCTCACTGTACATGGTGTAGAACTTACTGTTCTGTACTTACTGTACTGAAGTAGCAAATTTTGAAAGTGCTGCAAGAACTTTGTGGAGTATATATTATTCATTTGTTCACTTACACAAAGTTAGCCAACTTACCCCCAAAAAGTAGAAATTAAAAACAATTTTCAGCACTCCGCAAATGAGTCCTATAAGCAATCTTTTTGACACTCCCTTTTTCAATATAGCCTTATTTTCAAGGAAAGGTAAGATTTGGCATCTTTGTCCTTCCAATGCCACGAATCATCCTTCCGCACTCTGTCTTCGCACATTTAACACACTTTTTCCTATTTTTTCCTATATTTTTTTATTAATTACCGAGTGTGGCGGCATCGCTCTGGCTACCGGAGGCCCTGACCATGGTGCTGTTTCGCACATGGTTGTTCATCTTCAACACATCTGTAAAGATGAGAGCACTCAATGTTTTTGCCCACGATATCGCTCATGAGACACATGGGGAACAAGAGGGGGGCGGGGAGGGGGTATTTTGGAGGAAACAGGATTAAGAAACTTTTTTTGCCACAGAAAAAAAAACATTGAAAGCCTGAAGGGAGCAGGTAAATTTCTGGACGAGGGGAGGGCAAATTCATTATAAGTTGCAAACGCTTAGTAAAGTCGGGCAATATAAAATTAGCTTTTATAGTACCGGGGGAGGGAGGGGAGGGACATTAAAGAGACATGAAGCCCTGGCAAAGAACAGTCTGTTTATCAATGGGTGATCCCTCATATACAAGGTGAGTCAGAAGTAACGTTGCGACCTGGTCGAGGCCCCGCTGTAAAACTTTTACCACCTATGAGGTGAGTCACCAGCTGACAGGAGGGAAAGAGTGAGCTGATCTTGATGCAAAAACTAGACAAAGTTTTCTTATTCATGGCACATAGATACTCTGCCATCACAGCTGTAAAGTCTTTGCCTGTCTACGACTGTAGTAGCAAAATGAGGTGGCGGTGGTGTAAAGACTAGGCAAAGTTTTTTCATTACATGGCAGACAGATGCTCTGCCAGCCCAACTGCAAAGTCTTCTTTGGCCTACTGTGGCGGTCAGTGAACAGCTGACAGAGTCAGCCAATCCATAAGAAGAATCTCCTCTTCCTGTCAGGTCTTGGGCAGAGTTTTTAATCCTTTTCTCTTTTACATGGCAGGCAGATACTTTGCCACAAGTTTTCCTGCTAATTGCTCGACTCTCCTGCGTGCCGTCAGTCCACAAGGTCGAAACAGAGGCCCTGGGCGAGTTCTGCAGTGACAAGCAGCGACCTCTAGCGGTGCAAAGTTGCTCCTGACTGCTTGATCCTGATCCCTGTCCGTGACTCCGATATATCACGTATGATTAGATGTACACAAAACAGCGTTTACGTTAGTCTGGGAGCCATTCAAAAAGGTTGTTATTGTTAATGTTATGACGAGGGGCGGAGGAGAAAACATGCGATATCATCATTTTGGGGGCAGATCTTCCTTCCATAAGACTATTGCCCTGGTCAGTTCTCTTTCTTCTTCAAATGTCTTAGGTCACGTCCATGACGACCAAGGAACTTTAGGTGGGGAAACTAACTTTTTGCTTTAAAAATTCTTTTTCACTTGGCTTCTCCACCGCTGGTGCATTTTTGACGCCAAATGTTTGGCCCTCCTGGAAGAGCATTTTGAGCTTGCTTTCAGCCTTTCACCGAAAATTCCGAGGTCGACGTCATAGACAGCAGGACTTTTGGGTGATTTTTTTTTCCCTCGTGATATCGCCTGATTTTCCTGCCTCCCGCTCATCCACGCACCCACCGCTAGCACCAACACGTCCAAGTCGTCTTCTTTGGAAACATTGAATGCGTCTACATTTTGATGCATACGTTCCACTACATACGGAAGCATGCACCTAACTGTGAGTACTGAAAAGAAAGGAAGCGGCGGACCTGGGCCGGTATTCACACTTAGTTTCTACGTCTGACAAGAGTCCCAGTTCAGATCATATTCTGCCGTCTACAGGGTGTCCTAGAATGAGAAGCGTTGCAGCTCCCAGAGCAGACGTTGCAGAGCATTGACTGAGTCGAGCTGAAGAGATGTGCAGACTTCGTCAAGCTTAATCTGAGACCTCCTGTGTCACTGGACCTCCTACAAGGTGTCTCGGACCAAAGTGTAACAGCTCTGAAACCAGAGTTGATCTTGGCTCAAGACCCGCGCAAGCTTTGTCCGGCTCCGTCTGGGCCGCCGGGTGCCACTGCAAGAAGGGGAAAGTGCGCACATCCGAGACACCCAGTAGAATATGATCCATCTCGAACGCAGTACTTAAGGTGACACCATTGTGAATGCCGGCCCTGCACCGGTTCAACAGGGTGTTACTACAAGAAGCGGCAGCACCCGACAGGTCAGGTTGTGCGAGCGACGGAGTCAGGACCAAGAATGAGGAACAGTTGGATGCTGCCCAAGTCCCTGGAAAAAGTCATGCAAAGAACCACGTTTGTTGGCCTTTTTTTTGTCTTGCCAATCAGCCTCTTCCATTCCTATGAATAGCAGTCATCTTTTGTGCAGTGTGAGTCACCAAAAATGTCAGCAGGTGTGACAAGGATTGGACGGACATTTCTCTTGACTCACACAGTAATCGTTAGTAGTCGTTATTGTGGTTGTGGTTGTGGATGGGTTGGTGTTGGGCTGGGTGATGAGGTAGAGTTGGGGTAGGGTAGGGTGCGTGTGGGGTCACTGGAGAACGTCTGAAAACCCAGGAAAAAGTCCTCTTTTTCCTCCCTCAGGTTAAAAGAAAAGAGAAAAAAATCCTCTAACCCCTTCCAAACTGAGATACCCTGTGGTGCTGCTGATGGTCTAGATGACACAGCCTTGACTGCTGTTCCTAAGTTAGAGGACGTCTTGTTCTTGGCTTGGTGGCCAGCAGAGTTGCCACCAGTGGCACCAAATCCAGCCAGAGCTTTGGAAAGGAGAGAACCCTTGGCTTCTGGAGGACCTTTTACCGCGGCTGAGGGCGGGGAGGAGGGTGAAGAAGCAGCTTTTTCACTAGGAAACCTGAGGTCTGTACAGAAAAAATTAGGGGGAAAATCCCAAAGAACTAAAAAGACAAAAAAAAATTAAATAAGCTTTGCCTAAAAAAAGCTGCTCTCTACAATTCTTCATCATGCAGGAGGAGTCATAAGTAACTTTGCACACTGCTGGTTTTATTACAATTTGTGCACTCCTGCAGGTCAGTCCAGAGTGCTAATAGAATGTTGGGCCTTTCGCCTACCTCTTTGTCTGCAACACCCAGTACCGTGCGGCATCACTTTTGACTCACCCTGTGCGCACTGCATCGACTTCTCTGTGCACGTAGTCCATGCGGTCAGCTGAGCTACCTTGTTAAAAAGATGCAGCTTTTACACGGCTTAACGGAATTAGTCTGGACACGTTTTAAAGGGCTCCATCTGCCAAGCTGACAGCTTTGACATCCTCATGCGTTTCTTCTTCTCCTCTATGTTCACCACCGTCATGCACAGTGTGTGAGTCAAGCTGAGGTCCGTCACATGCTGCGGAAGCTGTTGCATAAGAACCGTGTGAGTCATGGAAGACGCAACCCTTTTGCTGTTGCTGCTGTTGCTGTCGTTGGTTCTCTCCTCGACTCTCACAGTCAACGTACGATACACGGACATCATGCACATGACCTCCCTGTCCTCCACCACCATTGAGAAAAAGAGAGAAGAGACAGACCCCAGTGCAATCGGCATGCAACGTGAGCCACAAAAAAGGTGTTTTAAGCACGGTTTTCATGGCTTCCGCTGACCACCTGCGACTACCACGTGACCCACAAAAAGGGGAAAGGCATTTCCGGGTATTCATACATACACGTACGTGGGTATGCGTGTGCCCCATTGTACAAACTAGCAACATCATGCTCTGTGCTCTCGTGTACTACATATGTGACATGGTTACTACTACGTGTGCACGTCCCCCTTTCTAAGAAAGTTCTAAGGAAGGAGTTGGGACTCATAGGTGTGCAGGTGGCAACCCTGACAAACCGGGGGAACACACCCACCCATTCCCTCCCCCTTGTGACACCCTTGTCCAACCTCCTCTCCAATCCCATCGGCCCACCCACCCCTGATCAAACCCAAGCAGCCCAGAAAACAAAGTCACAGTTACGCTTCAGTAGTGATGGTGAGAGCCTGGGCTTGGAATGGAAGGACGGATGTAAGGAGCGATTGCTTGTTCACCAAAATGTCACCCCTGGAAGCTGAACAGCAGGCTCTTAGTGCTGAACTCAGCGGATCAGCTGTTCAGCTCGACCAAGCCCCTTTCACATAGGCTTGCGAGCTCCAAACATCTGAGGCTCGCATCATCACCAGCTGTTAATGCAAGAAGAGCACGGCTCAGTGAGGGAGAGAAGAGAGAGGACGCTACCTTGACGTCAGGACGATATTACCCTGGTCACGTTCAGAACCCCCCACCCCCCACCCCCACCCCCACTTGCACACTTATGCTTGGAGAGCCCAAACTATGACAGACTCGATGAAAACTACTTCAACTACATTTTTCTAAGTTACAGAGTTCCTACCTTCCGTGCCGTCCCTAGCAATGACGGTCGAAGAACGGTCCACACCTTTCTTATCGTCTAAAAAGGATATGAGACAAATGGGAGAAGGCCAACAAGTGGCTCAAGAATGCTATTAATATAATATTAACGTATATATCTGGTAAGCATTACGAACTGTGGGGGCACCAACAGGTGCACAACTGTCTTTCAACGGCTTTTTTTCTCCAATCAACGTTATAAACACTGAATAAACTATTGTCGAGGGTAGTGATGGCCCTTTTTTGATGCCACGTAATGCTTTGTCCCGGCTTGCAGGGACAAAATGCTCAAGTGGGCCATTGTAGACGATCGGACCAAGCTAAAAATTGAAGCTTCAAGCCTGACTTGACTCGAACTAGGATACATCACTACAGGACGCACGCATAGGGAGAGGTGGGGGGGACGTTTTCTTTCTTCTGGTATTGCAGATTTTGGTCAGTAGGTTATTGACTAAAAGTTTGAGGCTGTCAGCCAGTTATATGTGGTGAGGTAGGACAGCTATGAAGTGCTACATGAGAGGACAATAGTGTAGGGTCCAAAACACAGAGGTGTCAGCAGCATTTTGCTTGCTTTGGGCTCAGACGCACTACAAAGACGTCGTCAAAGATGACCTAGCTGAGAGCAGTTGAGTCTGAGAACCTTTTCACAGCTGCTGCCTGGGGAAGGAAGGCGTCGTCCACCTACAATTTGGCACCGTTGGCACAGTTTTGGCATCATGCTAATCTCTGCAGGTGGGTAACAGTCTTGTTTTCTCTCTCCTTTGTTTTGCATGTTAGAAAATAGTTGTCTTCCGTTAAACTCTGCTGGCCCACAGACGCAACTGTTCAGCCTCGTCAACCTCGCAACCTCAATCACACACTAAAGATTACTCTTCTAGGCTTCTGCGAGGGGAGGTGATATGGTAGATGGAGTGGACATCTGAGAGTGTTTCACAGCTCCAATCGAGGTCCATACAGACCAGGGCTGCCAGTGGAACACGCACGGCATGCCAATCCTACAGGATGCCAATGGAAATGCTGATCGTGCCTACGCTCCTTCACATTTGGCTCTTGATGTCTGCATTTGGAAATTCTTCCTTGTTTTTAACGTTCTGAAGCAATCAGTAAGCGAGGACCCGGGGTCCAGCAGCTGCTTGTTGTGGGGCTTCAGCTGCCGCCACAAAATTTTGACTGAGACGCTGCCTTGCCAAGTCGGCCCTTCAGCCCAACCTGTCCACTCCATCCATACATCCCCTCCCTCTCCCTTCCTCTACGGCTACTGCACTGAAAGTGTGACGAAGCTGACCGACACCCTGACTTCGTGCTTGGCCAAAGCGAGCCAGGGTTGCCAGGACAAGTGGTCTTCTCGGGGCAAAATCCTCAATCAATAAATATGACCCTAAATGAAAAAAAGCAGCACAGGGTGAGAGCAAAGTCACTTCACGACAGTTGAGGCTTTCGTCTCTGATGAAAGAGGAAGGTTGGAAAGCCTGGTGTGGAACCCACCATGAAGCAATTGATTGATCACCTTAAAGCAATTAGCTAACAAAGTTCAAGGGGGAAATCTGCACTGTAAACTTTTATAAGAGAACCTGAGTAAGCATTTTATTTTATTTTTCTCCCCAGGGCATTGGTGGAAATCGTCTGCTGCAGCAGGAAAAAAGTTTTCTTCCTTGTAATTTTTTAACAGCTCACTTCATGATTGATTCCAATTGAATGAATAAATAGCTTTACTTATACTTGTGCAGATGCGTCAAATAGGCCAAGAAGGACTCTTTCTTGAAATTTGACTGAGTTATTACATATGAAAAAATGTCGTCAAAGAGCATTTAAAAAATTTCGTTCAACTACGTCCAACGAGGGTTTAAGGTTTGCTACACACAGTTGGCTGCTTTGGCTGGGTAATGGACACATTTCATCAAATCGGTATAGAAGCAAATGCTACTTTTTTTCAACTCCGATCATTTCAGTCGCCATCTGCACTCCAAAGTTGCCGCCGTTCAGTCACAACAATGCTGCGTTAAGTCAGATAAATGTAACAACCTCAAAAGCCAACAAAGCATTAAAGCATCTTTTTCTTATCTTTATTTGACTACTTAGTTTTCTCTTGTGGCCCGCAATAACTAACCTATAATGTGAGTCAGTACTACAAAAAAAAAGCATCAGGTCTGATTTGAACCGGTCAACCTGCTTGCTCGGTTAGGTTATCGATAGAAGCTTACAGCATAAAACGTTAAATGGGCAGAGCCAAAGCACATTTTCTCTTGTTTTCATTTGGTTAGGAAGTCTTCGCATGAACGAATTCTTGGATGTTCACGGAGGATCCTAAATTCTGCCCCACCCGAATATAGTCTATCTATGTGAACTGAAACCTACATATATAGAATATAATTATGAAGCTATAACGAAAAGCAGTCCATGAAAAAGTGACCTTTTTTGTGCATTGACATCTCGCTCAACCTGTACCTAAACAGGGTGTGACATACGTAGAGAAATCACTGGACTTTCGAAGAAAATCCACTCACTCGGACCATCCTACCTTTGCTGTTGTGGTCGTCGTCTTCCAGGGTGGTGGAGCTGTCAGTGGACTCCTTGACGTCCGACTTGTTTGACTTGGACGCGGCCATGGAGCGGGCTGAAAAGATGGGGTCTGCGGTTATTAGTATGACGGGACCGGCGCAAACTTCAAGTTGAAAGAAAGTTAAGGCTGAAGTTAAAGGAAAGCGAAGGGTCTGAAGAAAATCTCGGGGAAAGCCATGACAAGTTTTGCGTCGTAGAGATCTACCCGACCAAAGGTTGCCAACATGTCCTGAACAAATGGTGAGGGATCGCCTTCAAGGAGATCCTCACCGCTTAGCACTGCTTCAAGGCCCATAAGAGGCTGGAGGAGGAAGGAAAATTCACCTCACCTTGTACTACAGGGTGGAGCAGAGACTTTCGCTCGTGTGTACAAGGTGCACTAAGATGATTTGCAAGTCACTGGGAAAGTGGAAGACAACGTTGCATTCCTCCTTAGTCCACCCTATGCTTGTGAAAGTGATGAGAGATACAAGGATGTGCCTGAACCAGGCGATTTCTTTTAAGCTTGAAAACTTCAGAAATGTGAAAAATCACAAGAGCAAGAAAAAGACGGGTGATTTTCAGATGGGCAAGACTCCAATGGGCCACGAAATCAGCTGACAAAGTTTACGTACAATACAGCTAACTACGTTTTAAACCTCTGTGAAACATCATACAGGGTGGAGGAAGAAGACGTCACTTTTAAGCTGGCAAAGCAACGCATCTCCTCAGTCCACCCGGTACTCTACGAACAGATCTAATGCTCTGCCTATCTTAAGTAAAACGACTTGTTATTACTCGTGTAGGAAAAAAAGAAAGGTGTAACCGTGTGAAGGAAAAAAAATGGACTTTTTTCTGGCAGCCCCTGGACGACGAAAACTTTTCAGTGGCAGCACTTTTGCTCAGGAATGTGCGGCAAAATCACTGCAAAAATGGCGGCAACAAGTAGAAGCAGCTGTTTGGTTATCAAGGAAGTTGGTGAATGTGTACAGAGTTAGATCTAGAGTAGTGTAATCAACTGTACATAAACCGAAATCTTTGTTTGTGGCTAAAAAAAAAGGAAAGAGTGAGTGAAAAATGCACAGTGTGAATCATAAGAGCATCCCACGTCGAGGAGAGGTTAGGTTACTTCCCAAGGTCCGGTTACTTCCCAGGGTCCGGTTACTACTCAAGGCCGGGTAACGTCACAGGTCGGGTAACTCCCCAAGGGCTGGTTATTTCCCCAGGTGCAGAAACTTCTGCAGGTGCGGTTACTCCCCTAGGTGCAGGGACTTCCCTAAGTGCAGTAACTTCTATGGGTCAAGTTACTTCCCCCGGTCAGGTTACCTCTCTGTTAGGTGACCACCCTAGGTGCAGGGACTGACCTAGCGTAAGTTTACTTCTCTAGATCTGGACACTTCCCCTATTTAGGTTAGTCACCTAGTTCAGCTTAGGGCCCAAGGTTAGGTTAGTTAGGGTATTCAGGAAGGACAGTGTGGGACATTCTTGATGACACACGACTTTGCTACAGTGGCTCTAGTTGTAGCCTATGTTTGTTTTGTTTGTTCACCCGGTGGTGCTCCCACGGAACCTCCTCCTAGCGAAATGCTGGCAGCAAACGAACCTTTTTCATCATAGAAAAGTATATTTAGATAGAGCATGCAAGAGATGTTGTGTGTTATAACTGCAGAAAAAGGGCGATCCGCATGAGGAAGTGAACACGTCCACGATTGGCCAAATCTACGGGGTGTTGCGGATGAAATTGGGCCGACTGCAGCCGACAAGCTCAGGTCCCACACTTGAGGCTGACAATTTTCTTCATTAACTCGCACGTGGTTTACTTAGATATTTTCACGTCTTCAATCTACAATGGGCTGTACATGACCGAGTGAAATGAGCATGCAAGTTGTTATGACTTGGGTTGGCCAGTCATGAGTGCACTCTCATTTCATGCTCGTACTATCCATAGTTTATTATCTACCTAATGAACTCTAATTGCCCAGTTAATCCTAGTTACCCCGTTAGTCCCCACTACCTATTCCATTCACACTCCCAGGTAATTTGCCCACACAGAACTTAACCTAATGTAACTTCCCATCTCAAGAATTACAGCTGGTTGCTAGAATTAATCTCAAATTAACTGAGTAATTGAGGCACTTTTGAACTGACTAGCTAATGTAGGATCGGCCATGGAAACCATGAGTCTGTCAAAGTAGATTTAACGGCAACACACATATATCTTCTCCCCACGTGTACAAGGTTCCTGCCTTTGAGGCAGGTGTTCTAACACCTCAAGCTTGGCCAAGTGTTCCTTTTTCAGCGGGGTGGCCACTGTACAAGGTGGCCAAACGTGCTCTGCAACCTTGTTCAATTGGTTCCTTTTCAGTTCACTTAACGTCACGACAAAATGCATGTATGTTACATGCATGTATGTAAAATGTATGTTCGGTGTTGACGTTACTCATTCCATACATATCACACAGAAGGACTCGTAAGAAAATGAATGTTGTTGCCGAGGAGGAGAATTTCCCATGACCCCTGGAATCCTACACAATCCCCAACTTGACGGTGTCCAACTCCAGAAGTTCCTCCAACGGAGGAACTTCTGGAGGCTGTGGCGCAGCTTTGTTCTATGCGCAACCTCGGTCAACTAAGTAGCGTCAACATTGGATACTTTGGCAAACAAAGTTGTCAGGTCAAACCAATCGAACCAGCTGCAGAGCTGTTTGGCCACCCTGTAGAGGAGGAAGCAAGAGGGGGTAGACATGAAATAACCCGAAAGACACGACACATATCTGTTCTTCTAACACTCACGTTTGAGGGGAATGGGGGTGGGTAAAAAAAAAAACCGCATGTGCGCATGTATGCGTGTCGGAGAAAAAAAGCTCCCCATGAGGAGTGTTCAAAAAAAGGCATGCAGTGGATAAGTGCACATCGAAAAATCCATGAAAGCTGCTGAAATGAGACCAAACAAAGCCAAAACCACGAGTTTCTTCTGACTTGTTGTCATAACGGCAAACACGACTTAGAACAGGTCTCACACGAGGTCCACGAGGTCGACCTCTACTCACTTGGGTTGTCCTTCTTGCTAACTGAAAACACATGTCCGGTGAAAATGGGGTAGTGCCGAAAAATTAACGAGGGGGAGGGGGGGGGGGAGG
>JAAUXU010128148.1_pt1 | contig 17471 bp, 16 predicted proteins | sample 7278151 | NCBI WGS metagenome assembly JAAUXU01 (sample SAMN14350113, study PRJNA611818) | marine sediment metagenome | isolation source: surface marine sediment (1.8m) | place: French Polynesia: Moorea | collected 2018-08 | reverse complement strand
TGTGTGTGTGTGTGTGTGTGTGTGTGTGTGTGCGTGTGTGTGAGAGCGAGAGAGAGAGAGCGAGAAGAAGAGCAAAACAGGCACTGATTTTGAGAGCAGAGAAAGAAGAAACGGGTTTGTCGAGCAACAATTTGACACAAAAAGCAGCAGCGAAAAAGGGGGTTTGCTTGCTGCAGAGTTGAGCTGAGCTAAGCTAAGCTAAGCTAAGCTAAGCTAAGCTAAGCTGAGCGCCTCCCTCAGTTTGTCTTTGCCCTACAAAGTGGGCAATTTTTAGCGCATGTGCATATAACTTAAGGCTCCGACGCCGTCGCCGTCCTGAGTATCCTCATTTGTCAGGCAAAAAATCGGTGTGATTGATGCTCAAACTCTAAGCTTCTTCTTCGCCCTCGCTCAATGTTCAACTTCCACTTTAGGCAATGCTGGAGGAGCGAATTCAAACACGACAAATTTTCAAATATATACAACGTTACAGGTGAAACGAGAAACGTCATTCGTAATTTGTTTTTCAGCAGACTTTTGCACAAACAAAACCTCTTTTTGGCTTCCCCTGGGGTTGTGTATGTGTATATATGAGTGTGCGCCGGGGTTTAAGGCAGCCTCGTTAATGCACTTATGAAAGAGACTCGAGTGCATCCCGAGTGACGAAGCCTTTAAATTTGACGAGGTTAAGCGGACGTTAAGAGGGCGAGAGAGGAAAAGAGGGGTGGGAAATGGAAGAGGGGGGGAGAAACGGGTTCCTAGGATTAGTTGTCAGTCTCTGTGGTCCACAACGTCACTGTGGGGGAGGGAGAGCGAGTTGAATGTTTCTCTCTAACAAACATCAACTTATACAGTGGGCAAAAGTGTCAGCTAGCAGTTACTTCCACAAAGTGACTGAGCAAGGTGCCCAAAGGTGCCAACTCATACTGCAAGAAGGAGGCCAGACACAGACAGACAGACAGACAGACAAACTGCATATGTCACCAGACGAACTTTCAGTATCATTAGTTTAGATCATGCAAATATATGTGTATGTGTGAACTTCATAAAAGGAGTCATGCATTGTTTGCACAGTTGTACGTCCTCACGCTGCGCTGTCAGAAAACGCCGAGCAATTTTTACGTCAACGACGCGTCATTACAGTCTTATCACAGCAGAGGAACTTTGTACTATTGCGTCTATCGCTCTGATGTTGCTTCAGCAAATTAAAATCTGGCGAAATGGCAACTCAGTGCAACTGCAACTCTTGATGAAGACATGCTGACTTCCCTGAATCAATTTTGAGGCTTTTTTATGATATGCACTTCTGCGTGGTCTTTAGCACTAAATCATTTTAGGAGAAAGTCTAAAGCAAACCCCTCAAGCAAAAGGGTGGTAATGGAGTCACTTATGGAACCAACGACTCCACAAGACAAAAATCAGAAGCTTGGTGCTGGAAAATAAAGCTCAAGTAGCTGGAAAGACTCTTTCTACGACTCTCGGCAAGCAAGCAAGCAAGCAAGCAGGCCCAGTTCACGTCTGCTTTATGAAGAAGAGATTGTTTTCCCACTTTTTGTCGTTTTCCCCTCGTGTTTTTTTGCCTCCCCGGGATTTTTACCCCAAGAGATCTCTGCTCAATCAATTAGGCAGCATCATTTTCTGGAAAAGAACGTCTGTTTGCGTCTGCTACAACCTATGACAGCCCCCTCGCACCTCAAACTTGAGTAAATAAGCCTTGAACGCTGAAATTACTCTTCACGACATTGTCGTGTTTTGATTCAGCCAACATAAGCAGACCTTAAGCAACTTAAATTTCCGTATCACGAGGGAAATCCAAGAGACCATTACGGCCACCTCCGTCACGCCCGGGTCGTTCCACTTTCAGAGGCCTTTGGCTGGAAAAACGCTTCTTTCGACGTTTTCTTCTCTTTGGGGATCCCCCTGTTCCAGAGCATCTCCAACCTGGCCTGGCTTCCCTCCTCTCACCTTGGCTCAAGTTCGATTCTTTTTGCATCGACAAAGCTTGCAAAATTCCATCATGAGCATGGTTTTTTTTGGTTCCAGCAGCCAAGTTTTGGCAAATTATCATTCCAGGCAATAATTAGCCGCACAATTCAAGGGAGTAGAACGTAATAGGCATATGGTGTTTGTTACACGTGGATAGGGTTCCCGTTAACAAAAGTGCAACGACGGATGGAGAAGAATCTAACTGGATGCTGTCAACAGTACGAAGGCAAAATGCAACCTTGGCATCAACACTCAAAATAGATATTCATTTGCCAGACAGACCACAAGAAAAAAAATAAAGCAAGTGAATGAACGTCCCGTTGGAACAATCCTGGAAATCCTTGCTCGTACATAATAAGAGCTTGCCCTATGATTGGTTGCTTGGTTTTATCCCTCCTGTGTGCTCATGGATGATCACAAATTCGGGGTATCAAGTGGGAGCAAAGAAAGGGACTTCGCCGGTCGGGCGACTGCGCCATAAGGCGCTGTTCTTCACAGGATTCTAGGTTAATTTTCTATTTTCAGCCCTCCGGTTATCAACCATGAACATTTCAGAGAAGAGCTGCCTCAACTTATGACAATGAACAGTTGCAGGATTATGGAAAGGCTGTTGGTCACTATGACAACTCAAAGTGACCTTCCAGCTGGAACAAAAATCACTGTCCTACCTGGTATGACTTGGACTTGTCCCTCTCCGAGCTGCAGACTGATGACTTCGCCGGGTAGGACGTGGTAGTTGACCACATGCTGTTGCTGTGGACCGCCGGCTGCTGCGGTCGCGGCGCCTTGGCAGAAGGACGACGGCGACGAACTACCGGAGACGGAGTGGGGAGATGGTGTGAAGCGGCCTCCACCGGAACTGGCAGCTGAACCTTTGGCGCTGCCCGTGGACCTCGTCGGCGGTGGTGGAGGCGGCGGCTGTTGGAGAGGATTGGTGGCGATGACAGGGATGCTGCTAGGGGCAGCCGCAGCCGCGGGAACGAACTCTGGAGCATAGGGCGAGTAGTATATGGGGCCGCCGCCTCCCGGTGTGGCTGTAGGTGTAGTTCCTGCAGCGTAACCTCCGCCGGTGCCGTCGACGTAGCCATAAGGGGGTGCATGGATATGGTGATGATGTGGTGGAAGATGATAGTCCAGAGTAGCTGGGCTAGTAGCAGCGGCCGCCGCTGCTGCAGCGGCCGCAGCCGCGGCTTGCTGCTGCTGTTGTGCGGCGTGGGGCACGTACGGAGGCGCGGAGACGGCGGACGGCGGCAAGCTGCTGCCGGCCCCGCTGTGCTTGCCGCGCGGCCGCGGATTGCTCTGCCTGGTATAGCCGCCTCCACTTCCATTGCTGCTCGAAACGCTCGAGGTGGAGCCACCTCCGGGCGAGTGTTGTTGGCCGCCACTTCCTCCACTCGTCGTCGTGGCCGCTGCCGCCCCCGCCGCTATCCCCGTAGTCGTCGTGGCCGCAGCCGCGGCGTGCGAGTGTGGCAACTGCATCTGTTGGTATTCTCTACTTGATTCCTCCTTTTTTTCCACTTGCTTCTCGTGCTTCTCGTCGGTCTTGTTCCCGCCGCCACCGCCGCCGTTGCCACCGCCGTTGCCACCGCCGCCCTCCTCCTGCTTGATCGTTCGCTTCTTGTCCTCGCCGGCTGAGTTCATGGGGGTTGGGGGCTACTTTTCAGGAATCACTGCTGCCTCCTCTTTCACACTAGATTTAACTAACACTTAGCTCACTTTCTTGATAATTCTTACTAATTAAAGCTTGGTTTAATATTTCTCCTCCGATGAGTTTGGTGAGTACTCTGTTAGGACCTGAAAAACAGAGAAATAACACTAGCAAGTATTGTACAAAAATTGGTCGAACTGTTACACGAAATAGGTTGTACCGGTAGGTTAAGGCCTATTAGGCCTAGTTTCCTCCTTAGCCTAAGCTGCTTTTCCTTTCCCTAGAGAGTTTTGACACGTGTAGTAGTGTGAGGAAGAGAGTGCCTCTAAATCGAGTGTCGCATTTCAAGGCAGTGTGTTTGACAGCATCTCAATGCCACAGCAGCTAAAGTGCCCAGGCCTTTCTACTATCATAAATATTGTGCCCTTATGAGTCCGGGGGCCATAGGTTAGGAAAAAAGCTGAGAAAGTAAGAAACTGCTGCTCTCCGTCCCAGTCAAGACTTTAAGACTCTGTCAAGACTCCAGACAAGATTTTGTCAACTGTCAGGACCAAGACTTTATTAGGATCGAGACTCCGTCCGGACCAAGACTCCGTCCGGACCAAGACTCCGTCCGGACCAAGACTCCGTCCGGACCAAGACTCCGTCCGGACCAAGACTCCGTCCGGACCAAGACTCCGTTCGGACCAAGACTCCGTCAAGGCTTAGAGAATCAGCTTAAAGCCACGTTGACACACTAAATTCAATTCGACATAACCCAGCTTTAGCAGTGTGAGAAGAAAAAGGCTACGCATAACACTTGGCAACTTTTTTTCCTGTCTCTTTCCCGGTTTTGCACATGACTTCGTTTCTTAATGTGCTGGCAAAAAAGTTTCACCGTAGAAAAGTATCATGAGCTTCTTGGACTGACCCAAGCTTGACGTGTGCGAGTGGTACTGGAACTAAATCGCTTCAATTGAGGCGGCCTGATTCAGCTTCACTTGACAGGAGCCTAGGAAAGGCGGCCTGCACAACCTGGCGGCTAATAAATGAACGGGGATAAATTGCAAAAATTCCCCCGGGAATCTCGACTGAATCCCCGCGGCTGCTTCGGCCCCGTCGCCCTCGCCCTCGCCGCCTCCGCCGCCGCGGGACGTCGAGAGATTTCACCTCCTCCTTCCTCCCCTTCTCTCCCATTCTAACAGATTGTAGCAAGTTTATAAACAGGAACTAACCCAAGACGCCCGGAGGGGGAATGGCCCCGAGGACGGGGGGTGGGTGGGGTGACTTCCCCCGGATCGACTCAGTGGTGGAGCTCCCGGCCGCGTTCGTCTCCGAGGGCTCCTTCGACCTTCCTTTCTGGCTGTTGGCGAAGTGAACCAAGTACTGAAATGAACTGACTGGAGGAAGAGGAGGACTGACCGACGAGACCCCAGTGCTGCTGCCGCTGCTGCAGCGGCTGCAGCGGCTGCTGCGACTGCCGCCGATGCTGGTGCCTTCCTTCATCTTGCTGCCGCCGCCCAAGCTGTCTTCCGACGGCCTCTCTTTTTCAATGCGACGTCATCGCCGCTGGAGCTCCGCCATAGACATCTTAAGGCCGATGCGGACCGGCTCACGGTCGCTGTTCGGCGGGAAGCTACAATGGTGCACAGTCGAGTACGAAGACACTGGCAACTTCGGCCGAGGAGAGGCCGACCAAGAGCGTGTAGCTCACGTAGCAGAGCTTGTTGATCGCCAATTCTTCGACGAAGCAGGCTTCTGTCCACAACGTCTGGTTGAGGCGCGTGCGCTCCATGCCTTCAAGAAGGCACCTGCTCGCTCTCTCCCCGTCCGTCCGTGTGTCCGTCCGTGTGTCCGTCCGTGTGTCCGTCCGTGTTTCCGTCCGTGTGTCCGTCCGTGTGTCCGTCCGTGTGTCCGTCCGTGGGTCTGTCTGTCTGTCTGTCAGTGTGTCTGTCTGTCAGTGTGTCTGTCTGTCTGTCCGCGTGTCTGTCTGTCTGTCTGTCCGTCAGTGTGTCCGTCCGTCCGTCCCTCCGTCGGTCAGTGAGTCAGTCAGTCTGTCTGTCTGTCTGTCTGTCCCTCTGTCTGTCTGTCTGTCTGTCCGTTTGTCTGTTTGTCCGTCTGTCTGTCCCTCTGTATGCATGTCTGTCTGTCTGTCCCTCTGTATGTATGTATGTATGTATGTATGTCAGTCTGTCTGTCTGCCTGCTCGTGCGTCCATGCGTCTGTCCGTCCGTCCGTCCGTCCGTCAGACAGTCCCCCCGGCCGCGCCGCATCTGCCCCCGCCACGGTTCGTCCGAAGGCCGTCATTCTAGACTCCTAAGGACGTCCTTCTACATCCTTGATAGAAAAAAAAAACGACATCTTTTCTCGTGCACCCCCACAGGCTGAGTGTCTGACCACGCAGGAGTCGCCTGAGGCAGCGAGGACGTCGAGGACAAGGTAGAATCCTCTTTTGCTCTGGCCTACTTTTTATGGGGGAAATCCCAAGTGTATTTCTCCATTCTCCAGCTCAGACACCTCTTTGGAAGGTGCCCTTAAGAGGCGATTCCTGGAATTCTTGGAAGGAACGACGGGACGGGACGGTCCCACTCTATAGATGTCGACTGCTGGAGGTCTTGACTGACTGTCAGTGCGCAACCTGGTATCGGTTGACATTTCGGACCAAGTTTAGACATCGGTCAGGCGGGACGGGGCTTTCCTGGGGTCTCTCGACCCAAGTTGCAGCCGTTCAAGTTTGGAATGACGGGGATCCCGGGACCTCAATATGGTTGCGACGTCTCCGTCTCGTCCGGCTCCTCCCCTCCTTGTTGCGCGCCTCCTCCAGCCTGGTGCACCCGACCGCGAGCGCAATGAGGAAAGATTTGGTGGTTGCTAAGCCAAGAATAGCTTCAGCAGAGCACCAGTGAAGAAGGAAGAAACAGTTAGGTTTTGCCGGGTCGCACGGTGAAAAAGAGACTCAACGCAGTTCCAAACAAATCTCACAGCCCAGTGTTGATTGATGTAACAAAAGGATGGGACTAGCATTTCCTGCCCAGCGATTGCACTTTGTCCCCAGAGATACTTTTATTTCTGCAGGCACTGTGGATAGATGGAACTGGGACGAAAAGTTGGCAGGGAGTGCCAATACGCTCCCTCCACGTCAACTCTGTCGTCTGTTGTCACGCAACCTCGTTCGGGAATTCCCATTGGCATAAGAATTGCTTATGACGCGTGACTCGGCAGCAGGGATCCTTGTCGATGGCATTTCCAGGCCCTTGAATTGGGTACAGAAAGAAGCTTTCTCATCCAAACCTACAAATGATGAGTACATGCCAAAGAGCATGAGGATAAGTTATTTGGGCAAAATTTGTTCATGCACTTCTTTGTTTATACACTGCGGTATGTATGGAGAAAGGCTTAATTCCTTAGAATTGGGTGAATCACGCAAAATTCAAAAGTGGCGGGCATTTCAATCTTCCCGTCTGTGTCGGACTGTAGAAGCCAGGAGTGCCACAATAATTAGCAATCCTTGATAAAGGGTTTGTCTCTCCAGTCATTGCAATGGCGACAGAGTCGCGGCAAGTAATGTGGCACTGTATGGCTTAAGTGGAGTGGGTGACAGTTGAGGGCAGTATAGACCTATGAAGTTCCATTACTAAGTGGTTTGTTTACCTATTTGGGTTGAAACGAAAGCATAACGAGACTACGTGTGTGACACTCCTATATTGCAGCTTTGGGGCCGACTATAGTATAGAGGTGCAAATCTCCTCTTTATGTGAAAAGAAGGGCCATGTAAAAAAGTACATTGAATACATGTAAATAAATATCGCTTGAGGTAACCGGAACGTGTAGGGGCCATCAGTTTTATGGGTCTTGACTCCTTGCATTGTAGTGTAGACTCTTCTTAGCTGCAGCTAGACGATGATCGTGATGACGCGACTTGAGAAATGTGACCATCAACAAGGTCACAGCAGCCACGACCAGAAAGGTGTCCCCCCTGGCCTCAGAGGTGCAGCAGCACCAAGTGCTACCTCCTTCTCTCGTCCTGCCAGCGCAGCAGCCACAGCTCCAATGCTCCATACAGGGATCCGAGTGTACAGTAGCTGGCAACTGGCACGGCCAAGCGAAAACCAAGTCTGGGAAAAGTGACTTCCATTTCCCAAAATTCCAGGACTTCTCCCTCAGTTTCGGTCTCAGCAGGTACAGCGGTAAAAACCAAAAACTTATTCTTAGAAGCTGACGTTATACTTTAGAGACGTAAAATCAACTTTAACAATAGTTTTGGTCTTCCCTCCCTACACTATCACAGATCTGAAAGTAGAACCATGAGTTCCTCTCGGCGGAGCAAGTCCGACCAGCACGGAGCCAATGGCAGCGAGAGCGAAAAGCGCTCCCGGGAACTGCGGGACTTCCAGCAGTCAGACCCCGCCAACAAGCGCTGCTTCGACTGCGGTCAGCGGGGCCCGACTTATGTCAACGTAACTGTGGGAAGTTTCGTTTGCACCAAATGCTCCGGAATGCTGTAAGTAATTGACAAATCCGATTGTTAATATATCCGATAAAATCATTCGGTCTTTACAGGCGCGGCATTACCCCACCTCACCGCATCAAGTCTCTGTCCATGTCCAGCTTCACCGCCGAGGAGGCAAGCTTTGAGTTTTACGTGACTTACGGAGAGACATCACGACTGCTAATTTCACTTCCTTTAGGTGGCCTTCGTGCGCTCCAGAGGCAACGTCTGGGCCGCCAGGGTATTCTTGGGTCTCCACGACGACAGCGACAGCGCAGTCAATGACCTCAAAGATGATGACGCCGTCAAAGAGTTCATCATCGAGAAGTACGAAAAGAAGAGGTGAGAAAAAAACCGCCGTTCTGCTTTGTCATTTGTATTCGTGTACGGTTTTTTTTTTTTTTTTTTTAGGTACTACGTGGACCCGAGCCACATCGTGCACACCTTGAAGCCGGCAAACCCTTCTCCCGGGCCTCACCCGACGGGCAGTGTCAGCGGCAACAGCGGAGGTCGGAATCCTGGGGACGCTGGCAAAACAAGGTAGAAAGTGACGGCACCTGCGAAAGTTATATCAAGTATGGCGAAAACGTGCAATTGTCTCTAGCAATCTCATTGGAGCTGCTTTAAACGCCAGAATGGCTGCTCATCATTTGCACAACAGCAGTAGCAACGGTGGACAACGACAGCAAGCACAGCTCCAGTTTCCAGCATTCCCTTCCCCAGCACAGCAGCCCAGCAAAAGTCCTGTTTCTGCTGTTCCTGCTGCTTCAGCCATAAGTCGGCCTTCTCCACAGCCGCAGCAACCACAACAGCAGCAACCACCACCACAGCAACAAATACAACAACAAGCCAGCAAAAACAATGGGTAAGAAAAAGAGAAAAAAATAAACTTCTCATGTCTCATGGTTCATTTCTTGACAGTCAACTTCTGGCAGACCTGACTTCTGGGTCCTCTGATCCTTTTGGTGGTGCTTTCTCGCCCAATGCTGGAAATTCTGCTGCCTCTTCGGACTCTAACTTCGCTAACTTTGACGAAGCTAATTTTGACGCCCCCCCGTTGGGTAAGGACGATCCACTACAAGGTTCGAATGATGAATGGATTTCCGTATTTGTTCCCTCAGGCTTCACCCTCGCGCCTGTCATGCCTCTTGCCCGCCAGAGTAAATATTTGCACACTAACATGACAGCTTTAAGAATGTCAGAAAATTCTACCACTAACTTCAGCCACTTAAAATCGCCCAGTAATGAACCTAATACCAGCACCTTATCTCTGAGAAGGCTCCCTCCGCCCCCAGACTTTCATCCTCCTAAAGCGTACTTACCAGCTTGTGGAAAACCCAGCGGCAGGAGGTGCGCATCCATGTTTGCAAGCAGTGACCAGCAGTTGCCACCTCCTCTGTTGCCCATTAAGCCCATTCATTTGGGCAGGGCAGAAAAAAGGGCAGAATCACTTCAAAAGAAGCAAGTGTCAAAGAGCAACCATTATACTGACTTGGAAGGGCTGTTTGTTGCCCAAAGTCGCCCAAAAGACAGTACTTCTGATGCTCTGGCCAGACCGTTTACCCATTTGCCCCAGCAATTTGACGTCATATCCAGTGAAGCTTCAAAATACTACATTTTGCGACCAGAATTAGGTATGATTCCCCCTGAAATTCCATACAAAACGCCGATTTTGCGCCGGCCTGTGACACCTGAGAGCGGCCCTCATGGCCAAGCGGATGAGTACACAAACTGCGTAAAAGCTGAGCAGAAAAGGCCCAAAACCGTCACTTTCGATCCCCAACCAAAGCTCAGTTATCCTGCCTTCGAGGTTGAGATACCCAAGCAATTGGCTCCAAAGAAACTTAACCCCTCCCTGCCCAACTTAAGCCAACTTCGAACCCAAGTGGACGAAGACAATAGCGGAATGAGCATGAACTGCCTGAACCCATTCTCCCCCAATTATTGCCCATCTCTTCTGAAGAAGAATCAAAATATCCCCGAAAATGACAAGTCGCGAATGTTCAAGCTGGGAGAGGAGTTTTTTGTCAGTTTATTTGACAAGTCTAATGAGTGTAATAACCGTTTGACGTGTGCTTCTAATACAGAAACCCTTCATCCTCCTTCCTCTGGAGTGTCCCTGACAACCTCATCCCAGCCCATGGGAATCTTGCCGACAGCTGGAAAGCAACAGAAGTCACAGGAAAAGAGCCACAAAGCCCCAGAAGACAGGTACGCGGCCTTGAAGGACCTAGACGAGATCTTCAGAAGTTCTATGGCCATAAAAGATCAAGGTATGCATGTAACTTGTGAGGTAAAACACATGCTCATGTGGCCCGCTTGTATCTGTAGCTGCACCGGTCTCCCACCAGTCGACTGGGGTATCCTTGTTTGGTAGCTCTCCGGTTCAGGCCGCTGCTGTGACTCCGACTCAGCCACCTGGCGGTAGCACTAATCAGTCGGTGAGGCCAGCGAGTGGCTCTTCATTTGATGTCTTCGGAGGAGCTTTCGGAGGAAAGAGCAGTGATCACCTACCAACAAAAGTTCACCACAATGAGCAAAGACAACATCAAGTGGCTTCTCCACCCGTGAATCCGTTTACAGGTTGGTCTTATACATGGAAGACACTCAACTTGTACTAAACAGTTCGTTTTATCAGGAACTGCTAACTTGTCCCAGTTGAACACCAGCCCCTGGCCTACTACCGGCAACAGCCCCGTCAATACAGGAAGCCACTCTTCATCCACCAGTCAGTGGCCAAAAGAGAGCAGTAGTCACCAGTGGCTGGGGACCTCCAGCAAAGAGTGGCCAGGAAGCAACAGCAGCGCCACAACACAATTACAGTGGCCAGCCATGACCAGCGGTAGTGATTCCAGCTGGCCACAACCCCAGTGGCCGACTGACAATGGTGCCACTGGGGGGAACCAATGGCCTATAACTGGCAACAGTCAGGACCCCTTCTCGACCAGCAACTTGCAGTCAGGTAAGCAAGAATTGGGATGTGCTGTCACACGGATGTAAAGATCACTGTACAAAACGATCAATTTATCAAGAGTTCGTGTAAATTAACAGATTATTACACAAAACTAGACTGCCCTAACAACGTTTAATAAATGACTTAAAGAAGGGGCAAAAGTGAGACAAGACCTCCAAAAATCTGGCCTTGCACCATATCCACCGCTTTTGTTTGCGTGGGACAGATACCCTGAGCTTCCTCAAGACCTCCTTCCTGAGTTTGCTTGCCTCAAGATACTATCCAAAAATAAGAGAAAAAAGTACGATGAATTCGAACATGGAAGTGGAGGCTACTTTGGCCAAAGATGAAAATTAGCAAGCTCACATGAAAAAGTTCTCTTTCAAAGAAAAAGTGTATGAAAGGAAGGGTGCGGTGAGATTCAATCAACCCTGTGCACTTGTCCATAGCATCATATGCGCTTAGCGTTGACTGGTGCAAAGATCTGTAGTCCTAAAGTGGTCTTATGGCGTTTTTAAGGAGAATGCATAGAATTACTTTTGGGAAATGTCACGACTCAGTGTGGTATTACTGAAATGTCACCGATGGCATAATTTGTTCATCCGAGAAGTATTTTTTCCTGGCTTTCCGGACACTTCTTGGCCGCGGAGGCCGTTCTAGAGAGGTGAGGAGACAACGTTGACTTAACTGAATCCCTCTGGGAGGGTTTCCTTTTTTAACTTGTACTTTTTTTTCAGTTTTTCGTAATTCTTTTTATGCTTCCTCAGGCAATAACCAAGGCCCCTTCCCTCCAAAGGACTCACGGTTCACAACAAAGGAGACCGGTGAATTCAAGACGGGTAAGTGCGAACATTACCAGGGTCATTGCGAATCCGCGCTGCACTTCGTGAAATCAGTGCTTCGTCAAACTGCACCAGAAACAAGGACGAGGACAACGTCCAAGATTCTGACCTAGGACAACGTCCGAGATTCTGCCTTAGGACAACGTCCAAGATTCTGACTTAGGACAACTGACCATTGGCCTGAAGACTTCAAGGATAATCCAAAATAATTATCATTTGCTCAGTTGCATGACAGTCAAAGGCTCTGCATCAGGACCTTATCTTCAAAGAGAAACGACGTATTTCCTTCCGTTTGCGTTTGAGCACGTGCTCAAATCCGAGCAAACATCAATCCTTAGCTTTTACATCAGAGTATCAATCTCGCATTATCATAGCAATGCTCCATTTTTTGTTTCTTTGAGCTAAAGCGTATGTTTCACAAGGCACGGATTCGGGATGATCATTTATAGGCACGTACAGATGAGCATGACGGAAAAATGTATCCTTTTCAGATTTTGCTTCTAACTTTGACAATGCGGGCAAGGGCAACAGCGAGCCCGCGAACAACAACAGTTTCGATGCCTTCTTCAATTCAATCTCGTCGGGCATCAGCAAAAGTAATGGCAACCTCGAGACAGACGGGAACCCCTGGCAAGTCAGCTCAGGAGTTCCTCAAACCAATTCCAAAAATCCGTTCTTTTGACCTGAAGCGATGGACATGACTCACCTATGAAATGATCGATCTAAACTTATCTCTATTAAATAGTAGCACCAAGCTTTTTTAGGACAGGGAGTCCACGCATATTGGAGTCTATTTTCTTATTCACTATTGCTTTAAACGCGTTTTGCTTTCCTTCTTTTGTAAAGCTGTTTTCTCGATGATGATCGTTGAAAGCCGCTGTTGTCAATAACAAGGTGTCTAAATCGTGATTTTTGCAATCTCAAGAGAACATTTTGTTTCTAATTCTCCAGTGCAATTGCACTTTAAGCTTACGCCTATTGTCGTGGGCCTAGTTTATGCAATTACATGGATATAAGAAATATGGGAAATCGATGCTTGTGATAGACCTTGCGTCCGGTCAATTTAATCGTGTCGGGCCATTAATAAGGAAGAAACAAGAACCCTAAAACGATGTTCACCTTATTTGATTACTGTACTTTTACTCGATTTCTTTGGTAGGAATCCGAAGTCTTCTGAGACAGTCATATTCTTTGCCTTTAATGGAATGTTATTATATAGCTTTGTCAGATTTGTTGACACAAAATAAACCTATTCCAGGAGTTTCATTTCTTCCCTTCTTAATGCTTTGCTTCGGGTGCGTTTACTCATTCAAATGTCACATGTTTTTGTTGCAGATTTGCCGTGGAGGGCATGACCTCCAAGTTGGTTATACAGTATGGAAAAACTATTCCTTATAATGTGCTATTCAAAACTTGAGAATCACGCAACAAACACCCGTATCGTTACATAACATGCAGATGACTTTGCATGCATACAGTGCACTGGAGGTGAGACGAATGCCAGGGAACTTTGCGGTCAAATCTGTATTTGCCTATGCGTAGAAATAAACACAGAATTTTTCTGCATCTTCGCGCTGTTAAAAACTTCAGAATCGTGAGATGTCAGTGATGTGACAGCAGTGACGAGCATAAGAATTGAGGGGAAATTCAGGGGCTCTTGCGTATTCCCCCCCGTTGGGAGGGATACATAGAGGGGATTTTGACAAACCTGCAACAGAAACATTGGCTTTCTTTGCTGTTGGTGAGTGCAAGCGGGAGCATAGAACTGGTCTGACCGATGTATTTCAACACCAACTCCAGGGGAAAAAAGAGATTAAAAAAATCTCCTTTTTTTTCTTTTGGGATAGAGAATTTTTCCCCTGCATTTTCCATGCACGAAGACGGTAATACTCATAGTAACGTCACTTTGTAGAATGTTGAAATGTAAAGTTAATGTCGCAATCTTTGAAACTGAATCTTTTAAAAGTATTTGGCATTATCATAGTTATCATTTTTATTGGTTAGTACATTCATTTGTGATTTTGTGATGAATGATTCGAAGTAACTTAACCTCCTGTCTTCGCTTCGCCCTCGGAAAGTTGACCTCAATGCCATCCTCAAAGAAACTAAGGCTGTCTCGATTCAGATGCATGCAGTTATACTCCCACTTGCACTCACCAATAATGGTAAAGAAAATATCATATGTATCCTGTTTTGAGGTAAATGAACGGAGCTTCCCTTGTAACGAGGATTCGAACTTCTATAGAGCCGAAGGCTCTATGAAGTCCTCGGGCTCTATAAAGTCCCTTCCCTCAGGCTCCATAAAGTCCTTTTCCACGTTACTCGGGACCTCCGTTTATTTTCCTCGGAACAGGGTACATGAAATACTATTATCAAAGTAAGACCGGTGGCCACACCTTATTACAGTAGTGTGCACTTCAATAGCTAGAACACTTCAGTGGCTGGTCTTCCCAAGCTTTGAATATTGTTCGTCTCAGCTCATTGACCGATTTGTCAGCCATGGGCACACAAAGATCGCACCCCCCATCAATTCAGTCAAGTGTCAATTTTGGTTATTTTACTACGTAAGATTGAAAAATTAGTGTTTTTTCAGATATGAAGGCGAACTTGTGGTCAGCAGCAGTACGTGCAGCACTGGTGGTATTATATGAGTCTATAACCTGTAATAATAAATTGTTAATGTCTCCTTCAACAAGAGAGGTGTCAAAAAGCTGTATGCACACCGCACCGTTGTTCAACGCGCTACAACATTTTGTGTAGTAACCCATTGAATACAATAATGATTATAATAATTATACTTTGATTTAAGTGATTGAACTCGTTAAATATCAGATAATTTAAGTTTGGCGCCACCATCATTTTAGGACTGTTGTGTATAGGCATTCCTATGTTAACGAACACAATATGTTCCAGTAAAAGTGTTCGTTAAGTGACAATTCTTTACGCGAGGTAAAGCCTTGGGTTGCAGAGGGTCCCGACAAGAAAATGCAGTCGTAAAAAAGACTTATGAGGCATTCAACGCGATTAAAAACTGTTCAAGAGGGATCTATGGGCAAAATAAAGCACATTACTGTTGGCACCAAAATAGCCAATGATACAAAGTCTTTTGTTTCATACTTTGTATTGCTTTTGCACTATGAAGGCCTGCATGCCCAATCCAACAAATTCCCAATGAAGCCTTTCAGTTCCTTATGCGAAAATTCAGGTCGTTGTATGAAGAAAGATATCAAAAGGAGATTGTTCGTACACTGAAAATTCGTTAACCGGGCGTTCGCTAAACGAGGAATGCCTGTACTAAACACCGGTGGACAGTTCCCTGGGAGACTCTCCACTAATCGCCAACAGTAAAGTTTTCGGTGCTTACAGCCGACTTGACTAAATCGAGAGTCGACTGTACGTCTATTAAGAAGCTCTACAAACTTCCTTCGGTCTACGTCAAATTATTCTAGTAAGACGTTATGACAAGTATCACAAATGTTTCGGTCACGAGGACGGCAACTCAGCATTGTCGTCATCGTCGTCATCGCTCTCTACGGTGAAGCGTACGGCTCCGCCGCCTGGGATCCTCTCCTCGTCGATGGCCTCCATGGGAGTTCCGCGCTCTCTTCTTGGAGAAGAGGACCAGAACCTAAGTGATCTTTCCACGTCGAAATTGGTCATCTTAGAGTTCGGCGACCCGAGGGTCGCCCCGTTGATCGTCCTGGGCAGTAAATCGCACGAGGGGCTCACATACAAACCGATGTTGACTTTCTTCTGGACCGAGATGCCGTCGACATTGACCTTGGCCATCTGACGCATCCCCTCCTTGTACTTGACGTAGGTGTACAAGCACGCGCCCATCAGATTTAACGTGATACCTGCAACAAATGCTTGACAGCTCTGTTGGAGTGCTCTGGACGCATTTTCACTGAGATAGAGCCAACGTCGTTGGGTAAAACGCTGCCGGAGTGTTGAACCAAAAGGCTCTTATGAATCCCTCTGGCTCAGGGAGATGGCAATTTCCTTAACTTCGGAAAAACACCCTCCTTTCTTTTTAGTGATCACCCGCTTTCAATGACCTATTTACGCTGGTCCCAAAGTGGTCACTATACCGAGGGAATAATGTACTGGTAGCGTTAACATTATAGTGCGAAAATTGTAGTAGCAACATTTACCCGTTACATTAAGTGGGTGGAATTTGAGTCCTCCAAAGGTGAAGAACCCTATGGTCGTCTGGATGACGGACTTGGCCACGCCCACGAGGGAGGCGCTTAGAGCCGAACTCACAGCTGCACAGAGGAATTGGGCGTAGGTTAGGATGGAGCCAGAAAAGATCAAAATCATGAACACGACACGGAAGGTCTCGTCTAAAAGAGGGAATCGTTGTTTGTCATAGTCACTTTGGCATTCCCTGTGCACTCACCATGCAGGTGACTTGCCCCCTGGATTTTTCCTGGCTCCCCCAGCACAAGAGACATGATCAAGAAGAACGGCAGGGTGTTGTAGCTGTTAATGTAAACCATCTGAAGAGTGGAGTACTGATGGCCCTCGGAACATCGCTGAACAAGAGTCAAATAGCCACCCTGAGCAAGGACGCTCAGGATTCCCATCAGGTAGGCATGCTAGAATAAAAAGTGAAGATATGTGCCAGAATTACTGATGAGCATGTGTAAACAATTACCCCGTTAAATTCGAGATCTCCTATGCTCGCTATGAGACACCCTGTGGTGATTATGATGATGGACAGGATAATATATCTGGAAGCTACAATTGTTATTTACGTATTTATCACAATAACCCTGGAAATTCGTACTTGGAAGGTACTGATTTATTGAGCACGACAACGCTCAAGATAAGGCTGATTAGCGGCGTGCATCTCTTGATGGCTCCGTACATTGGTATGTTCATGCCGCTGAGGGCGGAGAGAGAGAGCGTGGAGTGCAGGGCGAAGCAAATAGACGCGGGCAGAAAGGGTTTGCTGGTGCTCCAATCGAACGCCGTCACAGAGGAGAGACGCCCGAGCGACCGCAGAAACTCGAGGAAGGCCAGGGTGACCACCATCTGGAAGACCATTGACTCTTCAGAGTGGAGACCACAAAAAGTCCGATGGGAAGAACAGTGGGGATCCAGAAGTTGGCCAGGATTCCACTGTTTGGTATGGTTTTGCATCCCCCTCAATAGAACTGGTATATCTTGTCTTACGTTATAATTAGAAACGAGCAAATACAGTGGAGCCCGCTTAAGTGAAAGCCCTTCGACAAAGCATCATGTTTCACTTGACTGGGAATTTCACTTAAGCGAATGATGAAGATGTACAGGGGTGCAGGGGATGCAAGGGAAATACATTGTACGATGTGCGGGGCACAGCAAATCACATTGCTTGGACATACAGTGCAGTGCAAAAGTGAGCGTACACCTGCTTGAGAGACAAAAAATCGCATTTTGAGGTCACTTTTTCAGTAGTCAAATGCATTTTTTTTGCTAGGAGAAGGGCTCAGCTCCCCCTTCCTCCCCTCTTGGGGTAGGGATCCCAGGACTCCTGCTGGGGGTGAGCCCAGAGGCCCCCAACATTTTTTGGGGCAATTCAAAAGTCAGCATACACCACTTTCAAGTATC
>JAAUXU010023287.1_pt1 | contig 17471 bp, 17 predicted proteins | sample 7278151 | NCBI WGS metagenome assembly JAAUXU01 (sample SAMN14350113, study PRJNA611818) | marine sediment metagenome | isolation source: surface marine sediment (1.8m) | place: French Polynesia: Moorea | collected 2018-08 | reverse complement strand
GCACAAATGTGCTCTTGTGCACAGAGATGCCTTGTGGTGGCAACGCAGCTCATTGACGCAAAGTGATCGGGTGAGATGATGGAAATATCACTAAATTGAGTTCCGGCAGTTCGAACACCACCGAACTAGGTATTTTTGTTAAGTGAAAAACGGGCCATCATCAAAATCCTTGTAAAATCGATGATTATCCTCCACTTGGGTATCGTCAAATCGGGTGTCGAGTGTAACGTCGTTTTCGGTTGGCCCCCGGCCCTCCTAGACGCTTCACCCCTCCTGCTTCTTCTACGCCGCCGTTGCCGCCGTCGCCGGTGTCGCCACCGTCGCCGCCGCCGTCTGCATCTGAGAAATGCATTTTGCTTGCTCGCTCGCTCGCGGTCAACCCGCGGACGCCAAACAAGCCCGCGGAGTGCAAGGGCGCTATGGTGATCCACAGCCGCCACCTACGGGAGGAGTGACCAATGTTAGAATATTAGTGCCAGCACTTTGGCACCGATCCCTTGGAGACTCTTGAGCATCGTGACTACGTCGGATATAACGTTGTCTCCTGGGATGTTGATGACGAAAGTTGACAAGTTGGGAAGATTTGGCGCTAACCAATCTGGTCACAGACGGCTGCAGAACATACTGTAGTCATCTGTAGCAGAAGCAGCAGCGACCCGAGCAGAGCAGACCAGATTCGAAGAGCAGTGAAGGACCGTAAAGTCAAGCATGAAGAAGAGACCACACTTTTGGACGTGACCAAGGCCAAGATGGACCCTCCGGTCTCCGGGCAGTTGTCCCGGATGCTCATGTTGGTGCTGTCGTGCACCGCAGTCCTGACCGCAGATGGTAAGAAAGTAGAGCAACTATAAGCAAATCCAGACGTCTGGGTGCCAACCGAGGCTGACGTGCAGACGTGCAGACTGCTGGAAAAACATCTTCAGGAAATCGGATGAGAACCATGACTTCTTCGTCTCCATGTTCTAGGCCTGAGCTGCATCTGTGGCGATCATACGGTCCAAGATCCCGACGGCTCATTCGTCGAAGTCGCCGAGGATCTGCCTTTCGCCTCCGTGTCCAACTGCCAACCTCTAAGCTTGACAAACCGAAGTCAGACAAAACCCCCAGAGGCAGACGTCGACATAGGCGGGGGGATCTTTTTGGCCGCGTGCGAAACCGACGGCTACTGCTTCAAGTCCGTGCACAGGAGCCAGGCCAAGCTCACCTTCTCCTATCGGTAAAGCTGCCTGACCCATATAACGTTAGCGACTCGAAATTGAAGATTCCTTGATTCAGTTGCATTCCCGAGTCGCTGTCGACCCCTAAGGATCGTCCCTTCATGTGTCACGCGTCCGAGGCGAAGAAGAGCGAGTTCCAGAACGGCTGCTGCAAGAACGGGAGCTTCTGCAATCAGAACATCACCTTCGAGCTGCCACCGCCAGGTCCACAGAGTAAGATTTCGAAGATTGCAGACCAGCGTCAGTTTCATGACGCAGCTTCTTTAAGTAGGTTCTTCATCAAACCGCGCCCTACTGATATTCATTGCCGTGGTTATCCCCTTGGCCCTCCTCTTGCTCGTCTTGGCCGCAGTGCTTTTTTGGTGGCTACATTATTTCAGGAAGGTGAGTGCATGCACACACTTTTGGTACTCCTCTTACATTCCTAGTGTCTCCTTGGCAGAAGGACATGCTGTTTCCGAAGAGTGCGAACAGTTCCTCTACGGGTCCCCTCACTGAAACGCGTCCCATTCTTCCTCGCGAGGACTACCCTCTGATCAGAGATGACAGTCAGGCAACCACGATCCGCGAGATGCTGGAGGACACCTATTCTGGGTCCGGGTCTGGTCTACCCGTGCTGGTGCAACGAAGCATCGCCAGACAGATAAGGCTCGTCAATGTCGTCGGGCAGGGACGATTCGGGGAGGTCTGGCGAGGCACGTGGCGAGACGAAGAGGTGGCCGTTAAAATATTCTCCACGAGGGACGAGCGGTCGTGGTTCAGAGAGTCCGAGCTCTATCAGACGGTCATGCTCAGGCATGACAATATCCTCGGGTTTATTGCCACGGACAACAAAGGTGACTGTACAACATATGTATGATATGTATGACGATCATGCATCAAAAAATCATTGCGAGTTGGGGCTTAACTTTGTTTCCGTAACGTAGACGACGGTACGTGGATGCAGCTTTGGCTCGTGACCGAGTACCACGAGCACGGCTCACTCTTCGACTACCTCTCCAAGCACGTAGTCACGCCAGCGCAGATGGTCACGATGGCTCTCTCCATTGCCACGGGGCTGGCGCATCTCCACATGGACATTATAGGCACTTACGGTACGGAGGATTATGGCAAAATTGAGTCGTATCCATGACAGTTAGTTGGTACTTTCATCAGTCACTCGGTTTTAGTGCTATATCGTAACAGGAAGGTGACACAAAACGTCAACCGTAGGAATAAATAACTCTTGCGTCAAATCATGCAAAGGTTTTCCTGACGTATTGGGAGCAGGAGTGGCCCTACAAATTAAAAGCAAAATATGCCAATGGTTTTATGTAAAAACTCAAAAGTTGCACATCTTTCATAATGAGGTTTGAACTTTGGCCAGTAACTTAAAGGTGAACACCCCATAGCTCAGGTATAAACGCTTAACAGAAACTGTAGAAAAGTTGAGAAATCCTCAATATTATCAATTTTCTAGTTTTCTGAGAACATTTTTTAAAGGTGTATTTGATTCACCATTTCAAAAACATGTTGAAAACCTTTCCACGTCAGCCACTGTACCATATACAGTGCCTTCCAAAAGGGATTGCCACCATGCTGTAGTAGGAAAACCGAGCACTTGTCATAACTTTTATTATTGAACTTTTAAAAAATTAGAAAAAGTGACAGGTGTGCAGCATCAACAATGTGTACAACATTAACAACATATACTACGTCGCTAATGTGCATGTTACCAATGTGCGGTATACAATGTTGACAAGGTGCATGGGAGCACACAATGCATGGTAAACACACGATCACTTTCGGAGGCCACTATAATTCACCTTTGAGATGTCTCTTGGTGCTGGCTTTGAGACCAAGTGTTCACCTTTGAGTTATAATGTGTACGTTCATGTTTCAGAGCAAAGGGTACAACCAGTTCCACCACATCTTAAACTCCTTTGGCATAGACTCAGTTCTCATTTTTGAGATTAAACATGCAAAAAATCAGAATGCATACTGTTAAGTATAGCCGAAATACCCAGTGTTAGGTCCTCTGAGAGATTGTTACAAGGCTGGAGGAGAAAACAGGTTATCCACAGAAAAAGCGAGAAGTTCATCTTCTCGTGCATCCATAAAAAGATGCTTACGCATTTTGAGTGAACCCAACACATCTTAAGAGCTTTTACACCTTTGTTATGTTGTACCAGTGTCTTTAGATTATGTTCACTTTGGTGTTGATGCGTTTCCACCTTTGAGAGACTGTTCACCTTCCTGTTGTTATAAGGTATCACGAACAGTGATGGTCCATCCGCAAGTCTTTAAGTAATGATTCATGTTTCAGGCAAGCCAGGAATTGCTCATCGAGATCTCAAGTCCAAGAATATCCTGGTGAAGCGCGATCTCACTTGCGCCATCGCCGACCTCGGTCTCTGCGTCAAGCACGAGCCGGAGACGGATACAGTGGACCGGCCAGCGTCGGACAAAGTAGAGATAGCACTGTCTAGCTTAGTGTATGTGTGTATGCAAATCCTTTTTTGCTTCGTTAAAGGTTGGTACTCGCCGCTACCTCGCACCCGAGATTCTCGACGACAGCCTCGACGTCAACCACTTTGACTCGTGGAAGCGCGCTGACGTCTTCTCTCTGGGTTTGGTCCTCTGGGAGCTCGGCCGGAGAACGAGCGTGGGTGGTGGAATCTTCGAAACCTACCAGCAACCCTATTTCGAAGTGGTTGGGCCAGATCCTACCATGGAAGAAATGAGGCTTGTCGTATGTGAAAAGCAGATCAGGCCAGTCTGCTCCAACAGATGGGAGTCCTCTGAGGTAAGGAGTGCATCGATCGAGCATGCACAGTACAGATTGCGTAAACCTTTTTCTCTTCTTCTGCAGCAACTTAAAGCGCTGAGCAAAGTGATCAAGGAGTGCTGGTATGCGAATGCTCCTGCAAGATTGACTGCACTCAGGATAAAGAAGACTCTGGCCCAGCTTGAGGGGAATACGACGAACAAGCAAAAGTACCAAATAATTAATACTTAATTGTATATTACGCACTAGAGCAGTGTTCCTCAAGTCTTTTGGTGCCTTGGCACTGTCATGCAACTCCGGATATTCCCCATCCCCCCCAGCAAGAAAAAAGACATGAAGTTCGATAAATGCAGGGATTTTTTTTCATTCTCAAGAATGGACGCATCTGAAAGCAAATACCAATCGTACTTCAACAGGAGGCTACGAACTAACAGTATTGACAAATGTTATAAAAATTTAAATTTTTTACGCCTCTCCCTCCCCATTGTCCTTATTATAGTTCTTTATTTTGCCCCCAAGGGGGCACCCACTTCGAGAAACACTGCACTAGAGTATGACTCGTCCATAAAAAGAACCGGTGAATGTACGGCCTTTAATCATGAGTTCTCATATTTGTTAGAGCTATGTATCGTCAAAGAGATGCTGGATGCCTATGCGTATAAACTGCAGTATGCAACAAGCCATTGTTGTATTGTGTTATACAAGTACACGTAAACAGCTAGGTAGACTCAATTGCTTTCTTCTTGCTTAGCATGAAGGCTGAGATCGATAATTCTAGGATTGGGCGGCGTCGGGATCTTCTCTCTCTTCTCTGGGGGAACCTCTTTACTTGGCGTGTACCTGACGAAGGAAGACGATTGGTTGAAGTTAAAAGTAGTTTGTTTCTCGTGATGGGACATTTTTTATCAGTTGGTTGCTTAACTCTGCCCTAGACCGTCTGGATCAAACTTGGAGTCACCAAACGTTACGTAATGAATTAGCTGGAAGTACTTACTTTGACCGGGATAGCTTGGCTCGTATAAAACTATGTCCTACAGAGAAGATCAAAATAAAAAAAAACCCCATACCTTAATAGTGCCTGGCAGGCTTTCATTTAAACAAAAAGGTAATGGGCGGTAAAACAGTCTTGTACATGGCAATCGTTTATTAAGCATCAAATATGCTCGATTATGCCTCGCGCAAAACTTCTTCCACACCACGAAGTAGCTGGGTCAATTTTTTAGGACCCCTACCCATGATGTGCCATGAGCATTGTACAGTTTATGGACTCTTGAGTACTATGGGGTCAGATTTTTAAAATAGTCGTACAGCTGGGAGTGGCAAACAAAATGTCGAGGTACAGTCAAGTCCAGACAAAAAGATATTCAGTCAGTGGCAAACCCATCGTTAAGTTGAGACTTCCTGTATTGAAGTGCAGAAAAAATGTCGTAAGCAGCAACATCGTCCTTGAATCAAGAACAATTATATCGAGACTTTCTGGCACTTCAACTTGCGCATAAATGCACTTGCTTGGTTGTACTTGCAGGGAGATAGCACATGGCAATTAAATACCATAATAGAAGATCCATGAATCCCGCACGTGAAAGATTGATTTCATTGAAACTGAATCAGCTGATTTGTGGGGCCTACACGCAAGTGAGTACTGTTCAAGCAGCATTACTTTTTACAAATACTAATAACCTACCCTGAAGTTCAGGGTTAAGTTACATATACTATACCTTTCTGTCAGAATTTTTGTTCTTACATTGTTGCTCCTAAATTTCTAGAATTACAGAATTGACCCTCAGTCCTCGAGCAACCTCCCGAATTGAGTGAGACTTTACATAAAGTGTGTATTAGAACACTGGAGACTCACATAGAAAATCATGTTCCCGAGCTGTATCTTTTATGACAGTAAGTTGATATGTGTTGTGCTATCTTCCCGCAATCGTAACTATCCAAGTTAACTATCCAATCAGTAAATCTGATTACTTAACGCTTAACCGTATAACTATTTCTGATTTGACAAGCATGTACAGCAAAGTATTACCTTCCACGATAGATGTGTCCTTGCAGGTCAATTGCGTACTCGTAGTCCAGCGGCTCGTCCAGAGCCTTTTCGATGTTTTCGACCAGATTTTCCATAGTCACCAGGTTTGCCATGTCCTCGATCACCTCCCCAACCAGTTCCTCTGTCTCCTGTCTTTTCTGCTCGTCCAACCTCTTCTTCTCGGCCACTTTCTGTAAGATTTCCTTCTCTCTCTGCTCTCGCTCTACTTTCTGCCTCTGGTCTCTCAGAGCTGCAACCCTCTGATTGTCGCGTTGGTTCTCTTCCAACAGCCTCTCATGTTCCTTTTGCTCTCGCCTCGCCGCCTCCCGGGCAGCCTCGCCCACGTCAGAATAAATCAAGTAATCCTCGTAGAGGTACTGAACAATGGCTGAGAGGCGTTCATTATAGGCAACCTTGAGAACGTTCATCTGCTCGTGTTCGCTCTGAGGGGTGAAGTCCTGGGCCGGCGGACGCAGTAGGGTGGAATTGGCCAGAGGAATCCAGCGAGGCTTGCGGTGCTGCATGACATTGCCACGGTGACGCCTGGGAACCGACTGAAAGTTAAAAGTCAACAGTTGTAAGAATAGAGGGTGTCCTGAATCAATGGCGTGAAAGGAGACACATCCGCTCTTTCTGGGCGTGATTGGCATCAATGCCTTAGGAGCGTCGCGGGTTCCGAAACGCTCGTGCTACCTGAACTACCGCAGCAACTGCTGGTCTGAGCAACTCGGCGCTGCCGCCTCTCCGGAGACACGACATAAGGCAGCAGGACATCTCGGGGTCGGGCGTCTTCGAAGCCTCCCTTGGGTCAACTCTCCTAAGTTCTCGTCCAGAGATTTTATGTCGACTCTTTTGTAAACAAATGGGAGTAGTGAAATGTTGGAAGCCATGAAATTCTTCCAACCCAAAAACAGACTGTCACAAGTGTCGATAAAATGGAATTAATTACACTTTCTCTTTGTAATAGTTGCAACTGTTACTGTCACGGAAAATGCTTGAAATTATTCCCTTGGGAATATTTTCCTCATGGTCTCTACATTTCACCTATCTTATAGCTATGCATTTATCTCTAGATCGGAGTGCGTATTGATAGAATCGGGCCGAGCTTTGAATTTCAGGGGCTCTCGAGCTGTGGCCATTTCTTCCACCATGAAAAGGGGTTCATGGGATTTTATTCAAGCCCTTTTAGCATAAATATCCTAGAGTACGAGTGTACCAGAACCACGAAACGACAATTTACGGCTGACACGATGTAACTATACAAATGTCATCAAAACGGCGATTTGTAGTGTTTGTTCAGATATACTACTACTTACACTACTAAAGTGATGTTGCAGATCGAAATTGTAACAAAAGTATTCCAGGAAATCCTTCGAATTCACTCTCTATCTCCCACTGACATTGCGAAAAAGGTTCTTTTCTTACTTACGAGCCCCGGTTCACTACTCGGTTCATCACTAGCCCATACCCACCCAGCTGAGCTTCAGCAAAGTGCACGGAACGTCACTTCAAGGTCCCTCTCCCTCACCCTCCTCCGCAACTGTACGACCCCGAATCCCCAGTGATTGTTCCAAGACCGGAAGCTTCCAAGTCCATCAAGCATGACTCCACCCGACTGATCGACCAGTCGGACGAGTCGACCATCTGTGGCGCGACAATATTTGCGAGCTTCACGTGCACGTGCATTCAACCGTAGAAGATGTCCACCATCCCGGAGGTGAGAGCGAAGATCGGCCCTTCCATCTTGAACGCAAACCTCGCAGATCTGGCCGCGCAGTCGGCGTCGCTCCTTGAGCAGGGTGCTGACTACCTGCACCTCGACGTCATGGACGGCCATTTTGTCCCAAATCTAACGTTCGGCCACCCCATGGTAAAGTGTTTAAGGGGCAAGATTCCTAGAGCATTCTTTGATATGCACATGATGGTGGCCAAGCCGGAACAGGTAGAGGTAGAGGTACTTCTAGATATAACTCATGTTGTCTGGTAAAATTGATCTTTTAGTGGGTCGAACCAATGTATGACGCTGGTGCCGATCAGTACACTTTCCACATTGAGGCCACAGACAAACCCAGAGAGCTCTGCCGGTCAATAAAGGAGCTAGGGATGAAGGTACAAATGCTGCATGATCCAGGAGTTCGGGCAACTTGAGCATAAAGAGCATCTCTCCAAGGTTGGCATAGGACTAAAGCCCAAGACTCCCGTCACCGTGGTCGAGGAGTTCGTGGATGATGCAGACATGATTTTAGTCATGACGGTGGAGCCCGGATTTGGAGGCCAAAAGTTCATGGCTGACATGATGGACAAAGTCAGTTACCTCAGACACAACTTTCCCGAGCTCGACATTGAGGTTGACGGAGGAATTGGCCCGGGCACCATTGAAGACTGCGCCAAGGTGATTGAGTCGAAGCTAGTGTTAAGATAGTTAATTGGGCCCCATATTAGCTGTTGGACCTAATTACGCCCATAATGTTGAAATATGCTCATAATGATAGCAATTTTCCTCATGATGTTGGAATAGGCGGGTGCCAACATGATCGTCTCGGGCACTGCGGTCGTGCAGTCAGACAACCCGAAGGAAGTGATAGGCCAGCTGAGGTCAGCAGTGGAGAGACAAATCGCAATACGGAGGATGAAAGCTTAAGGACCTGAAGAACAAATAACCATAGACAATGATGATCACTGATTGATTATATTTTATTACTCGGGCTCTGAGTTTCAAGTAATTTTGTCGGACTACTCATACCATCACAATTTAGTTTAATGAATTTTATTCAACTGAATTCGATGAGTACTTTGGTATAAGCAGTCTGAAAAGTCACTTGAGCATCCGAGCCCTATTTTTAATACATATATTTGCGAGATTTTAGCTTTTGTTAAGTTTGTCTGTTGCAGTGTAATAAAAGACACTGCCACGTTGATGTTCACATACCGTGGGATGGATCGACGAGTCCTTTTTGTACTTTAAAACGCTTTAAACAAGGATTGAATCACTCCTCGCTCACCAGAATTGCATGTCAAGTCGAGACTCGGTGCGGTCCATGTTTGGCCGGAGCTTCACAGAAGGATCATGTAACATGTTATGTCATAATTGTTCAGCTTTCTCCTTGCTGAAGCTGATTCTGGAAGTCGGCATCGATGCGGTCCTGCCTGACCACTTGAGCGGGTGTTCTTGTCAGGAGTTTTCACTGAGAGATTTTTCGGGTCCGGGGATTCCTTGCATGCGAGACCTTTGCACATTTTCGTGGGAGAGGTTGAGTGCATGGGGAACATGCACTCATGAAATCTTGATCAAGGAGGTCGTTTCATCTTGTCAGCAACACAGCAGGGTAGTCTAAAGAAAAGTCTCGCTTAATACTATATATCCCGTTTTTTCCGCATATCCTGTCTTTACAGAATGTACAGTGATTTGAGCTGACATGGCTCCAAAACATTTCCCTTGCGCTCCAATAAAATCGAATGCAATCCAAACGTATCTTGTTAAGAATTGTATGATCCTCGTACGATAAAATTAGATGCGCGATTGTCCGTTTTGATTAGATCTACCCCACTTCACGTTCTCATATTTGAGCTGCATTGGCGTCCCTGCGTATTCTAACAAGGGCAACTGCGCCGAGTCCACGGGGCCACCTATGATGAGCCAACAAATAATTATTTATGCAGATGTACTGGTGACGCACACGGTACATGTATCTTGCCCTTCTTTGTCCCGCGTGACCAGTCGGTTTTTTGTGAGGAATACCCAAAAGAGGCATGAAACGCAACAGAAATCCCAACGCAACAAAAACAATACACATAACACAAGATTACAAAGTGCCTTACAGACACACAAGAAAGGTGTGATGACACCACTTCACCTCACCTTCCTGACCTTGGAAAGTGTCAAGCTGATGGTCCTTTTTTGTCATGCTGGTTCTCGGCAGAGCAGCTTACACATCACTCTCTCCCTTTGTGGTCACCACTGAGCAGGCGCTACTGGGAGCTAAACAAACAGCTGCAGATGGGAAATTTAGAAAATATTTCCCACCGGGATGTCTCGAGTCAACGCGGACGATATCTCAGTTGCACGAGATTAAGAGAGGTCTGTGACCTACCACAACAGGTAGAAATAGTTCAAGAACAGGAGACCCAGAACAGCTGTTCTGAGTATCCTAGACGAAGAATTAAAGTTAAATCTGTGTATGTGTATACTTTGATCTATTTTTTTTTAAAAAGATTAACGTCCTTCACACGTAACACCCAAATCTTGTGAAGAGCATGCTTTTGAGTATTTAAAAGAGTTTGGGACTGTTCAAGAGAGTCAGGGAGGCCTGGGGTGCTCCATCGAACTGGTGTAATGTCGTTCACTGCAAAATGCCAATATCTCTTCTACAGGCTGACTACTGCAGGAACACGAGGAATTCAAGATGTCCCTTCCATCAGCATCCTCCTCAGTGTTGCTCTCATCCTCCAAGGCCGTGCTAAACCCGGGCGAAGATGATGAGATGGAGTGCAGAGGATTCCGTGCCAATGCCGTGAAGGCGTTCTTTGCTCACATGATGAGCATGATGCTTGCTGGAGTACCTTATCTCTTGGTTCGGTGGTGGCCAGGCTGGAAAATGTGGTGTTTCAAGTCCCGTTGCCCACTAGACTTGGCTGATACTGTCTTGCTAACCAACAAAAGTGCTAAACAGTCCGTGGAAAAAGTGCATCGAGTCGAGGCTCCTCCAGACTTTATGGACGAGTTCTCAGTCCCTGAGTGTGGAAGAACCAGCAGTGATCGTGATCATCTCCTGGAACGTCATGATCATGTTTTCTTTTACCACGATCACGTGAAATATGCCTGGAGCAACGTTGCAAGTTGCTTTGTGCGTCTGACTGCCTTCACGGACCAGAAGATATTGAGTTTTCACTCAGAATTTTCAGGCTACTCTGCCAAGTGTCAGTCAACCAGACAGCTGCTATTTGGCCTTAATAGCATCGAGGTGGAGGTAAAACCTTACCTCAAACTGCTCTTTGAAGAGGTCCTCAACCCCTTCTACATCTTTCAAGCCGCTTCCATGGTGCTCTGGAGCTTTGATAACTATTTCTACTATGCCTCCTGCATTTTGGTGATTTCCTTGCTCTCTATAGTGATTTCTCTCTTGGAGACCCGAAGGCAGAGTCAGGCATTGCATGACATGGTTGCACAACATGAGCACTTGATTGCAACAGTGAGTAGAGGAGATGATGAATTTGAGGATGTTCCGTCAAAGGCCCTGGTACCTGGAGACTTGATGGCCATTCCGGCACATGGGTGTGTCATGCCCTGTGATGCTGTCCTCATCTCTGGGAGCTGCATTATCAATGAATCTATGTTGACAGGAGAATCCATTCCAGTCACAAAGACTGCATTGCCGATGCACAGTGAAGAGTTGTATGACCCAGAAAAGCATGCCAGACACACTGTGTTTGCTGGCACAGCAGTTATCCAGACACGATACTATAACACCTCGCGGGTTTTGGCAGTTGCAACTCACACAGGCTTCTCTACTGCCAAGGGTGAGTTAATTCGCTCCATCCTCTTCCCCAAGCCTGTTGGGTTTAAGTTTTATCGTGACTCAGTTAAGTTCATCTGCGTGCTTTTCATTGTGGCACTCCTCGGGATGCTCTACTGTGTGTATGTGTATGTCACCCGCCGTGCAGATGCTGTCATGATCCTTCTGAGATGTCTAGATATCATCACTATTGTGGTGCCTCCAGCACTTCCAGCTGCTATGACAGTTGGGACTTATTATGCTCAGAGCAGGCTAAAGAAGAATGGAATCTTCTGCATCTCACCACAGAAGATCAATGTTTGTGGCAAACTGAAGCTTGTCTGCTTTGACAAAACTGGCACATTGACTGAGGATGGCATGAATCTGTGGGGTGCTGTGCCTGCTGAGAATGCACTGTTCCTACCTGCGGATCACACTGTGTGGACAATGCCGCAGGAGTCCCCAGTTCTTAATTGCCTTGCTGCCTGCCATTCACTGACTCTAATTGATGGTGAACTCATTGGCGATCCACTTGACATCAAAATGTTCGAATCCACAAGGTGGGAACTGGAAGAAGCAGGAACAGACACATCAAAGTTTGACATGCTCATGCCAAGTGTTGTGAGACCCAAGCAGTCTGAAGTGACCCTTACCAGTAGTTATGTTGACAAGGATGAGATGCCCTATGAAGTAGGCATCATACGCCAGTTCACTTTCAGCTCCTCCTTGGCTAGGATGTCAGTGATAACTCGCACACTCGGTAGTGACCACTTTGATGTTTACACCAAGGGGGCACCAGAGAAGCTGGAAGACTTGTGTCTGGCCAAGACCCTCCCCTCAGACTTTCATGAACGATTGCAGGAGTTTGCACTTAGAGGCTTCAGAGTGATTGCATTGGCACACAAGAGACTGGGGCCTGACAACAATTGGGTGCGTGTGCAGAAGATGAAACGTGAAGTTGTGGAGAGTGAGTTGACATTTTTGGGATTTCTGGTAATGCAGAACACATTGAAGCCACAGACAGAGCCAGTGATTAAAGAGCTTAAGCATGCCAACATCCGATGCCTCATGGTCACTGGGGATAATCTGCTCACAGCAATTTCTGTTGCTCGGGACTGCAAGATGGTAAATGAACAGGACAGAGTAATCATTGTGGAGGCAGAAGCACCTGGGGAAGATAACACATTGGTGAAAGTGACATTCACTGACATGGAGAGCAACTACTTAGAAACAAGTGAATTTAGCTCCTTGGCTGATCTGGAGGGAGGCTTTATACAAGGACCACTGCCTTTCCATTTGGCTTTGAATGGCAAGACCTGGGGTATCTTATGTGCTCATTACCCCTCCCTACTGCCTCGCATTTGCGTCAGTGGCACTGTTTTTGCCCGGATGGCACCCGAGCAGAAGGCTCAGCTTGTGGAGACACTTCAGACATTGGACTATGTCGTGAGCATGTGTGGTGATGGTGCAAATGATTGTGGTGCACTCAAAGCTGCCCATGTTGGCATCAGCCTGTCTGAGGCTGAGGCCTCAGTGGCTGCACCCTTCACCTCGAGGACTGCCAACATTACTTGCGTACCACAGGTAATACGTGAAGGACGGTGTGCACTTGTCACCTCCTTTGGTGTCTTCAAGTACATGGCATTATACTCAATGGTGCAGTTTGTGTCAGTGCTGCTGCTTTACACTGAGCAGACCAATTTGGGTGACCCCCAGTTTCTCTACATTGACTTAGTGATCACCACCACTGTGGCAGTGCTAATGGGCCGAACGAGTGCTGCACCATCCCTGTGCCGCAAGCGTCCACCCGGTTCCCTCGTCTCTGGACCAATGTTATTTTCCATTGCAATGCAGATACTTTTGGTGATAGGTGTGCAGATGGCTGCTTTCTTCTACCTCTCCGCCCAACCGTGGTTCATCCCAAATCGTCCTACTGACCCCGACATTGAGGTGGTTGTTTGTTGGGAGACAACCACCATTTTCTCAGTGTCCTCCTTTCAATATCTGATCCTGGCAGCGGCATTTTCACGTGGGCTTCCCTTCAGAAGCCCCCTGTACACAAATGGACCTTTCCTCACTGCCCTAGTCACTCTGGTGGCCTTCACTACAGTGCTGGCCCTGTATCCAGGCTCTGGACTTGCTGCATTCTTCCAGCTCAAGTTCGACCCACAAATGCCCAGGCTACCCTTTCACCTGTCACTGCTGGCCTTTGCATTCATTCATATGGTACTTGCATTTGCGATTGAGGCCTTTGTGGCTGCCAGCACCTTGCTCAAGAAAGCCACCCACATCATAACCAACAAGAAGGAACCAAAAAACATGTACAAAAGGGTGGAAAAGGACATCAGAGAAGCAAATTGGCCATCTTCACAGGAAAGCCTCGTCCAATTCTCACCCGGAATCAGTTGACAGACTTCATCCCTTCTCTACGCAATTACTAATGACCTTCGAATCATTGTAAACAAACTTTATTATTTTGATTGCATTCTCTTCCATGACATGCATTTATCAAGTTATCATAGTGGAATTTCTTACCTTTATAACCATTACCTATCTACTACAATAAATTCCATTCTATGTTTGCGACAGGTATATCTTCCTATGATCATATATCGTATTGGCAATTCTTTGCTCTTGTCAGGCGATCACTGACGTCCGGACTGGCAGGAGCAAGAAATTGATAGAACTCCAGTTGTTAATTTTTGAATCTATTGATAGTAGAGTTATATATCAGGTTCAAGTTCTAGCCTCAGCCCGCATTCTGGCAGATCTGCAGCCCACACATTCGGTTTGCGGGCTGGCAATGTGAGTGCGACGCTACGGTGAATTTTGTGTGTGACTGCCTGTCATCTACAGAGTGTTTCAACCGTATATGCAAAAAGTCAAGTCCTCGAAGCTTGCAAATGGCTGGGGCTGGAAAGGAGATTGATTTGGCATGAGAGTGGCCAAATACGAGCTTTTGCCTGCTTCACAGATATCCTCTGCGATGTTGTTTTCCCAGACTTAACTTTTCGGTTGAGCTTTTAAAGCACTATATTGTCTGCATGTAGACGTAATTCTTTGTTATTCTTCAACAAAATCAAGTCAGACAGCTTAATCTTTTTGCCAGAACTGCGAACGCATACACTAGGCCGGACAATGAATGATGAATTAGACACGTTTAGCATTCTTCTCAGTACGATATTGTTTTGTATTGAACAGGCCAGAATGCAAGATGAAATGTTCACAGAGGACACGACACGTCATCAATTAGTTTGACTGGTTTGTGCTAAATGCAAGGCCTGAATGCCACCTGCCATAGACTCAAAGGTATTTATGTTGGTATACGATTCATCTCGAGCATGGCAGAGAAGAGTTGAGATCACAGTCGTGCATATGCAATAGGCGCAGGCACTGACACTTGTAGGTCTCCTTGCAACGCCTAATAAAAAACCCTACTTATAAAGTAACAACTACTAATCTATCCTTACCTACAGTAGCACTTGATTAGGGGGTCTGTGTCCCAGATCAGTTCCACCTACACATCCGTCCGGAGTTTGTCAGACAGCCTGAGGGAAAAGGCAGGATGAGATTAATACAAGGTCAAGGGGCTGTATGTAACGCATGCAAGGCTGCGCTGGGCACGTCTGTTTCTTCACAAAAACAATGGCCAAGTTGCACGAAATTGACTAGGGAGTCAGCAATGGCAGGACTTGATAACGGAAGGTTTCCCAGTGACAACAATGGACAACTCGGTCAACCAGGCCAAAACTGGGGCAAAATCGCATCCTTGACCAATGTAATGAGTGTGTCAACAGCTAACCTGACAATGAATTCGTTGAAAAGAACAGAATCCAGATTCTTGGAGAGGAGGAAGACGATGAACCAATCGCCCATCTGTGCTTTCTTCATGAGGATGTCTAAGCTATCCTGAAGTCATCACGTCACGTGTATGTCGTCACTTTCTTTCTTTCTGTTTACCTTAATGTCCCACTTGGCATTTCTCTCTACCATCACCTTCCTCATGGCCGGGACAGCAATGACCCCGAGGATGAAAAATAGATAGAACAAAGTGAGCACAGCCAAGATAATAAACCAGAACCACAGGAACACATAGATCTTCTCATTGATAATGTTCATTGCCAAAACACACATAGCATCATGTTTCTCAATCGTGCCGGAAGAACCATATTTGTGGAAGGTGCACTTGGTGATCCTAAAGTTGTGTTTGGTAAAATATAGTGTTCATAATGTGTCATACAATTCAAATGGAGGGTTTCAAAAACTGACCTAGGAAAGACTTCGGTCATTGGGTTATTCCTTCCTTTTGGGTCTGTCTCGCTCCAGTGCAGGGCATTGGGGCCGTAAGAAAAGAAGATGCTGCCCAGGAACATGTTGATCAAGTACATCTTAAAGTGGCAAAGACAAGCATGAGATCAAGGTTGCATAGTATCAAAGAAATGAAATGATCTGGCTAACCTGCATGATGACATTGATAAGGTTGAGGATGTCACAGAGGAAGTACTTGAAAGCATAGAAGTTATGTGTGTGGAAGGTCTCACGCATATACTTGACTAACACTTCGCACTGTTCCGCCTTCTCCTTGATGTTCAGGGTGCAGCCTGACATACAAGAAATGTCGTGGCATACCATGACAATACTGTGTCAAACATTTTGAGCAAGGTCTTACCCCTGAGACCCTTTGTGATTTTGTCCAGCTTCCTGTCTTCCAGAGTCTTCCAAAGATAGTGTGGCGCATAGAAGAGCAACCCCTGGAAGAAGAGGATGAATGGCACCCACTGATAGTAGGCATGATAGATGTGCTCATCGCCCTTGTTTTGTGGTCGTACACCTGGGTACGCGAATTCATTGCCGGCAGTGCCCTTTTTACCTAACGCACATGAAAGGTTAGGTTCGGTTAGATCAGGCTGATCCTTCTCCTCTAGTATCTTTGAAATTTCCCCAGTGAGATGTCATTAGATCATATTAACACCTACTGGGTATTGAGAACGTGGACATGATCCAACAGTAGGTGTTGAGTACATTTCCTGGGATGCTGCCATTGATGCAATCAATGGTGTTGCCAATGAGATCATTAGCTGTGACCTAAAGAAGAAAAATGAAACAGACCTTGAATGCACAGTCAAATGTCGCACTACCCTTTTGTATGTAGTATTTTGTACCAGCAAACAGCTTATGAAGCAGACTGTGGCTGAGGTCTGGTAGTGGAGCTTGAAGAAGGGTGAGTCGATGTCTGTCTTGTCGCCGAGGTAGCGGACCTGTGCCGGACTGGAGTTGCCGTGCAATAAGGGGGATGGAATCATCATAATACAGCATACCTTCATGAGGCCCGCCACAGGCATGAGCAGACCTTGCACCGCCATCCTGCCTAATGGGGCGTGGCAAGCTCTCTTGGGCAGTACAATGAAGGAGGAGGAGAAGCAAAAGTAAGGATCCTCCAGAGAAGCAGCCTCACAGGGGCTGTTATAACGTGATGCCAGCACCAAAGCCCAAAAAGCTGTAAACAAATTTCAAGGCCAGAGAGGCTCCCTCTGTTTTCTCTCTCTCAACAACTCGCTGACATGTTTTGATGCAGAGAAAGGGAGCGTTGGCACTGATCTTAGTCACGTTGGAAATGGCAAAAGCACCAAGCTTCACTCAGTAGTCCTGAGGGAGAAAGAGAGTCAAAGGTGTGGCTGTGGGGCAGGCACAACTTTCAATTCATAACTGCTGTTTCAATTTTGGCCAGTCAGAGTTGTGAATGCGACAAAACATGAAAAAAAATCATATGCAGGTGTTTTTGCGCACGTATTCACCAGGTAGCGATGATGACAAAACAGTCACCACCTTTCTTTCTTCCTCCTCCTGTATGTGTGTCCACAGAGTAACTATACCTAGAGTGGCCCTTCCCCTCCTTCCCTTCAGCGAGTTACAGCGCCCCCTTCCCTCAGAGGGATAACTCAGAGACAACACGTCTTTTATGTACT
>JAAUXU010174732.1_pt1 | contig 17473 bp, 19 predicted proteins | sample 7278151 | NCBI WGS metagenome assembly JAAUXU01 (sample SAMN14350113, study PRJNA611818) | marine sediment metagenome | isolation source: surface marine sediment (1.8m) | place: French Polynesia: Moorea | collected 2018-08 | reverse complement strand
TAAATGAAATTTTTTTCTTGGACCTCTCTCATCAAGCATAAGCCCTGTACAGAGGTCATGATGCATACCATGGACACAGGCAACTTCATGAGGCTTTTTAATGCTATGAGACAAAATTTTATTTATATACCCAGTCTTGAGGATGCCATTGGCAACTCATGATGAGTGACATGAGTTGATTTTAGAATTTCAACCAAATAGGGACCCCCCTAATGTACACGTTCCTCATTATATTCCACCTCAACTCATTCCAGGGGTACGTATGACGTTATGTTCGTGGCGGAAACTTACTGGAAGCACTGTGGGGTTGGTGGAAATTAGCACTACATAAAAGAAACTCTACTTATACTTTAACCATTTAATGTTTTTGGAAACTCGTTCTACAAGGATCATTACAATCCAGCCCAAAGCTAAACCAAGTGCCATTCAAAATGTCCTCCACATTTTCGTACGATGGCAGTGAAGCACCTGGCGACCCTGGTGCAGCTGGCGCGTCCTCAGGCATTGCGACCCACACTTACTCCGTGTCTGACGTTGTCGGCAATGTTAGAGGCCTTCTTGGCAAGCATGTGATCATTCTGCTCGTTGTACTTCTTGGTGACCTCAAAAAGTTTCTCGTCGGAGTACATAACGATTACGTCTGGATTGTTTGCAAGCCACAACTTTGACATATTAAGCCTTTTGGCCTTTGAGGTTGACGACACAAGATGCCACTTGCAGGATATAAACGGTTTCATGCCAAGGTCCTTTTTAGCGACTTCCCTGATGACCCAACGTGACACGTTACACTCCTGGGCAATCTTCTTCATGGAACAGGCAGGATTTCACCTCATTTTAGAGGCCACTGCCTTGACAAGTCAGAGGGTCTTCACTGTCTGCTTTCTCCTTTGCCCTGGTCTTCTAGAGGTTGAGCCTGTCTCCTGGACCACTTTTTTCATCCTCCAGATGAACTTCTCGTTCACATTGAAGTTGCTCATGATCTGTTTGTAGCTACGCCCAGTATTGAGTATTCTTATGACACAATTCTGCTTCGCTTCAAGCTCCATCTTGCTTTCTATGTCCGATGAATTAATTTGCTTTGTAATTGTTTTGATTCGGAACGATCGGGCGAAACTTTTTCCACTTAGCAATAAACGCAACTTTCTATGCAACCTCAGCAAAACTAAGTTTAGAATTAGGGGAGACTAATGTTTGCCAACCCTGTCAATCCTCATAAATTTTAAATGCGGTGTCTAATGCTTAGGTCGCCACCCCTGCGTGACTACAGCTTCAGCCTTGATCGCTCCATGAGGCACAGTGGGGAAAATTTAGGGCGTCGGCAGTTTTGAGGATTTGTCAAGGACGTACTTCATTTCCTGCTCCTGTGGCTAGACCTTTGGACGAACAACATCAACAGTGCTCACGAGCATTTGAAGCTGCAAAAGTTATTGACCATGGACATATCTGGGCTCACTGATCCAACGCACCCAGCCTCAAATACAATACAGGCAATATGACCAACCTGAGGGGGAGGGGGGCAAGGACTACTACAATTGTCAACAGTGTGTTTATTAAGTGGACGAGTTCTTACGTACAATGTTGTCCTACCTCCAGGTAACTACAGCTGCCTCGTTGCCCAATTCCACATGCGTCGTTCGGTCAGCTTCCACCTGATCCAGAGCTACCTACCTTCGATCCTTATCGTGGCAGTCTCGTGGGTCTCCTTCTGGATGGACATCGAGTCTGTGCCCGGCAGGATCAGCCTGGGGGTCATCACCCTGCTGGCGGTGTCGTCCCAGGCTGGTCTAGGTAATGTTGATCTGTAGCCCAAGAGACAGATGAGGACATCAAACGTTGCTTCGTCTTTCAGATAAGCACGTCCCTCAGACATCATACGTGAAGGCAAGGGTCTTGATGTATTGACAAAATTCACCCCCTGCTGATGAAGAACGAGAAGAGAATTGTCGAAACTCTTCTTGCCGTTGTTGGGGACGATTCAAGAGACAGAGATTTTTACACTGGCCACCAAGCGAGGCCGTTTAAGCTGACTTATCGTGTGACCTCAATGCCCTGACTTCAGCTATGAGCAGCTATGCTCACTCGGAAGCTTGCGAGTGGCCGGCCATACAGACATGGTCCGATCAAGCTGGCATGGCCGATTCAACAGCCTTTTCCATCAAAATGGGGTCTTGTCTGGGGATATAAGTGATCGGTCATGTTTCAGAGCACCCGCTTCTATACTGTATGTTCAGCCGTAGGTCTTTGAAGGAGCACCTCTCGAAGCAAGCCTCGATTGGATAAATGACTGTGTAGTAAACAAATTTCTCTCGCATTTGCACCCAGATAAACCAAGTACCTGTATTGTTGAGCTGAGCTTTTCTTCCCCAAAAGAAAAAGGAGGGAAGAAAAGCAGGGGAAAATTATATTGGAAAAAACTTGGGGGGCGACGGCGATAAAAAGTTCATGAAAAGGCGGCATTGAAAACTTCGGTGCTTTTTGTCATCAGCAATTTTTGTCTAACGTAACCGCGATCTTAAGGCGCAGAATGCAGAGTAATGTACGACTTCGTAAAGGCGAGGTCTGGCAATGAAGAAAGAGAAAAAAGCAATATTTCTGCATGTTTCTCGCCGTATGACGCTGCCGTAAGGGCCAAACACAGGTCTTCACAGAGTCACGCCTCACTTTTTGTGGCACACACGATCCCCGCACTGACCACATAATCGATTTTCATCGGAGCTGATGTGAGAACTTAGAGGCGTGAGCAGGGTGGAAGAAAGAAAGAAAGAAAAAAGAGCTTCTTTGATGCGACGCTGCATTTTTCCCCTCAGACACTCGAATTTCCCTCAACTTTGGTTGCTTGCGTGTAGAGGTCAAGGGGCGTGCCAACCCGTTCTGTTGCCGCCTGAGTTGGGCACTCCCCATCTCTCCTCACATCCCTTCCAAAGGGGCGGGGGAGGGGCAAAGTGCAAGGCCCCATTCTGCCAGTCCAGGCACGCCCATTGCCCACCACACCAGGGGACCTGGGTCTCCCCTCCCCCATTTTGTCCCCATCCCTCAAGCGGTCGTTACAGACAAGAATCCATTGACATTTCAGGCGATTGACGTGTGGATGGGCCTTTGCACCGCCTTTGTCTTCGCCGCCTTGGTCGAGTTCACCGTGGTCAACTTCTGGTTCAGGCGCCAGAGGTCCAGAAACACCGGGGGGGTCAAGATCAGATATCTGGAGGATGGGCGGCTCAAGACGGTAATTTTAAATCACATCCTTGGTAATCATGCGTCAATTCACTTGCGTACCTATGTACATACGACGAAGAGGTCGGACTTAAACATCACTACAGCGCTTACATCAGAGAGAAACCTAATTTTATAAGCTCAAACGAAAGACCAAGTTAGTCATCGTGACGGGGTCGAGCAACGTTCCAAGGGGATTTTGAACTTTCATGGGTGAAGCTCAAGATGCTTGGGCCGAACCTGCCCCAAAGACTCACCGAGAACTTGAATCTGCCCATGAGGACGCTGCGTACGCGTGACTTCTTCCAATAGCTTGTCCACCTGAGACAAGCTGAAGCCCTCGAACGTCACAGAACGTGCTGGATATATCTATCCTTCACCTCTTATGGTTCTTTCACTTTTTTGCACCACCTCTTGAGCTGTTATCACCGGATATTAAAGGTTTCCTTCACAGCGCGCCCCAGTCAGTGAGTAGAGGTGGAACGAGCGTTTATTAGGGTTGCCAAACGCTGCAGGAAGCTGCCCCCCTCCTCCCTCCAGTCCTGCTGGGGCCTGGTAAAGGTATCCGTCATAAACTTGATCTTCTGATAAAAAACGGTTCACTTTTCTCAATCTGCGTAAAATGTTTCATTTTTAGTGGTTAAAAACCACTGGACAACTTGATGATTGAGAACGTCGACTGAGCTGAACCAGCGATGGTCAGCGCTGCTTGGCATTAAAACTGTTTTGCTCAACTGCGCTTATTCATGAACCTCATGGGGGAATTGGAAAGTATAAATTTGCATCTTTGTCGCATTTCTATCCTTTTTTGCAATCAACCCCAGTCTTCGGATAAGAACGCGTGGACTTTTTCTTACTTAAGTAGCACAGTAAGAGTTGGGAAATGTGCGCAAATTGGTTTTGACAGCCTCTCGACAATTACTCTTCTCCTTCTCCATCTATAAAATGCTTCTTTTTTTCCTATGGTGCGCGGACGAGAGATAAACGTTTCGCGGGGTATTGCAGAAAAAATAAGATGAGGGTCTGGTTCAGAAAGGCTTCCAAAGGAACCCCCTTCCTGGGAGCAAACATGACGCTAGCAAAGGCTTATTTGTCAGAAGACAACAAAGCCCATTAATCAATGCTTTCAAGCTTTCCTTGAGCTTTCTTGAAATTAGAGCTTTTTATCTGGGGTGGAGAAAGCACATTTTCAGAGACACATTCAGTAAACTGGGTCGTTCGGATAAATCAGGAATATTCAGAACCTGCTATCCCTTCTCCGGTCGTCTCTTGACTTGTGGGTGACGTCGTACGTGGTTACCAGTGGAGTACCTGGGGGTCTTGACCATGGCCATGACCACCATCAATGATCACTTCCCGTGCTTTCTTTAGGTTGGCTCCTGATTTTTGCAGAAGGTTTGATCGCCCATTCTCATCACCTCTGACTCATGGGCAAACTTTACCACCACATGCTACTGATACTGACATGATATTAATCTAGAGGAAGGTGAAAAAATTCCAGATGTACCTAAAAGACCCCCTTCAGGGGTGAAATATGCGTCATTCTGAAACTGCAAGCCAAACTTGAAGCAAAGTATGAAGGCAGCTGCAATACTTTTCTTACTGAAAATAAACTATTTCGTCAGCTGACTTTGAAAAAGCAATAGCAACTAGGGAAATTATCTGGCCATCATCTCTCTGACGTGTGCGTAGCGTAGTAAAATCTTGTTCGAGTTTTGTACTGTGTGCGCAGGAATTAGCGTCATGTGGAAAAACGCTTTGTGACTGCACTGTTTGAACATGATATGCAGCGATATCTAGTATTTTTAGAAACACATTCTTATATGTGTAAATTGACGCACTCGCTAAACATTTCTTTGGGTATGAAGAATATCAAGTGCTATGTGTGTGTTTGTTCGTTTGTCTGTGTCCCCCATCACGCTCTTCACGCTCATCAGCCGCACAAAGGCGAGACAGACGGACACACTGACGCACAAGCAGACGTTCGGCCGCGCAATCAGCCGCGGACAGACACACACACACGCACATGCGGTCCACGCGCTTTGTATAATAGATGTAAGGTTAGAGGAGGTCTAAATTTATTCGACTTGAATGATCAAATAACAATTGAAGAGGTGAGTCCATGGGAGAAAAGGGTTTTTTTTATGCAAAACTGCTAAGGCATTGTTCTGATACCATAAAAGTTGGTTTTCTAGTTGCAGTCAAATCGTGGTCCTGTGTGCCTCAGGTCTTCTGCTGTTGTTGCTCCTCATAGAGATCCTCAGGGCGAGGGTGATCCCGGTCATGGGCGGCTACCCACCACTCGTTGTGGTGTATTCCACCAACACGGGCGCTGCTCTCAGCCTAGTCGAACATTTCTCACACATGGATGTGACAGCCTCAGCAACACTTTGGTTGCTGATCGAAGACAAACTTTTCCGGTATCAGAAGCACGTCTGAAATTTTTTATGAAATAGCTCTTTCTGAATGGACTCTCAAGTCAAATGAATGCCTCCTTCGGTCTTAGGTTTGTGATTTTCTGGCAGCGAACTGATTTGTGGGCCGATCAGTATGTTCATGTGCATTCACCCATTGGCATTTTTCTTTGCAGCATGGAGACTGCGATAGTATGGAGTGCAAAGAAGAAGACACTGAAGACGACGGCGAGATTATCATGGATGAGCAAGGTGGAAGCTGCCTGGGCGGCTGTCGCCTCTGGACCAACTGCAGCCACAGCTACAGCCGCGACCAAAGTCATCCGCTGACAATAATCACCAAGGAACAGCAGGAGACGCCCACGGTAGTGGTCATGGGCCAGAATGGCGGCGCGTCCACAACTGCCTTGACCACCGTGAGCCAGGCGATGCCGGAGCCAACAGCGGCGACTGTGGCGACCACGGTGACGGCGGCCAGTGAGAGCACAGCCCTCTTCGGAGCTGTAGAGGAGAGGGACACACGGCGGGGCTCTTTGTCGTCTTTCTGTCGTCACGGTCACCGACGTCATCTGGTCTCCCGGCGGCGGTCGTCAGGGGGGCAGTCGCAGCGAGGCCAGAAGACGACGCACCCGGCGGAGAAGGTCGACCAGGCCTGCCGGATTCTCTTTCCACTCCTCTTTCTCATCTGCAACGCCTGTTACTGGGTCTATTATCTGGAGGCCAGAGATCACAGCGACATCTTGATGAGATTTAAATAGATTACTTTTTGTGCATGGCTTAAGTGTAGCTCAAGTGGAAATGTTATTCGTGCGCTACATTCTAAAAGGATGTTGACGATCGACCGACACGAACATTTCTCTCCCAGACATATCGTAAAGGCTCTTCAGGTGGACAAAGAAGTGTCGTCCCGTCGCTTGTGCTAACTCTAACTTCAAAGTTCACCTCCCGATCATCCACCCGTAGTTAGTCGTAGCAGTCGTGTCTGCGCACCCGAGGGCGCGGCTGCGCTCACACGTCCCAGACACGCTGCCGGCAAACCTTTATTGTCACAGGCTCTCGAATGTGTAGCAGCGGATGCACCGTAAGAAGCGAGCTGAGTCCACAATTGCCAAATAAAATGTCCTCTTACGCCATTACTTACTATGAGTGGACCCCGGAATTTTAGCGCAAGAGTTCCAGCAAGAGTTCCAGTTGAGGTCACCGAAGTTGAGGTTTCTTGTGGTCATTTTTCACGAAATTCCTCGACATTTCCTAACCCAGCTTTTTTGACTCTTCAATTCTCCCCACCAATTTTTTTGCCTCCCCACTTTTTGCCTAAAATTCCGAGGTCCACTCGACCGAAAGATCCGGTCTCCGGTCGTGATATATTAGAAGTGATCTTTTTACCTGCGTGGAACAAGAGGGGAGTTGCGGCAGCGTCTTATAACCGGAAAGAGAGGAGCAAAGAATGAGATGGAACAATGTGGAGTCGTGAAAGTTGTTCTTTTCTTTCCGTCCCTATAACTTGTGCTCAAGCGCTAGTCAGGTACACGTGCAGGCTCGTGCGCCAGTGCAGCTGCACTACATGGTGCCCTGAATTGCCCCGGGGTTTGTGGATATGGAGATCGGCCGGGAGGACCCGGTGCAAGCTGCTTTGAGTATTATCAGTATTTTCGTCATCCACTCAACAGCCAAGGAAAAACAAAAAAAAAATGCAAACTGGAACGAAGTTGAGAGGCTTCTTCGATTTTTTTCATCTTTCAATCTCTAAATTCCAAAACTGATTGAAATTTACTTGTCGATGATTAACGTATGAATGGTTGAAAATGACTGAAAAATATAGTACTATTCATGAGGAGTAGGCATAAAAAACCCGAGGATTATTAGCAGTGTCATGGTGTAGGTTCTAACCATTCCAATGTGCTGAAAGTATGAAAGTACTACCAAATTAGGAAAGTTTCGTATTTTAGTGCCGAAATGTTCCGTGACCGTAGAACTCGAATGCAGAAGAACCTCTCTATAGGAATACTCCACTCACCCCAATAAGTGCAAGGTTTCTCGCTCTTTGCACAATGCAACACACGAATGTTCCCCATCTTTCTGTCTTCTCTGTAATTCATCTATCATCGGGCATCCATGCAAGGAAAATGTTCGTGCTTTCCTGACTCGAGACCCTTGGGACATCATGACACATCTGCCACACGCAGACTCATCTGCTGGAAGGACAACTGTTGGCTTCGTCCAACTATCAAGGATCAGCGCAAGCAACTTTGCAGTAGTTCATTTCCAATGCTGACTTCTGTTCTGGTATGTCTAGAGACCAGTCTAGATGTGAGTTGTGAACTGACACAGGGTGAACGAAAGCCTCAACCATTCAGCGCAGAGGACATTCGTAGATCTGGTGACGCAGTCGTACACAGTGGAAGTGAACGATTCTTACAGTGAAAACACCCCCCGCCGACCGCCACACACCCCTCATCTCTGGGGGGGGGGGAGGTTCAACTGTACTCAATATGAGGTTAGGCGGGAGTCACTGCCTTAGGTTGAAATAATTTCCATTGTCGCTGGGGTCCGCAAAACTGCTTAATTTTTTGACATCGAGATTAGTAATTCATTTTGCAATTAATCAAGCAAGAGTGATCAATATTAGTACCGCGCTGTTGGTATATAATCTCCAAGAAATCATCTCCAGAAGCAGTCACTTATATTGTTATTAGTAGGTGTCCATGAGGTCAGACTGAAGGTAAGTAATGTCGCTTGGGTAAAATTGGTTCCCCACGCTCCCAAGGAGCGCACTCTGTCCACTTGTGTGGCCTGTCCCTGCTGCTCCTGAGTGTCCGTGCTCATCAGGCGCATGAGGCTTTTGGCCTGTAGCTTGTTGGGGATAAGATTGTGCCATCTTTGGCGTGGAGCACTAGAGGGTGAGTGGTTGCACCCCCAGAAAGTTTCAGCCAATTTCATTATGGAGAACCTACTGAAAAAGGTGAAAGAGGATGCATTATGGTGTGGCGTCATCCAGAGGTAGCTGCACTTTGAGCTCTCCAGCGTTAAAGTGGGCAGTCTCAAAGTGGCCCATGTCAAGCGCTGTTTGGGTGACGGATTCCGCACGAAGATTCCCCTCAAAAGCTGTCAGTGCAACGTGGGGCACCCATTTACCATAGCAACGTCGCTTACGGCAAGGAATTTTATGTTTGCTCTCAAACATCAAACTGTTTGGCTTTTGCTGTGACAGTCACACATGAGAAATATTTTGTTTTCTTTATGTCCTGAGGCAAGCATGGAAAAAAGTGAAGGATTGTGGAAAAACTGCACGTGACATTTCGTCACTGATTAACTTCTGGGAATGAGTAATGAATCGTTGAGTTTGAGAAGTGATTTAGCAATGATGAATTAATCAAGTGAAGGTCCTCATTCGTGCGTACGAGTGCCAATATATAAAACCTTTTCGAACAACATTAAACCTGTAAGATGCACGTCATCAGCAACCTTTCACTTTTGTTCCAGCTGTTTAAGGTGACTCCATAGGACTTTGCTGACTCTGTCGGCTTCTGCGTACTTCACTGTTTTACTCTCACAGCCTCCCTTTTTTCAACGAGATTTTCACTACACTTTCTCTTTACAGCGAAAGGCGTTGGTCGTCATCCAATTTCACTTAGACGTAGTTCAAATTAATTCCTGCCCAAGCTCCATATTCATAGTCTTGCAGGCTGCTTTGGAAAGGAGGGAGAAGCCAGTGTCTACAGTGTGAGTCATGAAAGGTGTGGAGCGTAGAGTAAAGCTTGTTTGTATGCCTCCAAACCCAGGTCTCGCAGGATGAAAAGGACCTTCTGGATGCTCGACTTTGAAGCAAAAAAAGGCATTCTTGGCGGAGTGGAATTTTAGTAAAACTATGTTGGACTTACCCAAAAACAACGTATTTACACACACTCGAGAGAGAATCAGAAAGCGTCAGCGGCCGCACAACAAACCCTCCCACTTCCCCCCTCCCCCTTGGGTAGGAAATGTCGACCGCTTTCTCCTATTTCTCCGCGCTCTCGACCCTCTTTCTCTCTGTCTTCTCCGTGGGAGGGTAGAAGAACCACAGCAGTGAGTTCGCAACCTACGGACAGAAAAGAAGCAAATTTCTCCGTTACCCTTTGGCACACAAAAAATACTGCTTAATTTTGGCAAGTAGGCAATGGCATGAAAAGCTGTTGAAAAATTCAGCAAGTTTAACAATAGGAATAAGATAGGCACATACAAGAACAGACACTTGTTGAAGGTACGTTTGTCAGTGTTTCTGGGATTCAGTTGTAGAAAGAGACAGAGACAGATATGAGGTATCTTGTGAGCCAAAAAGAGCGCCACGTGGAGCAAGCAATTCACAGTGTAAGCACGTCAGACGTTGTCTCAAGGACTGGCATCGTCAAGAAGATCCGTTTGTTCTCCCGCCCATGTAGCGCCTTTTTTGGACCGCTGACAGGGTTGCCATGTTGGCGTGTTCTGCCGACGAGGCTGCCACTTTCACGTGCGAACTCTGCCCTGGAGAAATCGTTTCTGTCTTTTTCTTTTCTTCTTCGTCATGTCAAAAAAAACGATTCTTTAGAGCCATTCCTTAGCCTCGCAGTCCTGTGTAGAACACGTAAAAAATTAGATCTTATTATTTGCAAGCAGTGTTCTTTCTATATGCAAATGCGGCACCCACCCCCAGGGACAGCTGGGTGCAGACGCTGAGGTCCCCAAACGAAGCCGAGGCCACCAGAAACCCCACGAGTATTATTACTTTTGCACTTAATTTTAATGTACAAATTTTGCACGTTGTCTAACCTGCTAGCCTGCCTGGTTCTCAATCTGCCTCAATGAAAATTCTTCTTCTGTCTACAGATGAGTCGCCAAACAACTCTTTGCCCATCCTTGAACCATGAGCAACTACTCAGAGAACTTCATGGCTCACCGCAATAGTACACAAAACCTCCCCAGCAACCTGAAGTTCTTTTGTCTCCCTCACTGGCCAAGAATTGGCTAGCCAACCGAGTGATGCATTAATTCCAACCCATTGGGGTGGAGGGCAGCACTCGGAGTTGAAGGACAACCAAACATTGACCCCACCTAAGGTAGATATAAAAAGGGGCCTCCCCATCTTGAGGACATCAGACCCAGGAGTGGGATCTAGCAGGACAGAACTAATTTTTGCTCAGTGAATCTCTGAAATATACGATATCTCCAGCAGACAATCTTACATTAAGCTGTTTTCCACCCTCCAAGATAACCTTTTTATACAGTTTTTCACCTAAAAAGAGACAATCGATGACACAAATTGATTAATGGAAGCTCGAGTCCTTCTTCTTTCTACCTGTCTGCACCCAGTCGATTAATGAGTCGTCAGAGAAAAAGATGTCAGCACTTTGACTGGCGTCGCCCCCCAAAAGTGAGAAAGTGGGGGCGTGGGCATGCAAAATATAGGCGACTTTGGTAATGTTTTGGGCCGATGTTTGCGTACTTACTTGGACTGTCAGGCTTTGGTTAGAGCTAAACAAATGCCGTGACTGAAAAAGACCTTGGTTAAAATGGGTCTGAAGTGGAGCAAGAGTTTTAAAAGTTTCACTCGGAGCCAACCAAAACAGGGTTGAACAAATGGAATTAGCTGAAAAGTTACTTCAAAAATTCTGAACGGGAAACTCTCTGGAGTTTTCTAATAAGTAATTTATGCATCCTTGGCGCGGTTAGTAAAAATATCTCTTTTTATGACGAAACTTTGGCTTTGCTTTGGTTCTTGTCAATCACTTCGGGTTCAACCCCAAAAGGAGCCCTTATGCGGTGCTTAGGAAGTGCTTGGGTTTTTTGTGCTCACCCTGTATCTTCTTCTGTTCTAACAGATGTCTCTGCATAAGAAGACCAGGACATAGTAATCGTCAGACGAGTGAAATGAAGGAATAAAGAAGACGAGTTTCGTGTTTGCACCCCCGAATCCCAAATTTCCGAGGGTGGCAACAACAGAAATGTGTCAAACAAGACTAGGTCGAGTTGTCTCCGTCATTCTGGCGATTTCTTCAGTTTCGACGGCGGCTGCGAGGTGAGAACGAAGACAGTGAAATGTTGTCAAGAAGTTTCTGTACACGAAAGCTGAAGGTTTCTGTGTGTGGGGGGGGACCTTTTCCTTCGGGGTTGGGGGTGAAAAATTATGCTACGGAAGTCAGGAGTGCGAAATAAAATCACCTTTTTATTCGCTCACCGAGTGCGATATCAGTCAAGCCGCCATGGTTGCTCTAGTTGCCTTCGGCTAAGTTAGGAGAGGCTTTGAAACTATGGGCTTGAATCGTCTGATGTAAGATCAGCTTTGCTTTAGGACAAATCCGAGCTCTGGCCAGAAAGTGGTGCTTGGAATGGAGGTCAACACTGGAGGAATCCCCTCCCCCTTCCTGGTACTGGACACCAGTCAGGTTGGCTGCCGACCCCATTGTTGCGTCTGCCACTGGTTTCGATCCCAAGACGGTCGTTTGTCAGATCCTGCTGCACTGCGAAGACTTTGTGACCCCGTGCTGGAGTGACTGATGAGTTTGCGGTTTTTGAGTCACCGTAGTTTTTTTCAGTTTGGGAACTCCTCCCCCCCCCTCCCACCAAGGGCACTAGTTCACATGCTGGATTGGAGTGCTCGGACTCTGCTAAAAGAGATCCGTACTTTCCAGTAGTACCCATATCTTCTTCCACACTTGACATCCCCGTGCACCTGCCTCAGGTACTTCACAAAGTTCTTGGCCTCTGGGTATGCATTCTTGTGCACCTTTTCCCTGATTTTAATATGAATCATGAAAATGGGTTGACATTGACTCCAGAGCATAGAGTCTTAGAACACAGAGGGGACATCGTGACCATGCAAGTGCCGAAGACATTCCCAGGGGAACCGCACGGAGGGGAGGAAGCCAAGTTTGAGAATTCGGCAGGTTGAAAAATGCAAATTACAAGTTTAAATGCATAAGGTTGTACTAGGAGTGGCAATATACCACTTTAATTTTTGGAGAGCAAAGTGTGCTTCCGAGCCTGCGCAAGGTGTGCTGCAATGAGAGGAGTGCATTTGTCCTCTACTGCTTTAAGATTTAGGTACTTCCTGATGGTGAAACAGACTTTGAACATGAAGTAATTAAGTAAAATCAGTACCCAAAGCATAATTCATATGGAAGCACATCAGTTTCTTCAGGGTGTGCAAGAGTGAGTGTCAGCAATAGTTTCGAACGTGTACTCCCTCCGTCCAAAAATGTAAGTCCACTTTTGCTACAACAGCTGTCCGGCAATGTAAGTCCACTTCCAACAATATACAAAATCTGTGCATGAATCAAGATGAAAGTGAATATTTGAACGATGCAATAAACAGTGCAACAAAAATGAGCAACAGAACAAGACAATGAACAGCAAAATAATGTTATGCAACAAAATGAACAGCAGAATAATGTTATGCAACAAAATGAACAGCAGAATAATGTTATGCAACAAAATGAACAGCAAAATAATGTTAAGCAACAAAATGAACAACACACTGAGAAATAAAACAAATTAAAGGAAACTTAATTTTGACTCCAATGCACAACTTGAAGCATTCAGGGCCTTCTCATATGCAGACTCACTACAAGCAACATTTTCAGGCAATGTGTGTGCCCATTTCTTCTGTTGCTTTTGCTGGTGAGGCAGCTTGTAGCCATTGTCTCCATTGGCATCCATTATGCATTCCAGTACCTTCTACAGGGTCAAAAATGTGTCATCGAGGGCATCCATGCTCAGGTTGTCAAAGGCTACATGTATTACCTGTATTAACCAATTCATTAACTGTTCTGGGAGCATGTACATGCTGAAGGCTTTGAATCAAATTAAAGAACCCCAGGTCCAAGGTGTTAGTATCTGGTGAATTTGGTGGCTGGCACCTCACCTTGATGTGCCAACCTCCTTTAAGACCAGCTGCAACCACTTCAGGATCATTTGGAGCAATATGTGGACGAGCATTGTCCTGCTGAATGAAAATGTCCATATTCTGTTTATCTGACCATTTGGACTTGATAGCTGGAAAGACTTTGTCCACAAGAAAGGAGCGGTAAACGTCCTTGGTAACATTGATTGGCTTTGTCTCCAGTGTCCCTGCCGGGCGATTTTGGCTATTTTGTGCTGCTGCAACCCACTCCACAAATAGCCACATGTCAATCTTGCCATTGAGCCATTGCTTGCAACCATGCTCATATCTTGGGTGAGCCACTGCACACAAGAACATGACCTTTGGAATGTACTTCTTGCTTTTGACTCTTCTTTCTGGTGGTTCTTCTCCAGGTGTCAGGTACACTGTTTGATCAGCCTTGTTAGATAGAACCACTTCTCATCAATTTGAATATGGTCCGTCATGTCAGCAAGCTCCTTTGTGCCCTGATGCTTTTGTTTGACAAAAGAAAGGGCAAATTTTATGCACACTTGCTTATCTGCCTCTGTTAAGATAGGTCTCAAGGCACTGGAGTGTCTCCTGATGAGCCCTCTCATCCTGCAGTCATGAAGTGTTGACCTAGGAATACCTACCTGTCACTGAGCTTCATCACCTGAAAGTGCCTCTGTCATGGAAGTCAGTAGATTTCACTTGAGCAAGCATTGTGGCCACGTCAATGGGTTTCCGACCAAAATGTCCCTTTTGATGACGGGCCACATTTGCTGCAAAATCTCCTGCAGCAACAGACTCTTTCCACGTCTCAAAAGGCTCTGGACAGTCTTCTTTGAGATGCCATGCTTTCCAGCAATTTTGGTTATACAACCATAGGGGAGTTATCCGCTGTTTGACTTTGAAAAAAGGTCATAGTAGACTGCCATGTTTTTGTCATCAGGACCAAACCAAGGATGTCTCTTGTTTCATGGCCCCTGCTACCACTATCTCAGACATATCTACTGCTAACCACTCTTTTTCTCATGGTCCCTTTTCATCACCGGCACCCAACAGGATCCTGTTCTGGAAGGGCTGGTGGCGTGGGTGACTCACAGGCCCTCACCAAAATGGCTGATTTCATGCCGAGCTGGCACAGTCGTGCACACTCCTTGACATGAACGTGAGCCTGACCATCATAATTTCAACTTCAACAATGAAGAATCCATGTCCAAAATTTCCAATGATCTCTCACATGAAGCTTGCACATGCTGCCCAAGTTGATCTTGTCGACAATGTAGTCTACGTAGGAGTTACTACGCATTAGAGTCCTTTTTGTCAGATATTCTGAGGTGAAGCTAATTCTGACGCACCCTGTGCATGTCCCCTTATCATTTGGCCTTATCACGGCCCAGTGAGATGGGCCTATTTTCCAACGGAGCCTTCTCTGGCATGCAGCTAAATTCGAATGTCGGCAGTTTGGCACTGTCATGCTTTATGGCATTCCCCAGATCTCGAGCCTTTGACATTACTTAAGGCGTCTTTTGACAATGAAACAAGTGTCGTCAAGAGTCTGCGTCCCCCACATTCTTGCCTGGCAAACATTCTTCCATCGTGCATCAAGATAAGGGAACCCTGTCGGGGACGCAAATTTAGAGGAACAGAGAAATGATCATTTGGTACGAAGGTCAAGTGATGTCTGAGTTTTGCTCCCATTTCTCTGCAGACCTGTCCATTCTATGACCAGAGCACAGACAAGATGGCGATCCGTAGTCATTCGTTTCTCAGTCAATGTTCCCTGGTAACACTTGACAGTAGCAGGACACCGTGTCCCTGAAGCATGAATATCTGACGGGAAGCTGTCCGAGGCTGAGTCTCCGGGAGACATTCGCGTCTTTGTTACCCGGTCTACAGCCGCCTTTAGTCGAAGCTGGCAGTAAAAGAAAATGTTTCACGAGGCCGGGTGTTCCAGCGTGAGTAGCACTTGAGCCGTCATTTTATTACATACTCCGTAATAGTTATTACACTGGCTCTGTAAATACGATATACCTAGTGAAAATCTCAAAGTCTGCACTCACAAAGCTAGGAGATTGCGTAGCTGTCCGGTCGTCAAGACCAGTTTCAATTGGCACTTTTTTTAAAGTTCCGGATGTGCGTGGTGTCGTGTTCAAAATTCACCGACAATTTATAACAAAGACTGGAGTGACAAATAAATATGGCGCGTGACGTCTGATCAATCGTATCTACAGATGGTGACTCAGGCGTGAGGGAGCCTCAGAACTAGCACAATCCATCACCTTAAGAAAGTGTTCCAGTGTAGAGGGGACCTTAATGTCTCCGACACACTTCATGTGCCAAAACGCCGCCAGAAAAATCTCGTTTAGACTTCTATTGTCTTCTTAGCCACTTCTACTAATTAGTTGCAGCAACCGACACCTTTTTTACTCAAACTTTCCGCTCCGCAAAAGCTCTGCGTGCACTTGCCAACTTCTGTCTCCCGCGGACCGGACGGGGCCGTCAGGGTCGGACAGTGCAAACGCGTCCTCAGCCTCCCCGAAGTTTCGCTACTGCGCCCAACGTGATTTTTGACTTGAAAAGGCTTCAACATTCAGCCAACAAAAAGGCGAGATTATAATCGTGGACGAATCATTCCTGCTTCTTGCCAGCTAATATCCGGCTACGACCAAGCAAGATCAGGGCTGACTTGTAGGGTCTGAAGGCCTCAAGAATCCAGGGGAGGAACAAGAAGAGACCCGTCTCCAACGCCTGTGACCTGACATATTGGGACCAGTTCAGGACTGACGGACTAAGAAGGAACTTGGAGGGTTTTGTTGCTTCTAGCGGACGTTCGACCTCCGAAACAGTCAATTCGTTGGTCGGCAGGAAAAACATTGACGTCATCGGAGGTCTGCTTTGTCACTGCTGCATACCTGGGCCTATACACTTCTTTTTAGTGCCTGCAAGTCAAACACTATGTTTATTTTACTTTGTAAGGTTCGTGTCTGCTTCGTTCAGAATTTCCCTTTCTTCGGAATCGAAATCAACAGCTGAGTGAAAAGAAGACGCAGATCAAGTTAAAGTATTGCTTCGATGAAATGCTCCATTGCTACACCGTGATATCACGCAGAAGTCCCACAAAACGGCAAAACATTGATGCAAAAGTTGACTTCTCAGACTACATTTTTTCACGTGACTGCGACAGAGGTTCATACATAGCAAAAATTCCTCCAGCAGAACAAAGTTGACGATATCGAGGTTTTTGACTATGGCGCAGATCGACTGTACGCAAGCCTCGAGGCCGTTCACTTGGGGACCTCGAGGTTCACTTCAGAAAAATAAGACCAACTTTGTCAGTTCTCGGGCCTGCAAGCCAAGAAAGAGAGACTAAGGTGCTATGAGGCTGCGGGCCATGAAAGAGAAAGCAATCAAGGAATGGCGTTGCCATATTTATCCTACGGAGAACATGGCAAAAAACCTGAAGATTCAATCACTTTTTACTGAAGTAGAAGTAGGCGCTGATAGAAGAGTTTATTAATTCGAGAGACGTTTCAATGAAGGTCGCCTTTTCTCTGAAACAACTGACATGAACATTGGTGGATGCTTCATTTCACCTCATCGTCCAATGTAACCTCTCTTCGTTAAGGCATACAGAGCTCTGGCAATGACTTTTCATGCACTTGAGCGGCTATTTTGAGCACCGTCTGAGCACTCCAGGATGAACTTTGCTAAAGAAACTTCAAAATTAAAAAGTCAAAAGTTATGAACATAAACAGTCACGCTGTTTCGTCACCACTGAATGAGACGAAAATGACTGCGATTACGTGACCCTTGGGAGTGCATCATACCATAGTTACAGCAAGATACCATGCTACAGTGCGCTCCGGATTATTGGCCTAACTTGAGCCAAGCACAAACTGGCTGAATAAACCGGAGGGTCAATTACCCAGACTTACTCTTCAAAGTACATACAGTGTTGTAAGAGCAAAAGCAACTAGAGTCTGGTTCT
>JAAUXU010094260.1_pt1 | contig 17479 bp, 23 predicted proteins | sample 7278151 | NCBI WGS metagenome assembly JAAUXU01 (sample SAMN14350113, study PRJNA611818) | marine sediment metagenome | isolation source: surface marine sediment (1.8m) | place: French Polynesia: Moorea | collected 2018-08 | reverse complement strand
GATTTTCATCCAAAGTGGAGTAAATAAGTGTAACTGCTGAGGCTTCAAGTTTTTCAAAGATGTCAACAGAATTTGCGTAGCTGCAGTATTAAGGAAGTTATGATGCTTGAAAGAGGTGTATGCTGACTCTTGAACTGCCCCCAAAAATGTTGGGGGTCTCTGGGCTCACCCCCAGCAGGAGTCCTGGGGTCCCTACCCCCAGAGGGGAGGAAGGGGGGAGCTGAGCCCTTCTCCTAGCAAAAAAAAAATTGCATTTCACTACTGAAAAAGTGACCTCAAAAAGCGATTTTTTGTCTTTCAAGTAGGTGTACGCTCACTTTTGCACTGCACTGTATGTGTTTAAAAAGCATTTATTTTAGCCTCTACGAGCACGAGGATGACTTTGCCTAGCACCAAATTGACCCTTAAATCCCCTCTTTTACGGTCAGTTGATGCTACTCCTACTGTATTTTGGGCCTCGGAATTTTAAGTGAACAATTGACGTGAATTTAAGTTCGTTTGTTCGACTAGTGATAAGCAAAGTTATCCTTCTTCACTGGTTTTCGAGTGAGTCCAAGAACCGATGAAAACTCAGTGAGGGAAGTAGAAACAGCAGTAGAAAAGAATTTTGTGCTGCTGATGTGAGAGAAAATTGTACTTTACCCATATCTCATCCTTTCTTAGCATTCATTCCCATTTTTTAATAGAAGAGTGCATTAATTTCACGATGGGTGCGGGTTTTTTTTCTTGACTTTCCCAGGAGACTTTTCACTTAGCTTATAGGTTTCTGCCTAAAATTCCCCAGTCCACTCGTATAACGCAAGTCACGCATGCAGAGCTGCTCCCACTGCAGCTTGGGGGCCGCCAACTCCTCCGTGGAAATGGAGTTGGCGTCACCAGTTGCGTGGGACTTCTTCAAGATCTTCTGCGACTGTTGCCACCAAGATCACGTGAAACGACTCTGATTAGGAGGCTTTAGTGTAGTTACCTCTACAATATGAGTCACATCAAGATACAAATACTTCCCAAAAGGTGTTGTCGAACCGAACCGCCTGAATAACTTTGCTTGGTCATCCTGTACAACTTCGCCAGCCCGGTCGTCTCATCGTTTCTCACTCCTTCCCCCTCCATCCCCTCAGAGAACTTGTCCCTGACGTCGGAGGCGTCGTACCAGTGCCACGAGGAGCTCTCCGAGTACACAACGCTGATGGAAGGAGCACAGTTCTGGCTAGAGGGAGTCCTCCTGCTCGCCGTCGGGCACTTCGGAGTCGCCGGAAACGTCATGGCCATGGTCGTACTCAGAAGGATCGACTCCAACACCACCTTCAACAGGCTCCTGATGTCGCTAGGTCAGTACACGCGTACAGGGTGAATCAGAAAGACGAACAGTTTCTTCACACTACCGTGTGAGCGGCAAGCCAGCAATTGACTGGGATGTGGGGCCAGACGTTTCTGGTGGCTCACGCGGTGTCCTGACACCGTGTGAGCCAGAAAAGCTGCTGCGGGGGGCGCCGGAGTAGGTCAAGGGGTCCCCGACGCGGTCAGAGGACATCGAGCGAGAGCAGAGGCCGTGACATTGGCTGACCAACGGAGGCGTGGCCAGGAAATTGAGAGCTTTAAGGAAATTGTAAGATTGAGAACTGCGCAAAATCCCCCTTTTTTTGACTTACGCACTCGAGTTGTGCGAAATGGCTGAGAAAAGCGTCGTGTATGGAAAGTTCGCAAGGCCGACTTTTTGCGCATTTATTCGCGTTGTGTGTGCGAAAAAAGTGCCTTTGGCAGGTAGCGTTTTGCAGCACGCAATCTCGTGTTGGCGAAGCCAGAAACGAGTACGCGCAATTGGCGGCGACCAAGGAAGAGAGGAAATTTCCACCCCGCTCGAAATTGCCAGACAAACAAGGCATCAAAGTTTTTTCGCTGTCTTCGCCACAGTGAATATTTCATCCAGTCGGTCTCGTTTTGGCGGGAACAAAACGTCACCGAAGACACCTGATTCCTTCGAGTCCAGCCTCGACTCACACTCGAGTCTGGCAACCCTGTTCTCTCTCTTTTTACCCGCCTCGGGAAAATGTGATTTGGGGCCCATTCTTATTCCCAAGTGCAATAGTCTCGTGTTCTCTACACGTATCTGGAGGAAAATATGAGATTAATAACGTCAGCCTTTTCGCTGGCGTCCTCGTTGACGTCGCTGGAGGCGGCGGCGTGGCGGCCGGCGTCCAACTGACAGGGGGCTGCAAAGTCTCACCCGTCCTGACCCGGACCGACCGACTCGATGCACCTATTTATGACTGTCCTTGAACTACATGGGCAAAGTTGGCCGGCCTTTAAATATTCTAAGCTGTTGTCACTCTAATAGCAGTCGAGAGTTGCGTGATACAGTCGAAATGCGATTGCGTCAACTTGTACGTTGATCAAGTCAACTTCGGGTCTTCTACGGGGTGGGCAAGACTAAAGTGAAACATTTGCGTGGCACGATGTTCCCAGCACCCTGTAGCGCAATCGAGTTCAAAGGGTGGATCAGGCCAGGCAGAGTGGCAAAGGGGCGAAGGGAGTGGCCCAGAGAGCATACAGGGTGTGCAACAATTTGCTTGCTATCGACCCGCGCCACCTCAACTGCTTCCAGCAGTGATGAAATGTGTTCTACTGCAGCAGGATCAACTTGAGCAGCAAGGAGAGATTTTTTTTTTGCTAAACTAGTAGGAAGTTTCACTTTCAAAACCTAACTTTAGGTGTCATTTTCAAGTGGTTCAAAAAAGAGTGGCTGAAGAAGGTCTGGGGGAGGGGGAGGCTTGCCAGATTCTTCTTACAGCCAGTACAGGCATGAAATGTCATAGCAAACAAAATCAGCACGAAGTGAAGATTCTACAGTACTGTCACATTAACTTTTTCCTGCACGTTGCGTCAGAAAAATTCAATGTCAAGAAGGTAAACTGAAAGGTTCTTCTGTGATTCTCAACTGTAGCCCCTGTCCTCCAATGGATCTTACATCATCTGGAACTATTTTGCCTTCACCACCATGAACATTCAGGAAGCGCGGAAGAAAGTTGCTCGTAGGAGAGCTACAACAACGAGAGATTGTATGACACAAACAGTTGGACATATTAAAACCACTTTTTTTACATTGACTTCTCTTGTAAAGTGAAGAAAAAAGTCGACGTGAAGGAACGCTTTGTCCGAAAAAGTAGCCACGACAGCTCTGTCTTCTGCCCTCATGCTTGAACTTGAATATGGCAACACTGGTCAATTCTGCTTGTGCAGCTACCTTTGGGCGGTATGGAGAAAACAACAGTCAATATTGTCCTGACGTCCAAAGGCAACTCCTCCAAGGACAGTGGCAGAACCCACATGCAAAACTGTTCTCCACCCAAGGATACCAAACTTAAGTTGCACACTTCAACTGTGTCCTACAATCATCGCCATCACCCGGTTCAACATTTCTGGCGTCATGAAGATCGCGCCATCCAGAGTTGCCACGCCTCGCTACTTTTCAGTCACACTGTGCCAGGGCATCTTCTCCTCAGACTGATTCTGTTTTCTTTACCTCATGTAATGCAAGTGCAGCCTGATAGTGAATGTTCACTTGTTTTTGCTTACTGTGCTAAGAGAATAGCGTATTACTCAAATTTGAGTCAACAACATTGGTCGCAGCAAAGTCATCTTTTCGCTGGTATCAATATCGCTCTGAACGATGCTCAAACACTGGAGGTACAGATTTTTTTCAATCGAAAGCTAATTCTTGCACACCCGGCATGAGTCAAACTTTTCAGGGCAGGCGTTATCTGCGCTGCCCACTTCAAGTGGCAGCGCACTGCACAATTTTGCCTGCATGAAGAGAAATTCTTGAGTGGGACTCGTCAGTGGCTTCAGTGGCAACCCTAAACTTTATTGGTCAGCCGACAGCACCTTTAAAGCATCTCCTAAAGCTGAATGGGGACCTGTGCAACCTTTGTACTCGGGAAATTGACCGAAAGACAACATCAACTGGAGGGAGACACGCAAGACTTCTCTTGTGTCAACTGAAGTATGACTATATTACCGACATTGTAACTGCTTCATGCAACTGCTCATATCAGCCTCTCATTTGAACGCAACAAGCGTGACCCTGAGTACATAATCAGTACTTGATCAGTACTTGACCTTGTGCAGGGCGACCAATTCTCCTTTTCACCTAGCAACCTGGTTGAAGTCATCGCAATCTTATGCTGTCTTAGTCTTTTGCCAACGCTTTTTTGCCCCAAACTCTTTCACAGACTTTGGGCGACAAAGTTTTCTCTCCATTGATGTATTTCATTTCAAGAGCGTCCAAGCCAAATGATGCTCACCCTGCATACAAAGAATGATGCTTAACATAGCAACATTAAACAAAGATGAAGCTGCCAGAACAAAGTGCAGACATCACTTTAGCAGTTGGGGTGAAATGTGGTCGAAGAAGCTTTTCCTTCAGACGATTCTAGCATTTGTGGTTGCTGTGGGAGAAAGTTGAGCAGTTGAAACGTGCCTTAAGCTGTTCAACGTTGCCTGAGAAGAAGTGTTTGCCATAATGCAGTGCGGACAGGTCTTGTAGCATGCAGCATAACACTTTTACGAAGCTGTGGGTACAATTTATGATCATAAATGTGGCAGATTCCGCAAACCTTGGACAGCTCCGAGGTCTTCTGGGTCGTTTCCTTCAGCCACTCCAGGTCCTACCTCAGGTTCTTGCTTGTTCTTGCCGGTGAGGTCGGTCCAGCTGTTTCCTGCTGTAGAGCATTTGTCGTCCACTTTCATCGAGGCAAAGACCAGTCTCATCCATGCCAGCAGTTGGTGATGGGACTTTGGGCGGCACCGGCCCGGCCGGTCTCGTCTTGGGCCGCTACGGCAGGCACTGGTTTCGTCGGTCATCTTGGTGTGGCCGGCGACCCCTTTCCAGTCGGCGAAGCCCCGATTGCAGAAGACATCAACAACAAAAAGAAACATCACGGCGCGGATCATGAAGTACTGGAAAACATATGTACTCCTTCATTCCCAAGCCTGTGTCCGATTGGTCCTTTTTCTTATGTTCCAAAACAAGTGTCTGATATGTAACCAGTGTAAAATGACCCCTGATCAGTGTTTCAATCACTTTTCTTAGTTTCTTTCTTGCAATTGTCACTGCTTCTGCAGTGCAAGAAAGACGTTAGGATAGTTGGCCTAGATTGCATAACTTTTGCTTGCTCATATGAGCAAGCAAATCATGAGCATCATCAGTGAGATCACGTTATTGGATGCACATCCTGGCTCCACAACTCGATATTTTGATCACAGCGAGTGATTCCTTCCAGCAGCCAGAATGAGAAATTTACTTTGTGTCTATTTCCAGCTTGAGGCATTGACACGAGTTAAAAAAAGTAGAAAAAGGCCAACCACTACATTACTTTCAGCCATGCAGATTTCAATTATCTGAGCCTGGCGCCATAATCCTACCAAAAGTGTCCAATTGGACACTTATTTCGGAAGTCGGGAGTTTATTCCATGTGGGCTTCGACAGCATCAGCAGTCTGTGGCAAACCTGTCCCTCCCTTCGCAGCAGGTGAGGAGTAGGTTTCATGCCATAAGACCTCTTTGTTTGCCGACCAATGGAAGTTGCTTGGCGAACCCCGAGGGATCAAACCCCAGAGGGTCCGGGTTCGGACGTGGTTGCCAGGGGGATGAAGTTGGCCCTTGAGTCGTCTGCGGAAGAGTTGAGTTTCGAGGTCCTCCTGAGTTGATCAGTAGATGTTTCTCAGCTTTCACTGCTGCCTCAGCTTTCACGGCACTGAGGTGAAGTCAGCTCGTGCACGGAGCGATTGTCTTCACTACCTTGCATGTTGGATTTAATGCAGAATTTAATTTAATGCTTTCATCAATGCGAATTTGCATAGGAAATTCGCAAGCCTTGAACCGCGAACCTTTGTCATGGCTGATGTGCTGAGTGGAGATTTAGAGGTGCGGCAAGCCGCGGATGGCCTGAATATTGATCGACCGCGACAAGATGTTGCTTTCCCTTTTAGTGGAACAAATGTGTCGCAATGCATTGCAGGGAAGTTGTTGCTCGAGTTATCACTCCCTTCTGCCTCTTGGGGATGTCCTCGCTCACCTTCATCTCTACTCTTTCCTGGGAGGCGCTAATGTCTTGTGTAAACGTGGCCAGAAATAGAGTTGTGTCAAGTGTTCACGCTGTTGTTCGTCACGTGCACGGACGGCCCGACTGTTTTGCGTGCCTGCATTGACGGGACCATTCTGTCTTCCATGAACTCGGCCGAGGAGGAGGGAAGGCTGGTGCTACCGGGTGCGCCAGAATGAGCTCGCTGTCGACCAGCACTGCTCAAAGTGCTCCTAGCGTCGATAAAATCTGCGCTGCTACGTACATTAACTTGATGTAATAATAAAATGATGTAACGGCACCTCGTTTCACAACATGACTTTATGTGTCATCTTAAGGCACTTTTAGAAAGACTGGCTGAAGTTGGTTTGGAGGGTTTGCCAGGTTCCGGTTGTGTGTGTAACAGGAACTTGTGCAGTCGACAAGTGTAGGCATGACTAACATAGTCGGCATGAAGTGGAATTCAAAGACACATCAGCAAAACTTACTTCACCAGTTTTGATAAAATGTCCATTTGCTCCAGTTGGAGACCTCTCATTCGACAGCTCCACAAGCCATGAAGTTCACGAGTAAACAACCCCTGTGCACTTTTTTTCTGACAACCTCTCAACCTCTTGCACGTGTGCAAGCCATCAGTGTTGATCAGTCCATTGCTCACTGTTCCGAGCCGGTACTTCTTCGCTGGGAATCTTGGCACAAGCCTTGGTGACGACAAGATTAGCTGTCCATCGGTGCCAAAATCACTTGGTCCGACGCGGAAGCAGTGGAGCTGCACAGCATTTTCCACGGGCTGCTCAATCTTACAGACGCTGCGAAGATGGTCTTGGTGACTTCGCATCGCTGTGCCACGTCGTGACAATAGCTTCGTAGCTGTCATCAATGCAGCGAATAATTTGTTGCTCCATTGCCAAATTCCCTCCAGAATTTGGCAAAGGTTGACTCAATGTTCTTCACTCTCTGGGGAGGTGAGACAATTGGGGCTCCTGAAGATTGCATTGGTTGACGGCCCGAATCGGGATAAGTATCCTACAGAGTGTTTCTATGGAACTGTAATAAGTTTTGGACTAATTTCCCTGTCCAATGTGTCTAAGTCCCGATGTTTCTGTGGTGAACGAGCACGATAGGCAATTTGTCCCGGGGAAACAAGTGTTCTACGATCCTTTATTACTTCTTGGCAGTCCCATCTGAAGCACACTGTTCCTCAGACAGACAAAGCTCTGCTGACACCAATGCAGCTTCCCTCAATCATGGGAATAGCTGAGGCAAAACCCTTCACCAGATCTTTGAGAGCACCGGCAGAAGCAGGTTTCAGGAGTGCCACGTCTACCTCCACGTATGAGCAAAGCCAAAAGCCAAGAAGATTCATGTCTGGACTGTTTGGCAGCCATGGAACAACCATTTGGCGGCAGAAAATCCGACTGCTAAAGTTGTCTGTCAAAAATCCTCCACCCACAGACGGCATGGGAAATGTGGAGAGGGGTGCCCCATCTTGTACATACAGGGTGACCCGCCAATTCTCTGCATAGTGCTACAGTTTTATTTGGGTGTCTCATTTTTCTCTCTGACGCTCGTAAATGTTTTTCGTATCCAACGTAACAGTGTTCGAGCACTGAAAGTCAGGTCAATACTTTTGGACACGTAACGGTACTTTTACTTGATACTACAAAATCAACACTTATGAGCTTCAAAATGATCAGAGAATGACAGCTGGAGCACTGTGCTGATAGGTGACACCCTGTACCGGTCTCCCCTCCTGGTGACACGGGCGGCGGCCTCAGGCCCGACGTCAGATTGCAGCAAATGCAAGTAACGGTTCCCATTCACGCTCACATTTTGTCCACTTTTCACCATGCAATAAACTTTAACAATGGAGCCGTCCCGGAGGCTGCCCGCTGCAGTGACCTTCTGCTTCAACACAAGGTTGGGGATTCCAGGACCAGCATCAGGGTCGTTCACAAGATCTGGACCTTTGCTGGGTGACAGAAATCCTGGAAGATCAGGATGCTATTGCGGGACTGTGGATGCAGCCGGGGGCTGACCCGACCTCTTGCACTCCTGCCCTCCAGTGCAGGGCAGGATGGAGACTTGGCCAGGTTGATGAAAATAACGTGTCAAGTCTGTGCAGCGCAAAGTCAAGCCCCTGGGATGACGTATGAAGAAGTTGTGGCAAGCAGTCACAGCAGTGTCATCTTGGCCAACATAGACCTTGACCCTGGCCTGGGCGTTAGCCTTGACTGTGCTCAATTGACCTTGAAGTCAGTTGAGGACAAATGCGAAGCTGCACGAGCAACCCAATGTGTAGCCATTGATCCCGTTGAAACAGGTGTCCTCCTACCTCCTCCGCACGTCCATTCTCTCCAACTTCAAGGCAATGAATGTCATCTTCTATTCTTCTCATAGAAGAGAGAGCTTCTTTGTGTGTTTCTTTGTTACCGCATGGAGCCTAAATGAAAGGGTTGAGAAGGCCCAAATTCGGCCCGATAGTTCCTGGTGCGGCCATGGGCCAGACGGCGTTGGCCATGAAGGCCAAAGAGGCCACAAGTTAGATTAACTCTCTTTGAGGAAGCAGCTCGGCTGCAGCCAAAACAACGCACAGCTGACAAAACTGGTGAAGGAGCTGAGTGAACCAATCAGAAGAGAACTTGAATGGGTGAGAGTCCGGCCGACTTCGGCCGGTCGGAATGTGAACATCTTGTGCCAAAGTTTCCCTCTAAATAGAAAAACATTGCTTCAGTTCACTGGCAAGATGAGTTATTTTATTTCAAATCTATCGTGCTTCAGTGCTCGAGCACGATCCAACTTTGGTAGGATGTCTTCCTGTGCTTCAGGCTGTGCTTGTTGCAGTTTGACAGGAGCGCGCTGAGATTGTGCTGCTCCGCGGGGTTCGGGCACGTCGTCATCTGCACCGTGTGAGGTGACGGATTGTTGGCCAATTGCACTGTCTTGGTCTGGTTGGAGCTTCTGGTGACCCTCACCGAGGAGACGTCGGCGTTGCTGCTGAGATGGATGATCTCTTGGTGTCATTTCAGTCTCTTTTGGCAGCTACAGAAGGTATTTGCAACGGAGAATAAAAAATCGAGGGAAAAAAGACTTTCCTTGCACCAGAATGATGATGAAAAAGTGCTCTCTCTTGCATTCCTGTAGTGTTTTTGTGGATGAAACCAGCGCAGAAATTAGGGAGTCAAATGAGCTTCATGATCACGACCAAAAGCTGGCATGGAGCTCAGGGCAGCTCGATGGAGTCTTGGGCAGTGGGCCAGGAGAGCAGAAAAAATCTGCCACGTGCAGTTATATTTGTGCAATGGAACAGAAGTGAGGTGGGTTTCGGGCAACGATGCAGTTTCGGCTTCGACTGTTTCGGATACCCACGGGTAGGGCAGTGTGCTGCTGTGAGAGTGTCTTCGGTGCAGGGTTGCCAGAGAGGATGATGAAGTGCAGATCACTGTACTGCAAAAATTCAAAAGTGCAAAATTGTTAGTAATGATACTGGGAGGATTCCGCACACTCAGGAGATGTTGCATTCACATATGCTTGACGTCGCCTCTCCGCAGGTTTGAAGACCTCTGAAGCACCAGAAAGAGGGTAAAAAGTTGCTTCTTTGCTGACCTCGACCGTGAAATCTTCCATTATGAAAATAAAATAAGTGGACCCATGAAGAGAGCGGAAAGTCAATTGATCAAGATGATGCTGAGAAGGACTGACTTGGCAATGTAAAAAAGCCCAAAGATCGAAAGTCACAACTGAGAAATTTGTTAAGGAAAAATGTCTCCAAAGGGTCTACAAAGATAATTCACCTCCATCGAATTCAAAGGCTTCCGTGACCTTTCAAGAGTGGGTTTTTGACGTCGGGGTGCGACCAAAACCCCGGGTTAAGGGGCTTTCCTAGCAATGTTGACTACTCCTTAGTGTGGACAAGAAATGTGTTTTACAATTCTGTTTTCTATTTACCTTTCTGATGGTGGAAGTACGGTTTGAGAGTGAAAAGACTCTCCACAGAGTCATCTGAGAGTCGAGTATGCAGTATAATAGTAAGGAGACCCATATTTGAGAAAGCACACACATTCCGAAGGTCCTTCAGTTTTATTACATCATCATGTGACGCTGAGCTTGCACTTAATGCAATGTAAGCATGTGAAACCAAATGATCAAGTCAGTTAATGCTAGGAACTGAATAGCAAACAGGGAGTACCAGGTTGCTCTATGTTCAAACCCAGAAAAAAAGCATCCAACCCCGGGTAGCCCGGGTTGTGCCCTAACCCGATTGGGTCCATCCAGCCCACCCAAACCCTAATGTTGAGTCATTTTCTCCTTCACAGCCATCGTGGACATTTTCTTGTTGCTCTATTACTTGCTGGATTATGGATTCGTGGGCACTTTTTACCGGGGGAGCCAAGAGTCTGAACCTCTTTGGTAGGTGCGAGCTGCTGTCTGCATAGTTGAGGCTAACGTGGACACACCTTTGTTGCAGGTACCGCGTGTCGTTTCCCTACGTGCTCCACCCCTACCGCTTCTTCTTCTTGTCCGCCAGCATCTTCATGGTCGTCGCCATCTCGGCCGAGCGCCACAGGGCGATCTGCTCGCCCCTGACCCACAGGCCCGCCTTCTGGCCCTACGCAGTCATGGTCTTCTGCGTGTCAGGTGAGAGAAGCAAGAAGAGAGTGGGTCAAAGTTGATGTGAAATGGGGACCCGAGCATAGGACACATTTTGGGTGCAACAATCAAGTCTTTTACCTGCAAAAATGTTCAGTCTTCGCCTCATGTAATTTTCCAAGGGTAAGTTAAAATTCATATACGGACCTGAAACTATTTGGGTTTGAATTTGTCGCGGAATCGATGACCGAGACGTAAGATTGAGCGCAGAAGCTCAATTTCGCCACTGCCCATTTCGATCCCTCATGTATCACATGGAAATGCTCGTTTCGGGTGCAAGAATCAATTGTTCATATGAGATTTCTCTGGAAATCAGAGTTGCCAAAATGTGGCAGCAGTTAGGGTTGCGTGACTCACTGACTAAATAGAAGCGATTTGTCCGTGAGGAATGCAAGCACTGCAAGCTCATTTGCCGGAACATCATGAGTGAGTGCGCTGTCCTGTCGTGCTTTAAAACTTTGTGCAGTGTCTAAAAATACTCACGACAGCAATGGCCGAATGTCAAGGAAATACTCGGCACCTTCGAACGTGGCAGCTCTGGTCGTTCCGAGTGAGAACGTGCAAAAACTTTAAAACATCAAGTCAGGCCCAGCTAACACAGTTCATTTTTGCAGTGGACACCGAAGTCGATGTGCGTGAGCCGTTTTAACGCGACCCCCAACGTTATTTGTGATATCCTGTTTAAATGTTAAATGCTACTCTGCCCTCCGTCACTCGGAGAACGTGCACTTTTGCACTGGTTGCGAAAAACTGTCAAGTACTTAAATATCTACGTAAAGACTTGGTTTCGTGACGTTATCAACAGTCTACATTGCGTCATGGCCCAGGAATGGCTCGAAATTGAACCACTATTAGAGAATCATCTTAAAATGGCCAACAAATGACGGGCAAACATACGAAGTGGCGACCAAAAATCGAAATTTTCAATAAAACAACATGAAAAGTTCCAAGAATCCAGAATTTTTGAATTTCCAACGCTGTCCAAGAGCACCCGAGGCCAGACGAAGAAGATACACTTTTTTCCGCACACTTCACGCCTCGTTGAATTCATCACGAGGTGTAGCAAACTCTATTTAAAGTCGTCGGTAGCAAAAAAAAAACCCCGACCATTTGTTGCTCGACAATGACGATGCTTGAAAGCTCCATCCAGTGAGAGTGTGAAAACTTTCCAGCAACTTTCCCGACCTAAATGAAGGAATTAAGGCCACCGAGGGACGAAGAATGAGGAAATAACGATAGGATGAAGACTTTTGCTTCTCTGGCTGGAGAAAATGTTGCATGAATCGCGTGCGTGAGCGTCTGTTTGCCTTTCAGACAGCCTTTTTGAGCTCGCGCCACCACATATTTGTCTGCCATTGATATGCAAACTTCCTTTGTTCTGCTCTCTGCCTGCCTCCAGCCGTCCTATGACGCTCCAGAGCATGGATCGTGTGAGGCGAGAAGAGGGAAGCTCACTGGCCCTCACGGCTCACTTTTGTCACGCACACACGATCACCAGGCCTAGTGCGGCGTTGGAGGTGGAAGAAACAGCAATTTATTGGAGTTCACTCATGAAAGCAATTGTCCAAGGAGCTAACGAAATCAATCCCGATGGACTCGAGGTGGGTGGGATACGCCTGTTTTTGGTGTACGAACATAAAATGTCGACCCTTCTCTGTACTCATCACACAAGAGAGGAGCCCCAAAACTGATGGGCACACATTTCTGCGCCCTACGCTACATTATATGCCCAGAATTGCTAATGGGTATGGTAATGGAAGCTCTCTTCTGTACTGCGTGCGTGTGAGATTCGATGATGGGGACCCCCGGACCCCCCTCTGCTCTGCTCTCGTCGATCAGGACGTTTCTTTGTGAGCGCAAAGTTCTCCAGCCTTTCAAAAAGCATCATGTGAAACGAGATCGCTGACAGGAGAGAACCTTGATTTTGCCCTCACCATGCGAACTTCCATATGTGTGGAGAACCGATTGGAGCAGCTTTGATGCCAATTTTGGAGGGCTCTCTTGCAGGTGCGCTGAGTCTGCCCAAGTTCTTCGAGTTCGAGCTGAGCACGGACGCGCGCAACTTCACCGACTACCACACCACGCAGCTCAACGAGCTGCAGGTAAGTCAAGCCGTGAGCTACAGTGACTTTTCCCAAAGTTGCCCATTCTGGATTGGAACTCTAAACAGATTGTTGTTGGACAAAGGGACACGGGAAAGTTGTGCTTGGGGTGTCCAAAGTCATTGACCTTAATGACCAGGATAAGTCCGGTACCTGGGAGAAGGTTGACGTCACTACCCAGATTGGTTCCTGCGAGCCTGACGCCGATTTGGACAAGCTGCTTTGCAATCAGGACTCGTCATCCATCCCCAGGTGCCTGATTATCAACGACTGGCAAACATATTGGACCAAACCAGTGAGGGATTCAAAACTGAACATGGTCTGGCACTGACAGCACATGAAGACTTGCGACAGCAGCTTTTTCTCAAGTCACATGTGCACACCTCAGCTGCAGTATAGATGCTGACATAAAAAAATCGACCGTCATCATTTCCTTTCCCGAGATATTGACTCTGTGTGTCGTTTTCCAGGACTACATCACGTTCAGCTCTTGGTGGGATGAGCTGATTGTGACCGGGGTGATCCCGCTGTCGGCCTTGGTCGTCTTCAACTCGCGCATCTACCTGAAGCTGAGAGCCTCGGACCGCCAGGAGTACAGATTCGTGGGCAGGAAGCGCGTCCCCAGCGAACAGGTGGAAAGCATCATTGCGTATGGAAGTAGTCCAAGGAGAAGGGTGAAACTTTCGTGCGGGTCAAGTTTTATTTCAATCGCTAGAAACTTTCCAGAAGGTGGAAATGCGGCAGAAGGACGAAAGTTTGTCTATCTGCAGCTGAGAGAGAAAGAAGGAAGAAAGAAAGAAAATGTTCAAGTTATTCACGACACGCGATTTCAGACGACCGCGATCAGAGCCACGGTGACTGTGATGAGCCAGGTGGACGAGCAGATCTCGCCCGAGGAGACCTTCACGTTGGACAAGAGCAGGGACCTGAGCACGCCGACCAGGTGCGAGTACGAGTCAGTTTCGGTGGAAAGGATTTGCGCAATTGCTTTATAACTAGGAATATTGCGCATGCGTGCAAGGAGAGCTCCGAGAATCATTTTGCACTTCACTGAAGCAATGGCAAAAATTATTTCGATGAAACAGGCGCCATTGAGCGCTTTGCTTCTTGAAGACAATGTATGAAGTGAGTCATACATACACAATGCAAGGGAAATGTGCATAGCAGGTTTTTAATAGTCATACTTTGTTCTGTGAAAGAGTCACTATTTCACCTCATGTTTCAGAGTAGGGCATTCCTTCTTCTATCATTCAAAGTTACAGAGTCATAGGATAGGTTTTTTACGAGTATTGAATGTAAATTTTTGTGGTCTTTAGAAAAGTAATGGGTCGCCATTTTTTCATCAGCTGTTTACCAGCTTCTATTGCCGACTGTTGCAATTGCCTTCAACGCAGCCACTCAGGAGCAAATAACGGTAGCAAAGTTGTCGAGACCTTCTCCAAGGACGAATCCACCCAATAGAGATTTCTGGGTGACAAGACTGTCAACAATGTCAGGAAGGCCAATGACACTGACACGGGCATCTTCGAAGTCTCCGGAGGCGGTTTGACCCGCGAAAAGCGCAATGATGACAGCCAAGTTAGGCTCTGGAATGCCAACTTCTGGCCTTGCTCATCTCTGGACCTGAACCCTTCGACAGCAATTTCTAAAATGAGGTCGCTTCTAATGAAAGATGGTCGTAAGAAAAAGTCAGGACTTGGATGTGTCTGACCTGAGCAATTTTAATGCTGATGTAGTAATCTGGCGTATCCCGAAAAGTTCAGAAAATTGTGGAAATTTTAAATTGTTGCATTCAACTGTCTGACAATAGTGTGAAGTTGGGGTGAAACGTTTGATGAAGATGTGCAACTAAGCGGAGATCACGCGGAGGAAATTACGACATTAGGATTCGCCACCTTAAGAAAGTTCGCCGGTGCACAGAGTGTGCGATTATCCGGAGTGCCTTTAAGCGGAGAGCACTGTATTTGTGATGATGACCTCAACTCCCCTCAACCTTTGGTGATGAGTGACGATTCTCTCACTGCTGGTGAACAGTCTGCTCCAGATCCTTCTGACACAAGTTGATGCAGTGACTCCATCCTCTCAGTTTATCACCAATGGACTTGACCCTTTGTTAAGTGTAGATTTAAAGTCCGTCCTTCCTCTACAATGACCCATCAGTTTGCAATTCTTGGCTGACTCCATCATTTTCCTGGAGTTGCCCTCCTCCCCTTTGGGCTCAGTTTAATTCAAGGTCGGGCTTGAGGTTGCGAGGCTTGATCAAGCTCAGGCTCGGGGTTATGAGGCTTGATAAAGCTCAGGCTCGATTCCGCCACTTCTATCTACCAATCGACCTACCTACCAGGCTTACTTAACGGCCCTGTGTACTTAACTCATATGGTGTTTGTACAGCTAGAAGACTTTACAGGGGGCGGAAGGCAAACTTGGAATGGTAATTAGATTTATATTGCTGGAAATAGTCGATCTAGGCAAGTTTGGGCAGTTTCACAACTTTACACTGTTTGCATGTATCTGTTAAATGTTAAGGTATCTCTAAAGTTGCCTTGACCAAGATGGACAACGTGTTGCATGTAGGTGTGCCCCTCAGCGCGTTGTACAACATCTAGGAGGGGTGTGTTTTGGAGGGGGAGTGGAAGAGGACGTACAACAACATGACGACGTCACTGAAGGCCACCATGGTGGCAGACAGCCAGTTTGCCTTGCAGCATTGTGTTGAGGCCGTCATTCACGGAAACGGCGGACTGTTTGTGAATTGCGTCACCTACATCATTAATACTCACGTTTTAATGATTGCAATTACTGCCTCATGCACGCACTACTTTCTGCGTTATTATGGCGTCGGTAATTAGAGTCCGGCTTACGCACCATGTATTGGATGATTATGTTTTATACACTTCATACTACTAGATCGTCTCAAGTTGAGCACACCGGCCCAGATTCCCACATGAACATATCTTGCTTTCACATGACGGGAAGAAGAAATACTCTTGGGAAATATCTTTATCTTCTTCTGATCTCTTTCTGTACGATGCGCACATGGTGGCCACGGCTGCTGGTGCCAACGCCGGGGAAAAGGCCGAGAAGAGTAAGGTTGGGTATTGGCATTTGCTGCTCTCACAAGCCTCACACTTGAGTCAGTGCTCAGAACAGACTTTTATTCATTTACCAGGTTATTGCGGACAGAAAAAAGGGATCGACCTCGGCCAGAAAACGAATCTTGCCGAGGGTTTTTGTCAACTGAGTACTAGATTTTCCCCGCGAGCTTGAAAAGTCAGAGCCTCTTGAAGTTCAGCAATTTGTTTGCGCAATTTTTCAGGTCTCCGCTGGTTCTCATGCCCCCGCCAAGCAAAAAAACGAAAAACAGATTTATTTTGGACGGTGCTGTAAACCCTAGAGCTGCGCTTCCCCCTCAATCCAAGCGGTTCGAGCCTGGAAGCTCCATGGGTTCGAGCTTGTCAAAGCCGCCTAACCTGGATTCCAGCTCTCGAGCTTCAGGACCTCGAGCCTGGCTCAACTCCATCATGACCGGAATGATGCAGAGCGAGATGATGATGACCTTAGTTTGCCTCCCTCTCCCTCCAGCTCTCCCTACCGGTGCTCCAACGGCGACCTCGTCCGCGTGGAACTCAACCACTGCCCGTCGGTGAGGAAGCAGCAGCTGCAGACCCCAAACGGGGGCAGATTCCTGACCTCCTCTCTGGCGCTGCAGGCGTCGAATCCGCCCGGCAACGGCATCGCCAACGACCGCTTCAGGCACAAGTCCGGGGGCAGCGGAGGGGGCGGCGGCGGCAGCGGCGGCAGCGGCGGCGGCGGCGGCGGCGGCGGGGGCAGCACTGTCACTCAGGGTGAGAGACAGACACTCAATATGAATTATGAAGAGTGACTATGTCAATAACGAATGCCCATTAAAAAGTCGGCTTTTGCACAACAAGATGCCAGACTGAAGGCGATTTTAGGCAGTGGCACCAAGTGTCGAGTGTTGCCAACAAACTGTGTCTCATTGTTGCCTTCAACACATTCGTCGAACACTGATCTAGACTAAAAAACTGCATCTCAGACTAAAAGTTGTCAATTTCAAAAAAAGGTGGGTGTCAGTATTGGGCTGATTTGGCGGGACAGTCAAGTAATGCACATCTGCCTTCAGGAAGTCGCCACCGTCAGTCTGGAGCAACCAAACTTTGCCTCCATTTCTCCCTTGACCCAGCGTAGGCAAGATGGCAATCCCCGCTCACGTGTTCCTCAGGGGTGGATCGAGTCCACTTTTTTCGACGAGTACAAGTCGAGTACGAGTATGGAACTTTGAGTACGAGTCAAGTGTATAAGGATAGAGTTTTGGAGAGGGTTGAGTCCATTCCCCAAAGTCCTATTGAGTCTGATTCGGACAAAACTGAATATATGAAGCTGCCTGAGAAGTGTGAACTCTCGAATCTCTTTTACAAAGCAGCATTTCACTTCAGGTTGGATTTCAGACAAACTAGGGATCTAAATCTTGCCACTGTCACTAGACTCGAAATAGTCAGACTTGAGGTAGTCGACTCGCAAGTCTTTTGAGTAGAAGTCAAGTATGATGGGTCAAATACGAGTCTAGACTCGATCCACCCCTACTATACTCGCGGGTCTTTCGAGTACGCGTAAATAGGGTTGGAGT
>JAAUXU010132317.1_pt1 | contig 17482 bp, 18 predicted proteins | sample 7278151 | NCBI WGS metagenome assembly JAAUXU01 (sample SAMN14350113, study PRJNA611818) | marine sediment metagenome | isolation source: surface marine sediment (1.8m) | place: French Polynesia: Moorea | collected 2018-08 | reverse complement strand
GCCTCGCCCCCCCCGCCCCCCGCCCCCCCCCCCCCCCCCCCCCCCCCCCCCCCCCCCCCCCCCCCCCGCTGTCTCGGGCAGGTGGCACTGGAGGATGTGTGGCAACACCCCCAGGAAGTTTTAGCCACCTTCATCATGGAAAAGCCATTAGAAAAGGGGAAGAACAGTGCATTTCTAGCACTGTTCTACCGAGCATTTGAAGCTCAATATGCCGGGTCTACTCAAGCACTGTCTGGGTCACTGATTCCACGTGAAGATCCCACCTCAAAAGCTGTCAGTGGGGAGCCCAATTGAACTTGCAGAATTTTGCAATGCCACGCACTGCATAGGACTCAGCTTTCAGTGTCAACAGGACAGCTTATTTTGCCACTTGATCTGTTTCACAACAAAGTCACCAGAGGAAACAAGGAAAAAACAACTTTTGCATGCTCATGCAGGTCTCATAGTAGTAAAAAAAAGTCAACTTTTGGTGGGGACCCCCCAAAATTATCCGTGTTTGCTGTAAACATCTGGATGGAAAACGAAATTACCTGCAGGTATCTAACAACAAGTTCTCGTCTTCACAGACTACTCAAATGACCTCCCAAAATTAGGTCATTACTTTAAAAAATGTGTGTGTACCCAAACCCACTGGGTCCCAGTGCCAACTGCACGTCATGCCTGTACAGTTCCACCATAAGTGCAGTAGCAGCGAACGGGACAGATGAGAAGGTGCGACCTGTTGATGCATGCACACTGTTCAGGCCTCCCCTGTTGCTATACAGATTAAGTACAGTCCTTGATCCACGGCTGACTTTGCAATCTCTACTTCCTCACAATACTCGTCCCCTCGCTCATCTTCGTCAACGTCTTCCCTCTGCACTGCGCACACAGAACCGAGCAGTGCGAAAAATCTCTGTGCACTGTTCAGGTCACTGAAAAAGTTGAATCTGCGACACTAAAACCACCGATTTTGACAACTCATATCTGCAGTTTGTTTTACTTCATACACTTTGTGGAAAGACACATGAGATAGTCTCAACTTCTCAAAGGTAGCAGTTAAAAGCTGCCAATGAATGCAGCACCAGTTAAACCCACAAGCAGCAAATAGGGGAGAAAATGTCACCCCCTGATTCTCCCCCAGCCTCCAGAACCAGTGAAGTATTGGACTCTGAAGTGATCTGATCCGAGTGAGCGTTATGGCTACATAGAAATGAGCCAGAGTATTGAAATGTAATTTTACGTTATGTGCATTATTACGTCTGAGAGAAACTATAGAAGTCTCTGTTCTCTCCTCTTCCAGATATGACATTGTTGTGACTGCAGGATACAATCGTGATGAAGGGTACTTGAGTCACACTGAGATCTACAACACTGCCTCACGAGAGTGGAGGGAGGCAGTGCCTTTTCCACTACAACATGCTGGCATGTCATCTGTGCAATATAGAGACACCTTTATCCTGGTGGGAGGATTTTCCCCTGATCGATGTCTTGACACCATTTACCAGTACAACTCAACCTCAGAGGACTGGATCCTCAGACCAGAGACACTCTCCACACCAATGGAATACCATGCTGCAATTCTGGCAATTCCTCCTGCTGCTCAATGCAATTGATGCAATAAACGCAGCCACGGGGTCAATAATGACATGCACACATGCTGGTTCCCATCATGTACTAATATATAATACCTTTTGTTTTATGTTACATTGTTATGTACAATGTTACATTATGTTACATATTGTAAAGGCGCATCTAACGTCCTCAAATGTTCTCAAAAATGGGCAGTGCGCCTTTCAAACTGGTGTTCACTATTTTTGAAAATTGGTCAAAAAAAATTATTATGTGTGTTTCAGTAGGAACAATGTGAGTGTTGAAGACTTCCCTGCACTGAGGAACAACCTAGACACCGGGACCCCAACCATTTGCCATGCACTGTGCAACCAATTGATCAGTACTTGGGATTGCAAGATCACAAAGATCAGCAGCTGGGTTCACCTCATGTGCAAGGTTCAGAGTGTTCCATCATTGCACATGTCGATGTGATCGGTTGTCAACAAATCTTTAGAGCAACACAAACCGACTAAAGTGACTTTTGAGTCCCCAAAATGTCAACCAAGCAGGAGAAGCGAGACTTGATTCTTGCCACTTTTCAAGCTGGGAAGTCAGCCACCACCGTTGCCAATAACTTCAAGACCACCATCAGCCGAGCTACTGTCTTCCGCACCACTAAGGCTTTCCAAGAGACCGGCAAGACATTGAGGAAGGTCCAGGTCCGCCAGAGATCTGTTAGTACCATGACCATGAAGAAGAAGGTCCAGGAGAAGATTAGGGTGAACCCACCAAGGTTGATCTGGCAGATGGCACAGGAGGAAGCTGTGGGCAGGTCCACGAGAATGAGGTTGGTCAGGAAGGGCCTGGGGATGGTCTCTTATAAGAAGAGATGCCGACAGGTCCTGCCGGAGCCCACCAAAGAGAAGCACTGGGTCCGTGGGAAGAAAATTTGCAACCGTCTCGTCCTTGGCAGCCAGCTCCCCATACTTTGGACTGATGAAAAGTTATTCACCATTCAGGCTGTGCACAACAGCCCAATTGACCGGGTCTTGGCCAAGTCCTCCTTCCCCATAGAGCTCTGGACAGCCTTGAGGAGGCAGAAGCCCCCCTCAGTCATGGTCTGGGCTGGGGTCACCACAAATGGGAAGAAGACCCCCCTGATCTTCATTGTGGAGGGCGTGAAGATCAACCAGGCCATCTAACTCCACCGACCTAGGCCTGAGAACAATTTCAGGAGAGCATTTTGGCACTTTCTACTGCTCTGGAGATGTTTTGCCCCCTTTTCAACTAATATGGTGTTGCTTTGAGCTGTCAATGGTAGTTGTCAAAAAAATTGACAACTACGACTATGTTGTGCCTTTAAGAACAAACGATACAAAGGGTTTCGAAAAATATCACTGGGATCCCTCGAGTCCACATGTCCGCAAGAATTTTCAAATTGGTCTGCAACCTAATGATTTAGTGCACATGTACTTTGTGCACATGATGACCAAGCTTTGTAATGATAGGTGATGGCCATGAGAAGACCAAATATTCATCATGGCTAAATGTGCTGTAGGCCTGCATACCTGCAGCTACTGGGTGACTCGCCTTACAGGGCTAACTTGACTTAACTATACCTGACTGGCCTTTCTGACTTTCAGGTGTAATGCAGGCAAAGGGCAAAACCGAAACTTTCAGAAGCCTCTGTACAAACAGAAGAAAATAAAAAAACAAATTTGTCACAGGTACCAAAGACCAAAATCTTCCAACCATGAATCTTCAAGTGCAACAAGGCATTATTGTCGACTCATTACATATTCTCCAGTAGGGGTGGAAGTAGCTGAGCAGTCCACAAGCTTTGGCCCAATAGGATCAGAAATTAGCCTTCAAGCCAAGTTCCAATTTTTGAAATTCAACCCAAACAAAGTGTACTTACTAGTCAGCAATATGTCTAATTCTCAATGGACATTGAGAACTGTCAAGCCTACTTACAGTAGGACACAAAAGAATTGAATAGCATTTTTGGGTAATCAGGCTCACCCTGTATCTCCAGGATGTTGATACAGCGACACTGGATAAACAAAGAGCAACTGTAGAGCACATTCCAGCACTTGGCACTCTCTTTGCCAATACTTCACTGTTGCCTCTGAGCCGAAAATGCCAGCACACATTTATCTGGATCTGTTGGCTGTCCTAGCAGCTTCTTGTAACAATGTGGCTGCCATCAACTTCATTGAAGGCAAGGGCTGTGGCACCATCAAAAAGGCAATTAGAACAGTGTATGAACTGAAAGTGGCAGATTATCAAGATGCCGAATGTGTAATTGTCACAGATACAGCATCTTACAGAAAGTACAAAGCATCTCTGTCAAGTAAGTCACTCGTTTGTAGCTATGGAACGTTGGATTTTGGTACTACCATATGAATGGTAACATATTAGAACTACAAATACTCAACTACATGTTAGTCCAATCAAAGTGCTGAACCTAACAAATGTCAATTTACTACGTTTCTGGTTTATAGATCAGCATATTTCCTCCCCTCTCAATTTGCCATTTCATAGAGACTAGAAAGAACTGGTTGAGAATTGAGTGCACAATTGACAAAACAGCAAGTTTTTGAGGAATTCAATCAGATCCTGCAGTGATCACAACTTGAAGAAGTCAGGGTGATCCAAAAGTGGCCTATCTTAAGTTTTGATTCACCTATGGCTTGCTCCAATGCAGATTTGTGATCTTGTGATGAGACAAGTTTCATCTCCAAGCTGTGAAATATGAAGTTTGGTCATCTGAATTGTATCTGCAATCTGAGCGTTCATCAGACTGCCACGCAGAAAGCATCCTATTTTGACGTGAAGAACCAAGTTTTTTTCAGCCAGGAAGCAGAAAAACTTTGGAGGTTTCTTTTAGTGATTGATAATGTTCACTGCAGCCCTGTACTGTGAAATGTGTACAGTTGTGTCTATGAGGTGGGAAATGAAAAAGTTGGATGAAACACCATAAAATATCCCAAACATGCAGTACGTACTTGAAACCATTGAACTCAGGAATTGGGATTCTTTTACATTGGGCCTGATTGCTCATACTGTACCTTCAGTTTGAACCAACCAGTCACACTCTGAATAGACCAAGCAAGCGAGGCAGAGAATGTTTTCACAAAGGAGCTAAGGCTGGCATTATTCAGAAATTTTACGATTTGCGAATCGGCGATTCCTTCACCTATGCAGAATTGTGTTGAATCAATTCATAGCTTGAAATGAATCATAGTGCGCCATACTTGTGAACGTATGGTACAACTTTATTAATATTTATCACTATAAAATGACTGACTCCATTCAAAATTTTCCGAATATCCTCATAATTTATAATGAATCGATTTATACATCTCTCTCTGTCTCTTCTACTTTCCTGATTTTGAATCACTTCAAGAATCAAAAAAATTGTGCCAGGCCTGAAAGGAGCCCTCTCTGCCTTTGTTGAATCTGGCCCAGGTATGTACGCCAAGTTGGGGGCAGCCCTCTCTGAGCCAGCAGTGTGGGCAGATTGAAATAAACAGAGTTGGAGTGACAAGATGTGAAGCATTTAGCATTAAGATTTTTTAGGCATTACCTTTTCCTTTTTACTGCTGACTCTAATCTGGGTATAAACATAGAATGGGCTGAATGGGACAACCCTGAGTGTTTTCCATCTTGTGGACTTTCTCGGCGTCGAACTCGTAGGCGATCCTGTATTCATGAGAGTGGTCATCATGTAAGTGCTTCATTTTGTGAGGGCCCTGATCGAATGGTTGAAGCTTGCTCCCCCAAAAGTTGTACCGCAGGTAAGAACAAGAATCATGCATACTTGGAAAGACAAGATACTTGAAGTCAGCTCTCCGCAGCATAAGTGTTGGAGAGTTCATTGTCTTGATCAGTGAAGTGACCCTGGATGTGTTTGTCACTAGGGCTTTTTGTGTCTTCTCCACAGGAGCCCTCCTTCGTATTCTGTTCTTTGATTTGGTGTGTGGATGATTCCAAAAACCCTTTAGCACGGAGTTTCATAAAAATTCAAAGCACAGACACCCTTTTTCAGGCATTCCACATGTGGTGCTCTCAATCATCTCCCACTTTACCTGATTCTCAGGCTTTACATTGCTGTTCACTTGTGGTGAAATGACTTTTTAGATATGGTAGGTGTATGTGTGCAAGTGCAGCCTGTAGCTACAGCCTGAGAGAAATGAACACGCCAAGAGCAATAGCGACCACATGTTTATCCCAGTGCACACCATGGCTTGCAGTGAGCTGGCACTGGTACAGTGCCCTCCAGAAGTATCCATCTTATACTTACCACCACCAGTGCCCCCCCCCTTCTTGATGCAACGGGAGTGGTCCCACTCCCAATGGGTTTTCCTAGGTGCTTAAAAGTATTTGTCCCCTGTTACCAACATCACAAGTTCCTTCATACTCGGGCTGCACAAAGTCCATCAACATTGTTGGAAAGCTCAAAGGCTTGGCAGGTAAACTTAAATAGTTCACTTTGGGTGAGACTGAGTATTGAAGGAAGAAGCCCTGGCCATTGGGTGCCTTATGTCAAAGGACTTACTGTGGGACATGGCCAGTAACGTGTTGCGAGGAAGGGTGGCCACGACCTCGCGGCAGTGGAAGTTCTCTCACTCACACGGGAATTGATGAGAGAGGGAGCATGCAAAGGATGCCCTTGAAGCACTTGAAGAGACAGAGACTCTGGTGGTTTGAAAGCTCGAAACCCAACTAGACCCTTTTTGGTCCCCCCAGTGTGTAGCCATAGGCTAATTATGATGCCAGGTCTCGTACTGGGTACCAGTTGTTGAAAGACATAAGATTCTTGTAACTGAAGACCTGGGCACTACCTGAAGGCCAGTGTACTAACTTCCTCGTCACCCTCGATGCCAGGCACCTTGTCTTCATGCTCGGTCAGCTGGTCCCTGCTACGGATGGAATGTGGTCTAATATGGTCAACTGTACAGTCCCTGGCGTAAAGGTTAGCTGCGGGTATGACTTCACCTCATACACTATACTGGGACATTTTAAATTGGAATTTTCAATGTGGAACACATAGATATGATACTTGGGAACAATATTGAGTCCTCCGGCACCAAGTGCTATCGTGCAAACGCCAATGTCTGGGCTAAAGGTTGCAAGGGTCTGTGACGGGGACAAAAAAGCGTGACTGGGTGCAAGAGGGTGACAATCCGACAGGTAAACAAGACAGTGGGCAAATCTCCGCCCCATCCTCTCACTACTCCTGAGATGGCCATCTGGTCTGCAAAGCTCCGGACTGCCTTCTCACTGCGGAGGACGATCTGGACTGCCAAGATCTGGTCTGCCTTCTCTCGCCACTGCGGAGGACGATCTGGTGTCCATGCACTTGCAGGCTTGTGTCCTTGAGTCCTGATTTCAATAGCCAATAAAAAACTGAGGTTTGCGACGGTCGTTGCCGGAGGATCCAGCAAGAGAAACCCAGCCAAAATGATGGGCCAGGGGGCTGGCATTGTCCCGTGAAAATTTCAGTCCATTTCATTGACGGTTTCCCCCTGAAAAAGCCAAATTTGTGTGCCACCCAATCCAGTTGGTTTCATTTTGAGCACTCTAGCACCAAAATGGGCAGCCCCAACATTGAACCTCTGCTCTCAATACAGTGCCCAAGTATCATGTCTATGTGTTCTACACAAAATTTCAGCTAAAAAGTATAGCACATGACGTCTAGTCTTGCCCGCAGCTAATCTTTACGCCAAGGACTGTACATAAGCTACAGCAGAAAGGCCTCATGCTCTTTACAGACAGTTACGCCCTGCTACAGTTGTGCCTTCTACAGCTATGCCCTAGATAGTACTGCGTACCACCTCTACTGGTGGAATTGAGTTGTGTGCCTCAGATCAATCCTCTGCGAGTCGCACATGCTGACTACGAGCAATGGTTGCTATGTCTAGGCTATGATGGAGGTGACGTGGTGTAAGTGGGCTTGACTCGACCTGTTCCCCCGCAAGCACGCATGCTGCATGTGCATGATGGAGGAAGGTCTGACAATTCCATGCTCTACCTTATTTGCAGGCCACACATCAGTGTTCATTTGCGGTGGCAATGATGGTGCTTTTTATAGCCAAGAACAATATTTTCATAAAGCTGAGGTTCTTGACTTCTCCACCGTGGCATGGTCTGAGTCAACTTGCAATGCTGTGCCTCCAATGCCAAGTGAAAAATATACTCATTTTGCAATGTGGGATGACAGTGACAAATCAGTCCTCTGCTGTGGTGGTCATGGCTATGATGGTTCAGAAAAGGGATGCTTCAAGTACTCTGGCACTGAGTGGATTGACCTGGGAGAAATTTTGATCGATGAGAGGAATGATGCAGCTGCAGCAAAACTCAGTGATGGCCGTTACTGGATCTCTGGAGGAAAAAACCTGTGAGCTGAAAAACCCAAAGCAAGCTGACATCAGAACTGTTAAACTACAGATGCCCATATAGGCATTTGAATCCACCTCCACGGGGAACTAGTGTGGGGGAAGATAGTGTGGCCATAGCGTCTCTACATTGGTTCGCATAATTTGGCTTGATCCTGGTACTAAATGGCAACTGTACAATCTACTTAGCCTTACTTGTATTGGTGTGGCTTCTCAGGTTGTCCCATAAAAATGCCAAAGTCAAACCAAAAGCTTTGTCTGTCCAGACACAAATGTACAGATGCCAAAAAATGTCATTTCTTCACCCAACCACAAAATGCTGGTGGTTTTCCTCGACAGCAGTAGTCGCTCCAGGCTAATGAATTTACCCCCAAATTTGCAAAATTGGAAAGAAACTCGTGCGAAAAAAGCAAGAAGAACTGAAAGACATTTTGTCTATATGTCAGTCCTCGCACTTTGTACCGTTACCTCCAGTGCTGCAGCACAACTGCTTGATGTTTCCCCTCCCCAAACAACAGATAGACAAAAAGACGCACAGAAACGATCGCAAGGGATAATTTTTGACCACAATGCCAAAAAGTGGGGAAAAATACGCTATAACAGAACCATCCAGACATGTTTATGCATGAGCTAAGACGCTACAGACCCAGACAAGCATAATCCACGACTGCCGGACAGGGCCAAAATGCACTTAAAACCCCTTTCACTTGGGTTGCAGGGGTTGAGGGACTATGACAACCATAGCTCCTATTATGTTAGTTTCACCAAAAAAGAACACACAGAGGAGTGCTTTAGAGTAGAGAAGTACATAAGGGTTATACATAGAGAACTCTTGTATGGCAGAGATGAACAGTGCAGCTTTCAATGATAGTCTCTAATCATTGGATAAGATATTTATACATGTTAAAAAATGTCTGTGATTCCATTCCAGTGATGCTCAAAAAACCTCTGAGTTCTACCAAGATGGGACACTTTCTGAAGGACCTCCACTACCTATTCCATACTGGCATCATTGTGTTGTGGAAGTGGAACCAGGATTTGTGTTTATAGCAGTAAGAAAATGGACATATCAATTTAACCCTGACACTGGAGCATTCGAGAGGCTGGGAGACTTGACATATTCACGATATAGTCCTGGTTGCGGAGTGGTGGACAAAGGACACTCGTAAGTTGACATTTTCTGCGATGATTCTTCTACGTTTTGACCCCCACAGATCTAGTTTGCTCGGGCGTCTCCAGTTTAAACCACTGAGTTTCAGATGTACAACATATTTGCTGGTCCAACTAAATTTTTGAATTAGTAAAAATTCCAGAACAAATATAACAATTAAATTATGCATCAAATTTTGTTGAATTCAGAAAAGTTGGCTAGTTTTTGCGGTTACTTCAGTGCATTGAAGACTGTCAGAGGAATTAAAGTTGCCGTCATGAGTGGCTGCCAATAATAGTCAAAAAGAGGTGCTTCTTGCATTTATTAGAACATAAACAACTTGTTCCACTGTAATCTCTTCACAATCAATGTTGGGTATATTGTTCCAGTCTTGTTTCTGCCTCCGTTGTACCATCCTTATTGCAAATCATATTGCTCTTGGTCATGCTGACAGCGTCTCCAACTGCTTTTGATGTTCTTTGAAGTTAGAATCATGTTTTGCATGTTTTTACCACATGTAAAAAGTCCATTCCTCAGAAGTGGGAGACTTGGAGAGACTTCTTTTCACTGAAAAGTCCATAAAAAAGTGTTACCCTCAAATGACAGGTGCAGCCAGAGCCAGAAAGATTAAAAAGTGTTGAGTTCAGTGCAACTTTGCAGTATCAGCATTGCAACTAAGAGAAACTGCAATAAAAGTCCTTGCTCTTTCCTATTTTCCGTCATATAGACGTGACATCATTGTAACTGGAGGATGGTATGGTGGTTCACGCTTAAATCACACCGACATCTACAACACTGCAACACAAGAGTGGAGGGAAGGACCGAGTCTGCCACAACCAGTTTATGGAATGTCTTATGTGCAATATGAAGACTCTTTTCTGCTGGTGGGAGGACGGACTGCTCATCAGGAATTCCTTGACACCGTTTACCAGTACAGCCAAACCCCTGAGACTTGGATCCTCAGACCAGAAAAAATCTCCTCACCAAGGGAATTATTCGGTGCTGTTGTGGCAGGTCCTCCTGTAGCTGACTGCAACTGATGCAATAAATGCAGAGATTTTCACACACACTACAAAACATCATTTGCCCATGAAACGTTCGCGTGTATCACTGTGTGTGAGTGTGAGAGGAACTCCACTCGGAGTGACGATCGTAGCGGTGGTAGCGATGGATGGGTGAGGAGACAAGGATATCAATGCAGCCAAGTCTCAGTTCAGACTGTCATGTGGTGTATTTGCACATAGGGTTTATATACACGGGTATATATAAGTGTAACTTGGTCCTTGCAATGAGAGACATCATTACAGTGTCTGCTTCCTCATGCCCATGACCTTACACATGGACACATGCAGCAGTGTGCTACAGCCCATAAGAATCAGGTCTTGTGATCAATTTTGGACCTCAGTTTCCAGGTGTCATTTTGGGGGGTATTAAAATCCGCACAAACTCAAATGGAAGATTGTCAACTGTCCTGAGACCCTGGAAGAAGAACAACTTTGCCTCTCCTCAGATCATTGGTTACATTACTGCATTGATTCAAGTGTGGTAATATTTGGTTTTCCAGACTCATCCACAGCAGCCGCAACACCTCCAGGTGGTCAAGATTTGTGGCAACTCCGTCAACAGCTTCGAGGATTGTCGTCATTGAGAATATGCCATTGAAGTTGCCATCCCACAGCTCTATGTTTATGGACATGAATTTAGGGTGAAAACACCCATTCCAGGCAACAACATTTCATGAATGTTAGATACTTATGCTGTAAATCAGGTGAAGTTTTCAGGCCACAGTCATTGCAGCCTAAAAAGTTATGAAAAAAGTAGTGCTTGGGCCATAAAATAAACTTGAAAAATTATCACACATGCAAAGAAGTTATAAAATAAAGAGTATTCAACTCTTCATGTTCATAAAATAAAACTTTTAAATTAAGCTGATTGAAAACCAGCTTATGAGTACATACATTCATGAAATGTTGTTGCCTGGAATGGGTGTTGTTACCCTAAAATCATATCCATAAACTGGCTGTTCCATAGAGCTGTGGGCGAGATTGGCATTGCCATCCAGATTGGCGTTGCCATTCAGGTTGGTGATGCGCTTGGTTTTGGGTCATCGTGGCTGTGATAGAAGATCAATTTTGAGTTTGCAAATGAATCATGGTCACTTTCATCCCAGTGCAGATAGGAGGTTCAACTTTCACCAAAATTTATTTGCTGAGTGCATGTAAACTGAGCAGATCTTTTGGAGAGCATCAAAGGCTTTGTCAGACGTCCAGCTGATGCTGCCATTTCAAGAAGCTTCAATACTGTGCAAGAGCATGCGTTATACATATGTGTGTATATAGATGAAGTTGTGTACTCTGTACTTCTCTTTGCTATCGTCTGGCAAAGCTTCTGTGTCACATGTACCTGAGCAGTCGACCAAATTGCTGTCGTCCAGTTGTTGTTTCAAGATCAGTTTTGATCCAACTACAGCTCGTAGTTTAACTTCTAATGGCTTCCAGCCCTTCCTGAGATAGGTCATGTTGTGCTTCAATTGTACACCAAAACAGTCAGAAAACTGTGTAACACTTGTGATTTCCGCAAACGGTGACAGAGGAGGAGAATACAATATCTTAATGCCACAGTTATGCATTTTAACTTCTTCATTCTAGCCAGATTGAGCTGAGTCATCATTGATTTTCCCTCTAGAACGCATCTGGACCCTTGCATCTGGACAATCCATGTGCTCTGAGCTAATTTTAAAGGTCCGAGAATGGTTTCAGAAGAGCATTTCTAGTGCTTTGTCCTGCTCTGGAGCTGTTTGGCCGCATTTGCAATTGATATTGTGTTGCTTCGAGTTCAGTCCAATGTGCAATGAACACCGTGTTGACTGTTCAGCCTTCTGTGTTCAGTTCCAGATGTCAGCACATGGGAGCCAGGACAAGTATCAATCATCTCCTTCTGTTCATCATGTTTTTGCTGCAGTAGATTGCGTCCCACAGCCACTGAAGTCACTTTACATGTGCATTGAGTGAAAATAATTAATTACACTTGGCACATTGAGCAACATTATGAAACCAAAACACTTTGAAGGGAAAAAAATATTTAATACGTGCAGCTCACAGTGGAGTTGTCTGATTCTCCAAGATGAGGTCAACTCAGCTGCTGCTGCTCATGATCTTTGTTGGGAATTCTTTCTCCAACAGTGAAGTGGTGTTCGAGCACAACCCAAGTTGGACAGACATAACTGACAGTCACCTATATATCTGTCTTCCTTTCAGCAATTGCAAGTACTCAGCAAGGCAGGCATTGACAGCTACGCCTCACGTGTGTTCCCCTACCCTGACCCCCTGCCACTCCTGTGTGTGTACACGTGATCCCTTAATAAAAGTGGACCTTAAAATCGTATCAGTTGTTTCGATCAAAAGGTGAATACGCGGAAACACCTTGGTGGGAATCGTCTGGATGGCGAACCCAGAAGGGCAGATCGAAGGACTTGCCAAGGTCTCGTCACTTTACAACGAGGCCTGGACCAGAGCCCCATTCTGTACAAGTCATCGACTTGACCTCAAAGTCCATCGACCCTGCCCCACTAGCTGGGTTGAATCGTGCAGACCAGTGATGTCTTGGCAAGTAAGGAGAGACTTCGACCGATCCCTGGCCGTCGTGAAGTACACTGGCCATTGATCAAGACTGATATGAAGCATTGCATGTTGATCAAGTAGTACCGTGCATGACATCTCTATATTATGAGTATGCAAACTCCATTGTCAGCTTACCGCTTGTGTAAATAGCAACTGCTCCTTAAGCAAATGTGCATCAAGTAGCTGATGCCTCAGGTCACACCCCAACAGGTGCAGACCCAGGATGCACCTGTCCCCATGGGGCTGGCCCTCATCCAACAATGCACTGTACTGTATGAATCAGTTAAAAAACAGCTCTTGACCAGTTCACATCTTGGTAGTCAGTTATTGTGAGCGTCATAAGATGGCAACTCATAACCTGCCCCCATCTGACAGTCTAGAGGAAGAACCCCACACACCCCATGGGCAGGACCAAGAGGTCCTCCTGCAGGATGCTTTAGTCGATCTGGTCATTAGGTAGGAGCTAGAGCTGATCTTAACTGTCGCCAGTTCTGACAGTTCTCGTCATAATTGTTGTTGTGCAACTTACACAGCATTGTTTCAGGCACTATGTTTTTCTATGGTAATTAAAAGGGAAAAGATAAGAATGATAACAGTTTTTCCTGCTCTTAGGCTTACCAGGTGCATAACACATAGCTTCACCTTAAATATTACTCATTTTTGGCCATTCATGCATGGGTCTCTTGGTTGCAACAACACTGGTGTATCAAGGTGCCAATGAAACAGAGGACGTTATAAGGTCACAATTTGGCATCAGTTGCACTGCACTGGTTGTTCTTTCATATCACCCTCCAGGCTAATGTGTTTCTCAAATGACAGATTGATGCCCATAAAATGAAGCATCAAGATCAACTTTAAGATAAATCATTATAGATTGCACATACACATCAACAGTGGAGTCTTTTCTTCCATACTACTTTGTTCATCTTGCCATTCACAGAATGTGAAATGAGCAGCACTTGAGGTTCCTGAGCTTAAGAATCTATGTAAAATTGTCCGCAGTAAGGGCCCATTTGTACAAGTCCCTTCACTTTTCTCCACCTTACTTTTTATGCTTCTGGGTGTGTTGTTGGGATAGCAGAGTCACTTAGCAAAGATACCATGAAGTAAAGCTAATGCAGCTGCACCCAGTACATGGGGCAAAGTGACTAGATAACAGCACAAGGAGGGTATTAATCTCAGGACATTCAACAAATGATGGAGTAGTCAGAACCTTAAAAATGAGGTCAAGCCAGCTCCTGTTCTTGGTGATCTTACAATCCCAAATGCTTATCAGTGTTTCAGGGCAGACCTCAATTGGTTGCTTTGTGCAGGGCGAGTGTATAGGATCCCTGAATGTTGGTGGTGCCTCTTCACCACAGGGTGAACTGCAATGTCTGGAATACTGCACAACTGTTGAAGGCAGCAAGTATTTCAGCTATGATCCACAAAATCCTGTTAGCATGGTTGATCATGTCTTTGGTGACAAGTCTATCCAATTTCTTACTTGCAGTATTGCTTGTGCTTCGCAAATTGTGAGGACCTGAGTGCTGCACAATGCCCCAATTGCACCTCTGGTGACATGTCTTGTCAGTGTTTTGTCAGCAATGCTAGGTGAATACTTAGATGTTGTATTGCAGCTGATGATTGAAGTTTTGTGTCCCACTAGAATAATTGGATTATTTCTCTATTTGGATGTTGCTACTGATGCCTATGAATGTGCAGAGGAGTGCAATGCTCTTGAGGCTTGCAAGTGGTTTACTTATGACACTGAGGGACAGGCTTGTGTGCTCTCAGAAGATAGGGAATCCCTCTCCTTCTGTGATACATGTACATACGGACACCATGGTTGCACTCAGGAAGAATCCTTTGGTATGATATTGCATGGTTGAAACTATGTATTGGCACTGCAGAAAGTTACCCTCCTGCTCCTGCTCCTGCTATTCTTCATCATTTTCTATTTAGCCTATTTTTGCTTGTTTGAGCGCACGGACTAAGGAATCTTCCCATCATAAGTAGGGGTCCCTTAGGTTTGCTGCTGTAAAATAAGCATCAATCTCAGCAATAGTGTTGACGTCTGCTCCATTCACGACAAGATTAAGAAATTAGGCATTTGACATTCTGTTTAGGGCAAAAGGACGTTTTAAAATTTTCAGCTGGACAGCATGCTTCAATCATGTCTTTCTTTTACAAAAGCCAAGATTTTAGGACCCTTCACCTGTCCAAGTAGAACTTTTTTGAACAATGAAATAGATGGTGCCAGAATAAGAAAAAGTCATTTACAAACAATTTTCCAAAACGAAAAATTTTTTGGGGCGTGGGTGTGAAATTACAGTGATCAATATAAGGAATTGAGAAAGACCATTTTGATGGCAAGAAATAGTCGAAGTTGTCAATGTCTGCAACAGCATCTCAGGAGCTGCTGTTTCTTATGTAACTGTAGCTCATTCATGATTTGCCCCGAAAACTTGAAAATCTTTTATAAAAAATGCTGCAAATGATGAATATAAACATTGGCCAATTGCCATGAGGACTTGGTGACCAAAACTAAAAATTCTCCTCTGCCATTTGGTGTATGGCTGATTCTTGAGATCCAACTCCCATGTATGCAGAGTACTAAAGCGCTAAAGGTCCTCTTGATCGTCACCCTGTCCATTATGCTAGGAAGTGCATAATACTTATGCACTTTTCCTTCTTTGCAGGCCTCACCTCACTCTTCACTTGTGGTGGTTACAATAATGATCTTGATTTAGCTGATGCAGAGGTGATTGATCTCCCCTCCTTGGAAGGGTCCGATCCTGACCGAACTTGCAATCAAGTGCCAGATATGCCAGATGAGAAAGATGCTCTTTTTGCAATGTGGGACGATGTTGACCAATCAGTCCTCTGCTGTGGGGGAGAAACCAGTTCCTCTGAGTATAAGCGATGCTTCAAGTACACAGGAGAGGAGTGGATGGACCTGGGAGACGTTTTGAGACATCAGAGGAGATATTCCAGGGCAGCAAAACTCAGTGATGGACGTTACTGGATCGCGGGAGGATTAGAGTAAGAACTGTTGAACCCTTGTGCTGTACTCATGCGATCTACAGGGTTTGGCAAAGCTTGTGACCCATTCTTGTATCATTCAGGTGAAGATTTTAAAAGCATGTTTAAAAAAAAGTGTAGTGCATGACATTTCCTTCAATTTTGGTCATTGAATTTCTTAACAATTGACAAGTGCAGTGTGAGCTGGATAAGATGTTACATTTGTATGATCATGAAACCAGCACATTTACAACTTTTTCTTAATGTTTTAATATAGAGAGACAAACTAGAAATTACCAAACATTCCGGACCATAGACGTTATCCACTGCGCCAAAGTGATGCAGTTGGAGAGAGGCACCAATCGTGACCAGCTTCATTCATTCCAGCGCAGCCTTCTGCTGGAAAGAGCAAGTTCAAGTGAACGGACCCTGAATATGACCAGTTGAGATCAGCTTATTTGAATCCCAAAATCCATATTCCATGGAGAAAACTGTGACATAAGATCTAACTGATGCACGGAAATTCATCCATACTCTACCGGTACATGTGGTTTCATGGAGAGCAGGATTCACTCTTGGAGGAAATTGTCCCCCAATGAAAATGCTGAACAAGTGTGTGACAGTTAGACTCACTTAATAATGATTGTATGGTTCTGTGTAACTTAAGGTCATGGGCACAAGGAAGCAGACTGACTCTATGTGTCTAGACTAGTTATGTCCTTCGTCATTGCAAAAACTAGACCCAGTATCACTTCCCCTTCCTCAAGTATATGTATAGAAACGCTATGTGTAAATACATCATATCCCCAGTCTGCATCTGAACTCACACTTTACTACCTTGCTTCCCTCATCACCAGGACCATCACTCTTGCTATGAAAGCGAAAATATTTTACACGTTGCATTGATAGCCCAGAACTTTTGCTCAACCCCGTCACACATGTAGCAACTGTGACTTCCACAATTACAGGGATGGTGCAGAAACCTCTGAGTTCTATCAAAAGGGAACATTTTTAGAAGGACCTCGACTTCCCATTCCTATGTACGATCATTGTGCTGTGGAAGTGGAACCTGGATTTGTGTTCATCTCAGGAAATTATTATTCTGGTTATGAGAAAGAAACGCTTTTGGTTGACCTGGACACTGGAGCATTTCAGCGTCTTCCAGACATGACCCAAGGACGAGAAAATCCTGGTTGTGGAGTGGTAAAGAAAGAAGACTCGTAAGTCAATATTTTCCGGTATCATCTACTCCTTGACCCCAAAGGTCAATAAAAGGTGCTTCCTTAAAAAAATGATTTCTTTGGAAAAAATTATGAGCAAAGCTCTCCCCATGACTTTCCATATCACAAATCACTGCTCTCTTCAAACCCTGAGTGGCTCTCGGTCCTTGACTTCAAAAAAAAAGGCCTTGCTCATGTAAAAATTTTCTTTTGCATATTCACTTTTGGCACATCGTGGCACATCTACAGAAATGTTCCAGACCACAAATGCTACTCATTCATATATTAGAATGAAAAGATGAAAAGCAGCAAAATGCATGGAAAAACTCAGTTTCTCACCCTCCCATGCATTAGAATGTTGATGCATGGACAGGATTACGGAGTAGTTAGTCTCTGGCATATGCTCTGAACGACAAGTGACTTTAATTTTTAGAGATACAAAGACCTGGCTGCACCTGCTGTTTTTGGGTGGTTCTTTCTTCTGCATGTGAGATTCCAATCCACTCCCAACAGGCTTTCATGGCAAAGGGGCAATCAAGGGGGTGGCATTTTTTC
>JAAUXU010040702.1_pt1 | contig 17486 bp, 23 predicted proteins | sample 7278151 | NCBI WGS metagenome assembly JAAUXU01 (sample SAMN14350113, study PRJNA611818) | marine sediment metagenome | isolation source: surface marine sediment (1.8m) | place: French Polynesia: Moorea | collected 2018-08 | reverse complement strand
CTGACACACACAACAGCTCAGGAGCGAAGAATGGTGCTCTTTTTTGGGTGTAGGAAACAGACAATACAGTTCATTCAGCAGAAACAGCGCAGACGCATATGATTATTGTCTCTTTTTGCCATTCAGTCCTACGTGAGAAGAAATGCTCTGTCTCGTCGAGGAGTCCGCATGTATTTTCCCCCTCAATTGCTCAGCTCATTAATAGTCGCGATTTCACACTCGAGAAATCTTTTTTCCGCTGCATCCTCGGCTCAATCAGACCCATTAGGAGTCGTTGAGGCGATGCTGATCTACCCCAAATAAATACCGTCCTTCTGGAGTGCAGCACGTGTCTGAGCGGCGCCCCAGACCAAATCATGGGAAAGTTGTCATAGCGGGAGCTTCCGCTATCCACAAGTGGCTGCTGCGGGTATTTTCCGGGGAAAAGGGGACAAGAAAGTAGCGCAATTCTCTTTTATGACGAGGATTCTTCTACATTTGCACAATCCAAATGGGTCCTGGAGACCCATGATATTCCACATTCCAGGCTAACGAGTGCCATAAAGTGTTGTTGCGTGGTAGGTCAAATTAGTCAGTCGGGGCGGGGGATTTCACTTCTTCGTCAGTATGCAAAGAAGCCTTATTGAAATGGTAGCTTGAGCAGCGGCACCAGCGTGGCCGAGGAGGGGGGGGGAGGGGATGGAGAACATGACAGCAAATGGCTTCTTGATTTCCTCTGCGCAGGAAATTGCAATTTATGGCTCCGTCCGTCGAGGAAAGAGTTCATTAGCCCGGGCCGGGCCCGGGGAGGGAGGAGCCGGAGGAAGAAGTTACGGCTCACGATCGCACATTAATATCATCGCCAGGCAGTTGGCCTCAAGTCAAAACAGAGGCTGCTGCGGCTGCTGCGGCTGCTGCGGCCGCTGCGGCCGCTGCTACCGGCACACAGGCTGGATGTGCATGCGTGACACTGTGTGCAACGCACTGATGAGAAGCTTCATATTGTGGAAAGAGAGAGAGAGAGAGAGAAAAGAGTTGGTGTTATGGTCGAGAGCCTTGGCTGACCGAGACTGGGGAGTCAATTTCTTCTGCTCCTCCTTCCAGACCGTTGGTCCCGTGTCAAACCTCTCTATTGAGAGTGGAAGAAACATGTCCTGTCGCTCAATGGACGCGTGAAAAAGTGGACAGCCAGCAGGAATTTGTACACACTAATCAATTGGCGACAGTCACCTTTTTCTCCGGCCAAAGCTTGTCAATCTGTGTAGCACATAAGTGCCACAGTAGTGCTTTGCTACGGTCTCTTTTTTCTCTCTCTCTCTTCTGCTCCCTGCCTGCGTCACGAGTGAAGTGACCGGGAAGTTCATCGTTCCCCAGGGTGAGTAAACTCACAAGGAGCAGGCCCAACTGGGGTCGGTCATGCCCCGCTTGGTCAGAGGATTTCTCGGCACAAATCACGATCGCACCTGACGCCAGAAAACAGCTCCGAAGCGTCGCTCCAATGCTATCGGTTGAACTTGAGGCGACCTTAAATCGGGAAGTCGGAACAAGCCAGATCACCGAGAGAGATCTTTTTTTTCCCTGTCCTCCTCCTCCACCGATGCTTTGTCAGCGGTGATCGACAGAGCCGCCGCCAAAGGCAGGCTCGACCGCGGGTGAAACATCAAGTTTGAGTGACAACAAAGCACTGATGTAGCAGGGGTGGAAGGAGTACGACATGGCAGTAGCACAGTACTATCAATACTGCACCCAGTACATGTGTTAGCAGTCCGTCTCCTGTTACGCTTTTGCAGCATAGCTTTGCTTTTTTTTTTCTTTTTTTTTGACGGCTGAACCGACTTTTGCTCTGCGGGGCGCCGTTGGGAGATTTTCAGCGTTTACAAAGGGCGCGCTGCACTGAGGTACAGAAATGACACTTCGATCTTGTGTCTCGAGGACAAAGGGTGGAGGGAAGAAGGAACAGGGAAAAAAACTGCCTTTTCGGTGACCTCAGCGCAGAAGATGATGATGCAAAACCGTCCTCGTCATCTCGATTTGAAAAAAAAAAAAGTCGTGCAGCTTTGGGGCTTCAGTCACGTTCCCGCGTCGTTGGTAAATAGCGCTCTGAGACATTGGAGGTGTGAGGACGACAGTCATAAACTCTTCCATTCATTCAATCAGCATTCCATTCAGTTCCTTTGTGCGCCATCGATATCAATTGACTTTGGGAACCACAAGCGAGCGTGGGAGGAGGAAAACTTGTGCACCGGAATAAACAAGTCTATTTTAACTAGAGAATGCGAGAAATCTCAGCACGAGACGTTCCTCGTGAGCCCTGCCTGTCTGTTTATCCGTCTGTCCGTCAGTCCGTTTGTCTGTGCTTCTGTCTGTCTGTCCGTTTCTCTGTCCGTCTGTCCGTTTCTCTGTCCGTCTGTCCGTTTCTCTGTCCGTCTGTCCGTTTCTCTGTCTGTCTGTCCGTCTGTCCGTTTCTCTGTCCGTCTGTCCGTTTCTCTGTCCGTCTGTCCGTTTCTCTGTCCGTCTGTCCGTCTGTCCGTCTGTCCGTCTGTCCGTCTGTCCGTCTGTCCGTCTGTCCGTCTGTCCGTCTGTCCGTCCGCCTGTCTGTTCATTTCTCCGTCTGTGTCTACGGGTCAAGAGGGGAAACTCGCCCGCAGACCGCTAGTTGCTGACCGACAGCAACTTGCTCTGAGGTTGATGCAACGACACGTACTGAATCTGAGCTCCTTACTGTGCAACTTTGCTGAAATTTCCGCTCTGGCACCCATTGCTTCCCTTCCCAATTAAACCGACCAATCTGGGATCAAAGAAAATGTTGCAACAATCTGGGCTGTTCTCACACATCCTTTTACAACCGAGTAATTGCTTGCTACTGCAGTGTCAATCGTGACGGGTCGGGCGGCGTGAGGGAGCCGTACCCTTCAGCAATGCCAGACCCCCGTCTCCCCTTCCAGTGAGCTGCCCCCGCTTTCACCCTCTGTACTGCGTGCGCACAGTTACGTATCAAAACGACATTTGTGTATGTTGTTGGCATCCTTTCTCATTGATTCTTCCGCTGTCTTCGTTCTTTGTCCACAGTACGATTAGATTTCCAACTGCACATCTGTCATGTTCGCGGCTACGGTCCTCAGTCAAAGGAGAAGAGACACACTGAGAGAGAAAGAAAAAAAATCGTTATGTACTACATACGTGTGCTTTCTCGAGCACTCTCATGCACACGCGCTCAGTACAGTAGTGAACTGTGTCAGTACACAGTGGCTGGATGCCAGAGGGAGGAAGAAGAAAAAAGATTGGGGTGAACGAAAAATTACCCACACAAAGAAGAACGTCGATAGCATTTTTCCACCTCCACATCTGCGGTGCTCAGATATTTTGGGTCTGGCCCTCACGCATTGGGCGATCGGCTTAGCAGTGGTAGGAGTCGCAGACGATGAAGAAGAAGAAGGCGTACACACCAGAAAGTATCTTGATGATCTTCTTGGCCTCTTCTTTCGCCATTAGTCATCGGAATTCTGCCTTTGTGGCGAGGGCTCCTTATCTGGAGACACTTTTTGGCCACGCTCGACTGAGAGACATCGTGACTGCGCGGATACTCGGTCGCTGGCTCGATCTCTCTCCGCTTTTAAAAGACTGAAATGGTCCAAAGGATAAACTGTTTCATGTACGTGCTATTCGAGAAATGCTCTATAGGCAGGCGGAATGACATCGAAAATGATCCACTTTTGCCTTCGGGTAGCAGCGCAGGGTTCAAACATATTGGATCAATATTGGATTCCACCTTAGGGGGGGGGAGGTTCACAGTCTGTGTCAACAGTAGCGTATGTTTCAATTTGAATGTATGTATGTATGGGCTTAATCTCGAAGCTCCTTGGCTGCACTGCACGGTATGTGAAGCTCAGTCGTACCTGTATAGTAACGTTCGAGTGCCCCGAGGCCCTTTCTGGCTCTTGGTCACCTCGAATGACACTGCAGGATGCTTAATGATATATCGGTTAAGCGAGCTGCTCAGACCACACACACAAACTCATCACACACACTTGGTCCGGTGGAAGAAAAAGCTTTGTACGTGCACTCAAGTCGTCCATCTGTTTCTTATTCAACACATATAAGATGGGAGAGGCGTGCATTAATGACTTCATTACGACAGAGTAGGACACAGCGTGAGCTTCCCTCCTTCCTTAGGATAAAGAAAGATCGCACGCGCCTAAGCATGAAATTAACTTCTCAGCAAGATTCCTTACGCCACAGACAGATCTTTCTCTCTTTTTTGGGTGGTCTCTGTCTGTGGGTTTTTCATCGAGATAGAGAGATCTGGCTGAGAGACTTATTGGGTGGCAAAAGTCACAACATGAGGCCCAAAATATCACTTGAAGATAATCAATCGCCTTGGAAGAAAAAAGGTTTCCATGCATGCGTGCACCGCTTGGCTCGAGTACGAGCGGACGTCGCGTATCCGCCAGAAGTACACGTCGACTGCGTCTCAAGTCCTTCGGGCTGGTGGAGGGAGGCCTGCACAGTTTGGCAAGAAGTACATGTTGTCCTACGCGGCCCAGAACAACCAGGGGAGGCTGCGGGGAGTGTAGGGCTGTTCAGGGCGGACACGGTGTGCACGTTGTCGATCGATGGCAGTTTGCCTCGGTGTTAACGACTGACCACTTGTGACCATTTGCTTGACAGTGATGTAGGGATTAACTCTTTCTCTCCTCCCTCGTTCGTAATCGGATTTGCTCGGTGTCTTCGGCACCCATGTATTCACTGTTGTGCACCGTGTGTGACTCGAAGAAGACGCAACTGGAGGAACGGGGACGAGCTTGTTTTTCTCCGCGCTCACGGTAGCGCCGGTGCATAATGAGAATCGATAATCGGTCCGCACAAGCAAGTAACAAATGTTCTTCAAGTCCGGTACGTGTTTGAAAACACTTTCCTCTCCGGGCGGAGCAGTGGACGAAGAAGAGTCCTCTGTTTCTTCTCCGCCCCAACCTTGTTCTCTTTTGTCGTCGCAGTCCATACGTACATACTGAGCGCTGCCATCCCTCATTGTGCATTATGTTTTGTGGCTTCACCACCGTGAGCTTTGAGGGGGACACAGAGAGAGAAGGAAGAAAGAGATCGTTGTTGTTGGGACTTTTGGCTTTGGTCGCTCTCTCCATCTTCCCCTCCTCCTGGACACCCAGGACAATGGCGAAAAAATGCCGCCGATGCCGCCTTTAAAAAAGAGAGTCCATAAAAGCCAGCGAGCGAGGAAGGAGTTGGTGTCCCCCCCCCTCCCTCCGTCCCTCGGGGTGGTGGAAGCTTTGGTGGCATCAGTGAGCAGAGTAATTGATTACGAGCTACCAGAAGTGTAACACCATCTGGACGGTGCGCTACAATGGCACAATGGCGGCGGTGAGGACCGAGGACTGACTCTGGACTCCGGGATGGCGAGTACTGGGAGGAGGGGGTTGCACCGTCGTAGCCGATGATGCCGTCTTGGTGGCGGTCGTCAACGCATGTGATGTTGTCACTGCCACTACCCGTGCGAAGGGGAGGAGGGGGGGGGACAACGTTAACATGACGACGGTTAGGTTAGGCCGTGAAGTGTCGAGCTCCATTGTACTTGTTCGCTTTGACGGCGCCCGCAACAAAGGAGACGACACTTCATAGTCGAGCATTCTCACTTCTTGTTGTTGCTGCTGTTCCCGCCGCCGCCGCCGCTGCCGGCCCTGCTGCTCCTGCAGACTTCTACGTATGGTGGCTTTCGTCACAGATGACTCTTGTGCATTATGTCTTGACGAAGAGCACAAAGGATTGCAAAGCACCAGTAGTAAGACAATCGCCATTCACGCAGTACACGTACGTGAAGTGCGAAGTTCTCCACGTTACTCGCGCTGTCCACGCATGTGCGAGCGATGCTTCTGCGCCGGCCTGGCCGCGCACGCTGCATAGCGGCGTGACAGTCACTCAGTGTTAATCCTAAGAGCGTCCACACCTCAAAATCCTTTCCCAACTGACGCTTGATGGATCATCTCTGGAGCAAAAGAAGCGTTTTCAATAGGAACCCCTTGGGTTACATCGCTATTTCCTAGACGACACAAATGTTCAGTCTTAACAGTGTTGCACATGCATTCAATGCCTGCACGCGGGATTCGTGCAAGCCCTTTTCCCCCCTAGATGTTTTGGCTCTGTTCTCAAAATTCTTCATGGTCGAGCAGTGATTGGTGCGGGCAAGACGATGAATGCCTTCATTGGACCGGAAAAGGAAGCAGATGGGATGATGGAAGAGGCGGACAAGGCCTGAACTCTTTAAAAAAGAACAAGAAAAACACGGTGGAAGAGTTGTAGAGACTCTCCGAGCCGTGCGTGTGCGCCCCCTCCCCCTTTACCTCCGGCGACAGCGACTCAAAGTCTGGCCCGTTGTGGTGCGTACGTGGAGCTATGCGTGGCTTACTCGTCCGTGACGGAATGCATAATCAGAGATGCAGATTGGGCCGAGCTCTCGTACTCCGCTTATCCCGCCCTTAATGTCGAGTGACGAGCAATGAAGAGGGGGTCTTTTGTCGCATGTCCTCTGTGCTATTTATTGGTCTCTTTCTCTCTCTCTCCACTCTCGTAATAATTCGTAAAAGCTCTTCTGCGCTCGCTCGCACGAACAGAAGTCAGAGGACCACGACGCCGACGACGCCAGCGCAGTTGACACTTGAGTTAATCGTTCAGAACATGACTGCACCACAAATGATAAATGCTCACGCCCGATTTGACTACACAAAAAGCGTCGTCCATTTATTTACTACGCCTCTCCAACCAGCCCGGAGCTCCCGGGCAGAAAACCATCGAGGTCTCTTTGGACTGTCAATAGTCCGTGTGTGTGTGTGCGGGTCCCCCCCCCTTCTGTAGCCGCAACTACCCGCACTCACTTCTGCTTGAATAGAGGACTGATTGCTGAATAGCTTCGCGGAGAGAGAGCTAGAGAGAGAGAGACTCCGTCAAAATGGGCACGAGTCATTCAGAGAGAGAGTTTTCGACCTCATCTGCTGTTTACTAATGTGCCCCTCCGCTCTCCCCCTCGTGCCCGGCGCCGCCGTTGGCGGCGGCGGCGGCTGCGGAGTCGATATGTGAGGAATTGTGTATGCGGAGAGAATCTGCAATGGCGTCGACGCTGTGACTCCTCCTCGTGCAGGTCTTGGCTCCTCCTCCTGACGGGCGGCGGCGACCAGAGCTGGCCAATGCCGGGCGGCCGTCGCCACCGGCGGCCGGCAGCGCCACCAGCAGGAGGAAGAATCTCGCCGGCGCCCTCTTTTTTTCAGTCCGTCGCCTTTGCGAGAGATGTGAAGAAGCATCTCCGGAGCTCGTACAAAGAAGAGCAGCAGTGTTAAGCGCTCCTAGGAGAGAAATTCCTTGCGCGTGGGTTGGACACACAGATGCAACTATGACTATGGCCATTACTGAGGACAGTGGGTGCAATAACGGCAGCGAACACAACAACAACAAGAGGCCTGCGCCGACGGCGGCAGCGCCAGCGGAAATGAACCGTACGGAGCAGCCCTGGAAGTGGGAGCCGCCGCCGCAAGCCGCTGCCGCGGCCGTTTTGCCTGGTCACCCGCCGCCGCAGCCGCCGCCTGCATACACGGAACTTGTCAAGGTAAGATGGCGTCTCTTCGGCAGTTCCTACGTCGTCAACAGTGAAGGCGTACAGCTTCGAGTGCGTCTTGAGCGACGTCCCGCGGGATTCCGCTTATTTGTCACTGAAGTTCCGCCCACCCATATCCTTGGGTGACCCGTCCGTTGCGCCCCTTGGAAATCTTGTAGCACACAAAGTAGCAACACTTGTCAAAGGCAGGAGGAAGTGCAGGAACTAGTTAGACAGTGGCTTCAGAGGAATCCTTCTGAAATAGAACCTCTCACTCCTCACCAGCTCCATCCACTGGTGCAAAGACTTGCAGTGCCTGGGCGCGGATCATCACGTGTTCGTCACCTTCCTGAGCAAGAAAAGTTCCATGCAGGCTGATTGCGATGACATCTTCTGTTGTTTCTCTCGCCACTGTTAAAACTTGGGAAATCCTCTGGATGTGGCTCAAGTTTCGTGTGTCTCTTTCTTGGCCTGTCTGGATGAGGCCGAAGTGGTCTTGACGCAAGTTTGGACCAAGCAGTAGTAGAATTTCTCGTGGGGTCAGGACCTGAGTGACCCTTGAGCCAGCACCAAGAGTCGACCTCTCATAGAGCGCAGTCATCTTCAGTACCGTGTGCGCCGCGCTGAATGTTCTCACGGAGTTTGGCATGCGCGAAATTGAATTGGACATTCTTTTCCTATTTTCGTCCGCTCTCGTGTCCGTTCTCCTCTTTGATAGGCGCCATTATCTCTTCGACACCTTCTCTTTCTTGGTCAGTGACTCCTTTCAATTGATCCCCACCCGTAGGGATCATTTCGGGGCGCCCGGGCGAGGACCGGGGGCGTCCCGTGGGGAGGCGCCGCCGAGACGAAAATAGCGCAAATAGCGAGAAACCGTGGAAAAACAGTGGGGAGTTCATGAAAACGATGAGCGCAGAGTGAGAAGAACACTTTGCGATGCTCTTTGACCAGAGTCCACACAACGCTAGCACGCTTTGTCACGACACCAGGAGTCAACAGCGGCCGCGCCCAACAGCACTTTCGCGGCCTTTCAGCCGCGCAGGACCGTGAAGGAGCTCCTCAGTCGGGCCTTTCGGGCTGCCGCAGTCGCCGTCCTCCATGCATTTTTCTGACTCACACTGTAGTAATATTTATGTAAGTGTTGAATCTTTTGGGAAAACGTCTTTACGTGTTATCCGCCAGGAAAAAGGAAAAGAAAGGACGAAACCAGCAACTTTTCATCAATCTTTGTTTCGACACTACAATGGATGCGGAGAGTCTCCGCCGCTATCCGAGGAATGCGCTCATTCTGCTTTTGTGCGTCAACATCGTGTTCTTGCTGGTCGAAGTGACGGTGTTTACGGTCTTCCTGTGGGTTCCTGCAATGGTCTTCTGCCATGAGGAGCTGGCTGCGCGTCTTCTTCGTGCTGGCCTTGTTGACACACGCCTCAGTCGTCGTCTTGGCTATGTGCTATTACTTCTTCATCATTAGGCAGCTGGTCGGGAGATCGTTTGAAGGCTTGCAAGGCATTCTTTGACCGCGTCCTCCACTATACGCATTGTGGGGAACAAAACGTGTTTCTTGTCTCGGTCTCCAGGGCGCTCCTCCTCCACGTCGGTGCTCTGCTTGACCCTGTGCCACGCCACCACGGCCTTGTCTGCCGACGCTCCTCGGTGCGGACTTGTACGCGGCGCAGGCCTTGGGAACAGTTGACTTCTACCCGCTTTGACTGGCTCTCTCCGTGCTCGTGTTCTACGTGGTCTCCACGCCCTTGGAGAAAGAATTCGGGGTGGAGAGACTTGCGTGAAGACGACAAGTTACCCGAGACAAAAATCTGTCGACTTTTGGATGATCTCACTGGGCGCATGACAAACAGTTCAATATATAATAAGAAGTACAGTTAGTTTTTTATTTCTCTGAGAACAGCAGGAGCGGCGTGACCGCTTATGTACTCAGTTCTGTACGTTGGTGGATTGAACGCTTTGGTGCTCACGACTTGCACTGTTGCTCTTGCAGGCTGAAGGCAGCGAGTGCAGCTTCTGTGGCGACCTCATCACCGACCGCTACATCTTCCAGGTGGCGAGCCGCTCGTGGCACTCTCAGTGCTTGCGATGCTGCGTGTGCCACTCGCTCCTCGACACGCACACCAGCTGCTTCTTCAGGGAGGAGCAGCTCTACTGCAAGCTCGACTACGTCAAGTAAGACAATGACTGGACTTGTTTTCGCACAAGCTCGACGTTGACCCGCTCCTTCTCTCTTTACCTATTCGTTCAGAATGTTTGGTGCCAAGTGCTTCAAGTGCTGTCGCATGATCTCCCCCACCGACTGGGTGCGCAAGGCCCGAGAGCAGGTGTACCACTTGGCGTGCTTCGCCTGCGACTCGTGCAAACGCCAGTTGTCCACAGGAGAGGAGTTCGGCATCCACGAGAACAGGGTGCTCTGCAAGGCCCACTACATGGAGATACTGGACGGAGGCTGCACATCATCAGACGGTAAATATATACTGTTTATTCATACCTTACTGGTACTAATGTTAGGTGAGCAGATTTTGACCGCAATGGCAGCTCTTAGCATGCTAGCATTGATCTAGTCCATTAGCCTAGTAGCGCTAGTCCCATGTGCTTCAGGCGGCCGCCTAACTCCCGTTGTTCCCTGTGCAGAGAGCAACGAGTCTTCAGAGACGCACAGCAAGAAGAAGACGAAGCGGATGCGCACCACCTTCACGGAGGAACAGATTCAGATCCTGCAGGCCAACTTCCAGATCGACTCCAACCCGGATGGCCAGGACTTGGAGAGGATTGCTCAGATCACGGGACTCAGCAAGAGAGTCACCCAGGTCTGGTTCCAGAACTGCAGGGCCAGACAGAAGAAGTACATGAACTCCGGCAAGAGCAGGGGCGGCGGCGGAGGACAGAGTAAGTGGCCTTTGAAGTGATACCAATAGAACATTCGTGCACACGTTTGAAAAGAAGGAAAATCTGCTTCAGGAGGCGGCGGTGGCGGCGGCGGTGGCGGCGGCGGCGGCGGCGGCGGCGGAGTTCCTCTCTCAGGCCTTAGTCCCGTTCCCAGAGATCAGTGCTCGACGCCGCAGCAGCTCGACCTGCACGTCATGTACTCCACATTCAGAGCGCAGCAGCCGGCGCCCTCGTCAGGTAACATTAGCATATCTCTATATAACATATCAAGCCTGAACGTGCCAGTAAGATAATAATTGTGATAAATTTGCAGATAGCAATCCGGACGAGCTCTCGCAGGATGCGAACCCGGCCGGCTTCATGAGAGGAGAGGTCTAATTTAACTTCGCGTTATAATATTTTAAGTTGTTGCGATGTGATAAGCTGTGATACAACCTAGTGAAGTGGAAGAAGGAAAAAGTGTCTGCTAGAGTTCGCCAACGATTCGTACAAGTGACAAAAGAGTCTCTCTTCATTTTTCGACCGAATGCAAGCGCTAATGTTGCCGCTCCTTGAATGCTATGGAATGTGTCCTGTAGTAGTTGTGTCGGTTAAGAAGAAATCTCAGTAAGCCAAGCAGTATAAGCACTTAAATAGAGCCGCAAATACACGTATGTCACGTTACTCTCAGCTCCAGCTGCTTTCATCCTGTACACAGTGCAGTCGACCTTCGACGTGGTCCAGATTCGACTTCTTGTTCGACCAATGCTTCTTCTCCATGCCGAAGCTCGACTGCACCAATGTCCTGTAGACCAACGTAATGAGTGCGCTCATCATCGTCTTCTTCGTATCTCCCTCGGCCCTTTTTTCCTCCGTGTCATACTTTCACTTTGGAGATGTCATCATGAGATCAAACTCCGGCGCTGCTTCCACTGGTCTGCAGGTACAGCACAAACTGCTGCACCGCGTGCATGGTGCTCAGATAGAGCAACGATGATGTGTAGGAGTCTGTTCCGATTGTGGTCGGACAATGAGGCTAACGAAGCGGAAAAGGCTTCACGCGGTGATGAAAAGGAACTCTTGGAGACCACTGTTGCATATCTTACCGGCTAAAAAGATAAGTGTATACACGCGCAATAAAAGCCTGGCGCATACGTACGCTACGCGGGATCAGCATGAGGCCCTCCTGTTGATTGCGGGAGCGGCGGTTTTAAGAGCATAATGCGTGCCGGTCTCCGGGCGCGCTCCCGACGTTCGTGTACGTCTCATTTCCTTTCATTTGCTACTTCCCCCTTTGATTGGACTCCTCCTTGGCGGACTTGGAGAGGCTCACCTTTGCTCTCTTGATTGCACGCCTTAGCTAACGAACGGATGAACTGTTCTTCATCATCATCATGGCGAGGGAGAAGGCGGAGGCGGAGCCAACATTCCACTTGACGTTAATGAGTGGCTCATTTCCTCGGACAAGCAGAGAAAGTCACGTTCGTTGGATTAGCTGAGCACATCTGCGCTGATTTTTTTTTTTACTCAATCACGAAACACGTGCGTCGTGAGGACGGCCAAGGAGAGGCCGTGGCCCGGGAAGAGGACCAGGCTCACGTCCTTGTACGTAAGAAACTCTGAGGACTCGGCTCATGGGAGCAAGCAAGTGTTCTCTGTGTCGAAGAAGAAGAAAAAAAGACACCGAGAAGCTTGGAGCTGATGCTTGAAGTTGTAGAACCACTAGAGTGGAGAGAGAAGATCTGTGCAACTGCTGGCATCCCGGTAAATGTGGTCCTTCAAGCATAGTAACGTTACCCACTGTAAACGTCAGTCCGTAGCAATCAGTTCAAGTACAGGACTACGCTGATTTAGCAAGGTTGCACGGACCAGACCTTCTATCACTTGAAATGCAGAAGCTGCTGTTGAAGTGAACTGAAGTCAGTCGAACTTTGATGCAATAAAGTTTCCCGTCAGCAGCGTCTTGTTTACGCTACCGAAATCTTTTCTGCAACGGAGAGGGGACGTTTTTATGAAGGAAAACTTGAACAAGCAGTGCAATCTCTTCTTCATGGAAAAATCTCTACCATAGCCGAACTTACTATATCGAAGTTCGACTGTGCAGGAGGGTGAACCACAAAAAGTGCCCAGAAGTGTTGAAGCTGCTCCATCCAGTCCTATAAGAAGTGGACGTGCATGCATTTATACAAGTAATCAATTTGGTTGCAGAGGCAGAAAGATGTTACCCCTCCCTCTTCCTTTTAGGGAAACGTAGCGTCGTCATTTCTTGGATCCCCCTCGGGGTCAAGGAAACCCACCCACGTTGCAGCTGGCACCTCCAGGAGAGAAGTGAATATGGATCGAGACAAGTTCATTAGTGTAATATCGTTCCCTGCTCGCCCCGGGGCGAGATTGGCGCTGATATTTATGCATGGCGGAGGAAAAACAGGCGAGCAAACATCACATCCACAGTGCACACACTATCCGTGGACTACAGCACACACGCATGGACGGACGTGCAAGTACCCAGGGAGTACCAGGCATATCCAGTCCTCGTCAGCATCGTTGGCCGCAGGGTGGCCAGACGAAGAAACGTCACGGCCCCGTTCAAGGGACAAAACTTCCTCCTCTCTTTTGTGACCCACCCTGTAAGTGCTACAGTGTACCCACATGTTTCTCGATCCTGAAGACCGAGAATTGATGACCTTCAACGGAAGAGCCCCAACCTGCACCCCCGCCGAGATCGAATAATGTTTTCTCTGCTTTTGATATCAATGAGAAAGAGAGAGATACGAGCGCTTTATCACGTGGACACAATTTCAGGTGTCAAGCAGGCCTGTCCACTAACAAGATCATGGCGAAAACGACTCTCTGACTGTGAAGGAATTTTCCCACACCAATGGCCAAGATCATCCGAGATTATGAGCCCTGGCAAGAGTAGTCTCATCATGAGCACTTGAAGGAAGAAGAAGAAGAAGAAAAAGTAGCTGTGACTGCTCAGCACTAGTGCTGGATTGACTCACCAAAAATTGACTCGAACTCGAATAAGGATTCTCTGGCCCAACTTAGATTTGTGGGAAGGAATTTTGACTTGAGTGGACTCAAATGGATAGGGCAAGTGACTCGACTCAGCTCAGTGCAGACGCAAAACAAGGAAAAAAACAAGGTCAAAATTATTTGAGGGCACCTAATCAGTGAAGACAGTTACTTTGTTGGACATCTCTCAGCCGCATGCGACTCTGATGTGGATCAGAAGACCTGCTTGGCTGGGGTGGGGGGAGTCCACATCGTACAGTTTTTTCCGTGCACTTTGCATGTTTGTGAGGACGTTTGGGATGATTGTAAGTGTTGCCATCGATACAACGCCTCTGTTCGTTGGTTACTGTTGGCGTCAACTTGGTGTGATTTCTGAACCGATTCAGTTAGGTAGACCATGAGAATTGGTGGCATTTCGCTGCAACTGCATCCAATTCTACAGGGGGTGTTCGCATGGTCTACGCTAACCGAAGCATTCGTGATGTGGACATCCTGGTACACGTTTGATCCCACCCATTTCTGGAGCAAACTGATGAAAAACCGTGATTCGAGTCCTTCCTTCTCCGACTCGAGTCCAACTCTACTCAAAAGTAGCTATCACAGCTCAGAGCCATGACTGACAAGAAGAAGAAGAGGAGGGAGCAGAACAAGAGTAACATTTTGCTGCACCGGCACATTTGAGATTCTCCCTTCTCTCCTCTTTTCTCCCCAAGCTCTGCTAACGAACCGGAATACAAATTCTGCTAATTCGATTGTCCTTCTCTGCAGAAAAGGAACCTGCACGTGCTGCTCGTGGGGGACGATGTAAAAAAGAGGAGGGGGAAGATCGGATCGGAGGAGAAAGCAACAGAGCGAGAAATCTGTTGGAGCAAAAGAGAGGAAGACACGTCTCCAGGGAAGGAGAGGTGGAGAGTGGACGTCGTCGTCGACCACGGCCGCGGGTGGAGCAAGGACGCTGCTAGGCTCACCTTGCTGGCTCGCATCCAGCGCCGTGCAGATCAAAAAAAGAAAGGTCACGAGAAGCTGCCTCATCTGTTGTAGCTGACGAAGCGAACCTTCTGCTTCTTCTTCCACGAGTCCGTCGAGTCTGAGAGCTAAGTCTGATTCAGACTGGGTGAAAAATGACGCAGACTTATCTCGGGGTTCATCTCGCCCAGCGATATAAAGCACGGCGACTTCGGCTTCTTCTTCTTCTTCTTCCTCCACGCCGTGATGCCATAATGCCAATCCTCTCATGAGGAGAAACTTGTGGTCACGCATGGTGGAGGAGAAAACGCCGTTGAAGCCGCCCGCCTACATCACTTTGTCGTTGTTACGAGCGGGATGTCACAGTTGAGTGCGCGCAATGGCTCGCAAAGCAATTTGCATTGCATCTGCTACTTTGTTTCATCTCTGTGATGATGAATGAGACCTTTCGAGTCAAAGCACCTCTTCATGCGTGCACGATGTCCCGCGGACGGAGGGACAGACAGACAGACAGACAGACAGACAGACGGACAGACAGACACACAGACAGGTGATGCAGGACCTTTTTTTGTAGCTCTGACTCACGCTGCTGTCTTGTTTCCACTTTTAAGCTCTTCAGCAAACAAGGACGGGGCGACAGCAAATGAGATCGGAGCAGTACCGAGATACACGATGTTCGTTTATACCATCAAAGGAAGAAAGTTAAGCTCGTCTGCGCCCCCGACCCCAACGCCCAACACCCCCACCCCCACCCTGCACCCTTTTTTCGCCTTTGAAGCGTCCTGAGAAAAAGAAGTTTCTTCGGAGGCATTTTATTTTTCGTCGGTTTCCGTCAAACGCCCACCCCCTGGTGCTCAGCCCATGTTTCACCGCGGGGCTTCGCACCAAGCATTTCTGGACAAAAAAGAGCCTAAAAAAAGGTGTTCCCTCTTTGTCCAGCGAGCATTCTGACGGACGAAATTCCTACCGGTGACATAACAAGCGACTGTCAATCACTTCACTACCGTGTAGCACAAGAAGCAACCGTTGTTGCCGTCGCACTGCTCGGTTTGACAACTCTCCTACGCACTCCTGGCCTTTTCCGGCCATTGGGGAATGGTCTTACCCCTTTGGAAGAGACCGGGTCTCTTCTGGCTCTCCGTGCGGGCACAGTCCGGTGCAGTCCGCCCGGGGCCGTCCATGCCTCTCCATTCCCAATAAATGTCCCATGCATGCGATTCAATGATGGCGTCCTCCTGAGGAACTCCCGCCGCTCTATTCAAACAGAAATTCTCTCCGATGGGAGAAATTCCGCGATATTGATCTCTTTCTTGGGGATTTAAAGAGTGCCGCCCGCATACTCATGCATACAAGAAGCAGGCACTTTACCGACGACATCCACTATATCACATCCAATCCACCCTCAGCGCAGCCGCGGGGTCATAGTTGACGATTATTCTTGTTGCCACTGATCTACCTAGTGTACGATTAGGAATGCATTCAGAGAAGCAGACGCTGTGGAACGCGGTCAGGGTGCTGGAGGGCGCGAGTCAGTGCAGCGGATGACTGATGCAGGAGTTCACAGTTAAAAGTGTTCTTGTTAGCTACTTTAGAGCGAGAGTCAGGCTTTGTCAAGTCAAGCATGTCTAGAGTCAAACCAACGTTTGTGGCTTATCCTCATGATCAGTGCGTAATGAACAAACCCTCTTTGACGAACTGAAAAAAATGAGAAACGTCAGAAATGTGCTTATACCTGTCCAACCTGGTCGAGGACATTGTCCGTTTGACTCTACTCTTGAGTCACTAAGTCTCCTATATAAGCCGTCCACTGTATTGGCGCGCAACAAGTGGAACTTGAACCTAAAGGGTTCCGAAGTTTAAGGAGTAGCATACATTCGTCACAGGTCAGATTTATTCCCCACAGGCTGCGGACTGAAGTAGACGAGCACGAAAGAGGACTATGACTGATGCGTCATCGATCATTGCCTGGTCTATTTGCCATGAGTTACGCTGCTCCAGTGACTAATATAAAATTTTACTTCATCCTAAATTTGCGTGGTCACCCTTTTTCTCCCATTATATACCTTTTTTTTTTTGTTTCTGGCTCAACAATGTCTTATCCCTCCCAGCTGCAAGAGAGCGATTCTGTGCTTTGCGCGGTGACAGCGAAACACAAGATGCATGGGGTTGACTGGTGTCTTGTACACATATGAGTAGGTCGAACTCCTCGATAGATCGGACTGCTCAGCTGACCAATACAGTGGACATCTGGAGATCTCCACCATTAGTGGGCAGCCCTGCGTACCAAAATCTGGCTCCTGCATAAAGAAGGAGAGAAACTCGACGCTTTGATGGACACTCTTGTGGCGGAGGGAGCAACAATTCTGTTGTCGGACAAGGGAGGGGAGGAGAAGGTCTAAAAAAAGGGCGAGTAGTGACTTGACTGATGTATGGACTCTCTTACTACTTTGTCCGGAAACGCCTCTTTTACGCTCTCTTGTGTCACTCTCCATGAGTTGGCCTGGACGAAGAATGAGCGTCGCGAATTGATTACCACCCAAATTCCTTTTAGACGTGTCTGCAAGCTTTACTTCCTTCAGTGATAGATTGGTGGTCATCGGCTTTGTTTGGATGATGCTCACAATTGTGTGTCTTGCAGCGCAGTACAGATAGGCACTTTGTGTACACTTTATCGATGTTTCTTCTTTGGACCCGTGATGTTCCTGAAGAAAAGAGGTTTGGCCTTGATTTATTCATTGGTATGGGCCAGCCCCGGCTCGTCTTTTGTTCAGCTCTCTATCCATCTCTCGCGGTCCCTCCCTTAGGCAGGGCGGGGCTGGTTATGTCAGTGCTGCAATGGAGTTATAACAGAAGAGTCTCATGAATCTTGGCTAAGGACAGAGCTCTGGTATTTTCGCCCACCAGCATGAAACTGCCGCGCTGCTCTAAGATAGGCCTGACGAAAGCACACTTAAAAGAAAGTGGCACGGTCAGGTGCAGGCGCGTGCGGTGCACTGGTACAAGTTGTCCACGAAGTACATGGAGGTCAGCTTCATGCCCTAGATGGACTTGGGGG
>JAAUXU010047738.1_pt1 | contig 17497 bp, 17 predicted proteins | sample 7278151 | NCBI WGS metagenome assembly JAAUXU01 (sample SAMN14350113, study PRJNA611818) | marine sediment metagenome | isolation source: surface marine sediment (1.8m) | place: French Polynesia: Moorea | collected 2018-08 | reverse complement strand
CTGCAGTGCCTCTTCTTGTGCAAAATTCCTTGCTTAAATCTCTGTTTTAGCAAAATAAAATTGGAGAAGGAGAAGGAGAAGGAGAAGGAGAAGGAGAAGGAGAAGGAGAAGGAGAAGGAGAAGGAGAAGCTATTTGTTCTGGGGAATGGCACGCGTTCAAATTCATGATTTTAATATCCCCGGCGACGCCCAAGAAGACACAAATTAACACTGCGAAGAAGTATGTTAATTGGGCTCCCCCAAAAGCTGCAGGCATCACTGAAAATGGGCGCTTATTGTTAAGTGTGCATTCCAGGCACAAACAGCCAGGGCTAATCTGCGCATCGACTTAAGCGGCCGCAGCGGCCGCAGCGTTGGCAGCGGGAACAGCAGCAGCAACATTAAAAGCATATTTCACATTTGCCTGTCTGGGGCGGCGAAATAACATAGATTATCCATCGGGCCAGGAATTCTAATGCAGCCCGTGTCCAGAGAGGTTGTTTGCCTGAAGAAGAAGAAGAAGAAGAACCATTAATCTACTTCTCTTCTGTGCAGCCCTCTCGGCCAGACAACGAGTGGACCGAGGTGTGCTGAGGCTGAGGCTTCCGCTGCTGCATTCTTTTTGGCGGCAACCCCCGAACTGGTGACGAAAGTCACCACTTGATACATTCTCCGCTGGTACAGGATTCTGTCTGGTCGCTGGTTTTTGTCTGGACGAGCTGTCAGTGTACCTAGAGGAATGGCCTGATGCCTCAAACTTAAAAGTGATGTATGGCTGGCAGAGCCAGCTTATTTTATTGGGCGCACACAAAAGATTTTTTTTCTCTTTCGGAAAATTGTCTCCACATAACTTTCAGTTTGCTACAAAGAGGACATCTTCACGACGATCATGGAGCCGAGACCTCCCTGGACGCTCGTACAATTCCTCCCCCAAATCAAGTCACACCAAGATCGAATGAAGACCCCTGATTTTTCTTCGTTGTCAGACCTCTTCTGGCAGCCCAATTCTCCTCCTCCTCTCAGTTAACTACCCTTGAACTTCATGTCGATCATTTGTAACCAAGCCTCCCTTCTTTGATTAACAGACAGCCTGAGCCGCCAAGAACGCCGACTTCAGCGGGCTGCACGGTCCACGAGCTGTCTTTTTTGCGGTCCTCGTTGTCCAGGATGTACCCAGGTGTGTTAATAGGACACGCGCCCACGTTTCGTGCTGCCGCCCGCAAGCCAGATGACATTGGGTGGCGGGGAGCTCAAAAAATAAAAAAAGAGCTCCCCCCCCAAAAAAAAGTAAGCCGGACAGGCTCTCCTATTATTCTTCACTGCAAGCTTAGGGTCATGAGGGCTTCGCTTGATATTTCCGAGATTTTGAAGTGCTGTGACTTTAAGACGCGTGCACTCTGGGCAAAATTGTGGCTGCAATTGAGAATCTTGGCCCAGCATCGTCATGATGCAAGCAATGGAACGAAACCTCTTCCAAGGAGGCGCCGAAGATGACGAGGTGGAAGCAGAAGAAGAACGTGGAGGAGAAGAAGAATCTCTCTGGCGGTTGTTTTGATTTGAAGGCCAAGATAAATCTCTGTCTCAGCGCGTTCAAAGCACTGATTACAGCACATAAAGTTTGTCCTCTTTCCTCTTCAGAGTCAGGCAATTGAGGAAAGACCCCCAAAATCAATTATATCGAGAGCGATTTCTTCTCCCTCCTCCACTGCCAGATATTTCCTTCCATTTGCGAGGCTATTAATTACGCATTGCTTGATAAATGATAATGTGGCAAGCAGCTATTGGCCTAATGGGGGGCGGCCGAGGCCGACGAGCATCATTTATACAGGGACATTAATGCATAAACAAATTATCTAGAATACAGGAGCTGGCAGCTCTAGAATTTGGGGCAACGTCATAAACGCATACTCATCTTCCTGGACATAGGAGGATCTCCACAAGCTGCATGGTCAGACAGTGCGAGCCCGGCAGGGTCGACATTTGGTCCCGGCGACCCGGGGGCTGCCCAGAAGGACAAGATGTTGTTCGCACTGACCGCCTCCGTCAGGATGGCTTTGGACGCGTCGTGGTAGCTTGTCTCATCCATTGTTTCCCAACACTGTTTCAGCAGTTGGCCAGTTCGGACTCAGGGTTGACACTTGGCTACGGAGACACGCTCAACACGGGCCTGACCGGACTCAGCCTGTGAACAGCGCCCACCATGACGAACTTTGGCCAGCGCAAGCGCGCCCCCTCCAGCCGAAACCCGCAGTGTTGTTGCACAGTACTTACGCAGGCAAATGTGACTTTTTTTTTCTTGACAAGGTGAATGATGCGTTTCACATTTCTTGTCCCATGTTTGTTATGCCAGACGTTAAACATGCATTAGCCTCGGCTGAAGAATAAATAAAAAATCCTTTTTTCCTCTCCCCTTTGTTATCTCCCACGCTGTTTAATTGAGCTGCTGCAAATGAGCCCTGACGATGACTCTCAACTGTTTCGCCACGTATTGTAAATACATAATGGGAAAGACGAGATTAATCTCTCCTCTGCCTTCCCGCACAATCATCCTCGCATGTTTATTCATCAGACCAGGACCCCGAGGGGGCCTCCTTCTTCAATACACAGCTGGACAAAGTTAAGGGAGTATTTAAGACTCGACAAATTAGCTCCCCACCACCAAAAAAAGCCTCAGCCTGATTAAAAAATTATTCATCAGAAGTGTGGTTAGACTGTGATCGACCCATTTCTTGCTCACTGCGGTCAACTAATAACTTTATCAATCATTGCGCACCACTTGGTGACGCCCATTATAAACCACTTCGTGACACACAGGGTCTTTTTTTTTGCCTCCTCAGAGTTGTTGTCTTTGTACCTGGCGCTTTAATTTATCGGGCACAAAAGCAGGGGTTTAGCTAAAGAGATCTTTGGAGAAAAGTCTAAAATTGCTCCAGGATTTAGTGAGCCATCCATTTCCCCCCCCCCCCTCTCCTCTCATTGAGACGCTGCTAATGTAAGTTCCGTGTAAAAACTTCGCGGATTATGCAATATAAATCATTTTACCACCGGCAATTACCGTCTTATCGGGCCGGAGGAATCTCCAGCTAGGCCTACGTTGGGGTCATTGAACAGGCTTGTTTCGCCTGGAAGAAGAAGAAAAGAGGTACCATACAAAGCTCGTTCTAATTCCCACCTTGGGCATCCATTTTTCAATTACAAATGACACATCTGACTTTTTGGGGCTTGTGCAAAAAAAGCCAGGCTCCAAAAGAAGAAGGCAGAACATGAAGATCCAAAGAAATAGCAGCATTTTTATTTGTCGTTAAATAGAAAGACCGCGTTTAAGGCACGTGATGTCGCAAATATTTTCATCCCAGCCTTCTGCCGCCCAGATGGAGAGGGGGAGGGGAAGGCCCAGGCCGGCAGGCCTCTCAAGGGGTTAAGGAGAAAAAGAGAAATTAGGCAACATTGGCAGAAAATGCTCTGGGGAGGAAGTGGGAGGAGGGGGGGGGGCCTTTTCGCTGTTAAGGGGAGTTTTAAAGCGATAATAACGGCCCCTCCTTATATGGGAAATAAACGGGCGATAACATTAAGAGTAATGGACAATTAGGGATACTTGAGTGAGAAGGAGGCCCCTAAAACTGACCTCCCTTCTGGGGTACTTCTTGGAGTTATTATCGAGGGCTTTCCAGACAGCCATTACAGTTGCTCTGCAGAGTCTCTCACAGCTACCAAGTCTCATTGGAGTCCTTGACACTTGTTCTACTCCTCGACTGCTCCATGCGCATATTTCCGTCGTCAGATTTTCGTCTCCTCAACAGCGAATTATTTTCCCCCCACTACTTTGTCTTTCAGCGCCAAATCTTGGGCAAGGAAAAGGAGGACAATTCCACTTTTTGGGCGGAAATTTGTCGGACTTGGCATTTCTGCATGTCTTTTGTGCATGCGCGCTGTCAACTTCCATCTTCCAAGACTCTGCTGGGCGCGCGCGGGCGTCAACTTGGGTGTGTGCGTGCGCGTGTGTGTGAGGCATTGGTATAGAGAGCAGCAGCAACAGCAGCAGGGACATAAATTGCGCGCCTCCTCCGACGCAGCGATAAAAATAGTTTACACCAATTTGAAGCTGACGTTTATCGGCGATTTTTTCGCACGCGGGGAAGGAAAAAAGAGGGAAAATGCGTGAAGGGAAAAAGTCACTGGCCGAAGTCAAGAAGGAGAAAAAAAAAGCAAAAAAAAAACTACGGTGTTTAACTTTATCACAGCAAAAAAACCCTGTTTCAGACCCCCCTCCCCCCCCCCCCAAAAAAAAAAGTTTGTTTGTAAAACAACGCACGCGCTTCAGATCGTCTTTGATGCGTGAAAAAACTTTCGGTGTTGGAATAATTAATTAAAATTCTCCCATTTTAAGCTTGTCAAAGGCAAAAGTTAGAGCCTTTTTCACATGAAAGGCTTTTCTTTTTGCCCAACTTTTCTCATTTGCCTGGAGAATCGACAGGAGATTTCCACCCTCCTCCAGGGAAGGGCCGAGCGAGGCTTCAGCGACATGTGTTTTTTTGCATATTCAGGCTTCTACACAGACGTAAATGCTACATCCTTCCTCTCAAATGAGTCCTGAGCAGCGATTCCATAAACTTGCGTGGAGTAAAAGATCTGATTTACCAGAGAAATTCCAGGAGGAAATAAAGAAGAAAAAAGTTTCTAGGTAGCCCAGGAGAGAAGAAATCGCTATTCAAGCATGTCTAACAAAGGGAAAATTGAAAATGGAAAGTTGTTGAAAATTCCCCTGCCCGCCTACTTTCCAATCTAAGTTGCTTTCAAAAAAAGTTTGCCAAGAGAAGAGAGGAGAAAAACCTATTCAGACAATTTTGGGTCGAAAAAGGAGGGGAGGCCTGTGAATGGCCCTACCTTCTTGGCTGTATTCAATCATGGGAAAAGGAAGCTGGATTGTATTCGCTCATGCATTGGGAGGGAAAAGAGGGAACGAAGGGTTGGGATGAGGAGGAGATTTCGGAATTACGTCGATAGAAAACCACTTGGAAGGAGGGGGGGGGACTTAAAAAAATGTGCACTTATCATAATTGTTGACCTGAATAAACATGGCTTTTTCTATGGGCCAAATCACTGCTGACAACACAGCTCGTCTTGTCGACGTCAACGAAGTCTAAGCGGGCGTGAAGAACACTTAAGCACTCACGATGGGGTTGATGACAAAGAGGAAACCATGAGTTTCGGAAGGGGGGGGGCAAAAACGCCTCCGAGCTGAGGACATACAGACATACACACAGACAGACAGACAACATCAAGTTTGACACTTGAAGGTAACAAGTGTGACTGTTGATCCATTTGGTGCAAAGTCGAAAACTTTATGAAAGTGCGCACTTCTTAATCGGCATCCACGGAGGCGGGAAGGAAGCGGACATTTAAAAATTTAATCCCCCACTCTTCATATGCCGAGCAGCAGTTACAAGTGGGTAGGGGGGGAGGACGAGGACGACGAGGAGGAGAACGACGACGCCGACGAGCACGAGGAAGGCAAGGGCAGGAGGACGAGGAGGGGGAGTGACGCACGCACATGTGTAATAGCAGTGTTTTATTCTCCGCTATCACAACGGCCGAAAAAAAAAAGAAATTCAGAGAGTGTTTCTGAATGAATAATTGATGACGCAGCCTCTGGAGGCCATTTGATAAGGTCTGGCTCTTCTCTCTTCTTCTTCCTCGGGAGACTTTTTTCGCTACCCCTTTCTTTCTTCTTCCCTAACAAATTTTCCACTCTCTCTGTCCCTTGGGTGCCATGAGGAGCGGCCGTTATTGCTATCTAATTTGCAGCAATGGCTCAAGAGAAGCCACTTCGAGAGGAACAAAAAAGCCGCCCAAAAAAGTGGGCAAAACTCAGACTTTTATAAAATCAGGCTGTCAATCATAGGGGTATTTCTACCCACCCCCTTGTCGTAATCATTTAATTATACCCCCTCCCCCCCCCCCCCCCAAAAAAAAGTCAGCTCTCCAGCCCCGATATCGTCATATAGATATGCATTAGTCCCACTCTTCTGCCCGACTGAATTTGCACAGGCGAATTTTTGCGTCTGCTGCGACAGCACGCGCGAGTCCGCCAGTGCTGTGACAAAGGCCGCGGAGGGAGAGAAGCTCGAGTCCACCTCGTTGTTCGTCAGTGTAAACGCGGCCTTAAACGGCAGCGAGGAAGGAAGGAAGAAGGCCATGAGAAAAGTTTGCATACATAAAATCTGCAGTGTATGAGACAATTCTGTCATAATATTTCTTTTGCTTCTTTTCCCCTACAGTTTCTTCCCTCCCGGGTAGAGGATGGGGAAGAAATGGCGAGGGCCTCGAGAAGAAGTTATATGGGCACTTTAGGAAAATGAGATGGCTTATTGCAATTCGCGAAGTCGTACGTACAGAGAGAGAGCACACATGTATTATTGCCAGACCCATTCGCTTTGCTCAGACCCCAGTAGCAGAAGAAACCTTGTGTCATTTAACCAGAAAAAGTTTTACATATGGGAGGGGGGGGGTCGATATTGGGGTCAGGTCTTGCCTCACCCCTCCTGGAATAAAAAAAACTCGACTGATCGCATCTGATCCTCATTAAGACATGGTCTGCAGCACTTTCTTATGATGATGACAGCTCGTATCAGACATTACTCAGCATCTTTTTTTTTGGTGGGCAAGACTTGAGCACACTTTTTTTCCTTCTTGCTCGTACGTGTATTGCAGATTAGATGTATCCTGCTACTAATTTGTTTCTTGGGCGTGGGAGTAAACACATGACTCATGACTGCACGGCGGAATTTTGGGTGAAACACTCTCGTTCGAGACGTCTTCGTCAGGAATTGCATTTTTGTTGCCAGCTGCTTTCAAAATTCCTCAAATTTATGACTCTTTTTGGTGACTCTTCACTTTTTATCGCCAAATTTTGCACCATTTCATTTGTATATAAGTATTCGCCTAAAATTTCGACCTCCATTCATGAACAGTGTTACAGAGAAAAGAAGACTTGCCCTTCATGAACTACATCGTGTTCATACCATGTGGGCATTAATGGCTGATCATTGAACAGCTACGTTTTGAGCACAGCTCTCAAAACCATTACATGCCAGATGAGTGGGAGAAATTTCCGGTCGAGGCGGCTGCGGCCACGGTGGCTGCCGCGGCTGCGGCCGGGGCTGGCGTCTCAATCACGGAACGCAGTAGCGGATTCGGATTCTTATCTCTCAGGGCAAAAATGCAATTCATGCCCACATTTATTTTCTCCTCTCTTAATTAACAGGCTCGAGCTAATGCGAGTGGAAGGAGGGGTAGCAGGAGGAGGCCTTCAGCGACCTGGGCTCGGGTGCGGGCCCGGGCTCGGGGTCAGTGGCTGGCCAACAGTGCTGAAGCAGCAGGAGCAGCACACAAAAAAAGAGAGAAAGTTTCAAGGGAGCGTAAAACAGTTGCTAGAGAAACTCAGCCAAAATTAGGATTGTTTGTGCTTAGATCAGAGCCTCCCAAAACTTTCAGACTGGTTGTTTTTTGCCGGGAAAGAAAGATGCGTTGTTGCCACTACAACTGTACTTGCTTGGAAATAAAGCAATCATTTGACCTGCTCCATCTTCTTTGTTTGCTTCGAGAACCTGCCTCTAGCAGTGATTTTTCTCACTTGTGACTAAGTTCCATCTCCAGAGATTAAGCGAACGACCTCAACTGTGTTCGTGTCGGACTAAAAGAGAGAGAGAGCTCTTTTACTATTGAACGCATCAGCCTCACTTCAGTCTTTTTTTCCCCCGGTTTTGCAGTTGTCCCCGCGGTGGCTACGGAAGAGCTGCGAGCCCGGATTCGTGCCAGCGTTTAGGCAGGAGGAACGGGTGCGGTCCTCCTGCGTAAACGGGTGCGCCAGACATTGACCACAGGTCTCCCGGTGTCCTGCGCCAGGGTGCGCAGCGTCTCAAAGTGCTTCCTGACGAGACCCAGGGGGAGGCCAAGCACTCGGAGCTGAAGTATATGTGCAAGTGCTCGGTTGAGAGGTGAAAGACACTCACGTTCACCCAGTACGTTATGCATGATGCAGTACATATATTAACATTAGTGTGACCACACGGAGGAAAGAGTGCCCGTGGACTGGACGAAGTCAGACTCCGTGACCAGAGGTGAAAGTGACTCGCAGCCAGCGAGTACTCAGTGTACCACTGCATGCAAGCTTCAGTCAGGGATGTGTTTTAAGTCAGTCATACAATTTGGAGATGCTTAAGGACTTATTTCAGCACTCCACTTTTGCATACATATGAGCAAGGGTTTCAAATCGACTCTCGGAAGTTGGGGTGGGTGGGTGTAAACCCGTGTCCCAAGTAGGGGGGGGGGGAGGGAGATAAGGAGGTCCTGAAAGAAGGGGTCTTTCCTTCTTTCTCCCTTCCTTTCAAAAGGGTCCGAACGTGCTCAATCGTGCTTGAGCTCACGGCCAATTGTTTGGTAGTGGACACAACATAGTTAGGTTAAGCTGCTTCACTTAAGTTACATATGGCAACGTCGGCCTCCACCGAGTTGACATCCTCCCCAAGTCCAAAGGACCTAAGCGCAAGTACAACCCAGAGAACTGGACTGGACTGCTCATTGTTGACAACCGGGGATGCACACACGCAACTACCCTCCCACTGCTATTCATCATCGTGGCCCACCCAGGCTAAGTCTGGTCTCCACGAGGGACTCTGAGGTGATGATGCTCTCGCCCGACTGCAGTCATCTGACTTCACTGATCCCATTTTCAGCGTACAGAACCGCAAAGGCGGGACATAAACAAACAAAGTGACACAATTGCGACCAAAAACAAGACAAAACAAAAAAGATCAGCACATCTTTTTCCTCCCCTCTGTAGTGAGATTTCTCCTCAGGCAAAGTTATGCCTTCCCCTCTGGAAAAATCTGGCCAGAAAGAGAGCATAAAAATTCAAATCAGGTCGTGCCTGTCCTGAGTCTATAATGAAATGGCACCGCCCAAGTCATGTCCCATTTGTCTTGAGTAAATAAGCCTTAAAGAAAATAAAGTGTGACATGAATAACAAGCATAAACTGCATCGATTGGAGAATGCAGAGCTCTTTGGGGGCTCCTTTTTGTCTTTTTTTTACCTTGCATGAGAGGTGCCATTAGCGCAGCTGAAAACAATTCTTATGTTAACACGCGAAAGTTCATTAATTCCTCCTAGAAATTGCTCATGAAAATGCGAAAAGGTGAAAAAGTGAATACATTGAAGGGGTCTAAACGGGCTATGGGAGCCTTTTTCATTGCGCACGTTTTGAATTATCTTTGCATTTCATTACTGTGAGCTGTTCCCTCGCCTGTTTTGCTCTTCGCATTAGCATTGAAATATGTTGAGTGAGTGTTTACATTTCCCCAAGGAGAGAAAACACGCAAGATTTTCACACCTGCGAATAGGGCCAACTCATAGCAGAGTTTCTCACCTTTAAGACACGCGAAGTAAGCATTGTTGATACGTCAGTTAGGTCTCAGGTGCAATCGTGACGTCTGGACACAAATCTCCTTTGCCAAAGATTCCCACCGCGACTTTCGAGGGAGGGGACTTTCAAGACTCTCTGCCACGCTCTTGAAAAGAGACGTCTAGACTAAAGTCTCCACTGAGAAAGATTCCATCAATGACTTTCTGAGGAGGGGGGAGGTGAGGACTTTCGGGACTCTCTCGAAGCTCCTAATGAAAAAGTCCTGACTTTGTGGTCCCCGACAACACTTGTGTTCGTCAAAAGAATTTAGCTCCTCAGGGATGCGCGTAAGTTGGCTTAACATTGTCCTTAATCTATCTACAGAGCCGTGAAAAGATTCCATGAACACAGTAGGGTTATGCACTTCCCGGGGGAGTCCTTCAATCTTGCCTCGACATTAATATGGCTTGTGGTTGGACATAAAGAGCCATTGACAAAGTTGCATTGATGTCGTCCCTCATGGCAATGTGCTCCGCCAGCTTAAAGTGGGTGGGCAAGCAGTGGAAAGCATCAATTCTGCCAGTGCTGAGCAAGGAGCTCTGACAATGACATCTCAGCACGTACAAGATTTGTCCAGCAGGCGTGGGTGGTTTATATGTTAGGATGTCATTGTTAGAGCTCTCAAGTCAGCACCGACAGAATTGGTGTTTTCCATTGCTTACCCACCCACTTCAGGCTGGTGGAGCTCATGAGGGAGCTTCACAAAATCGCTCGTTAGGTCTAATCGCAACTCATGACCAATGTTAGAGTCAACCCCTGGCAGTGAAAATCCCTAAGTAATGGACATTTGGCAAAAAGAAACTCCCGTCCAACGTTTACATCTCTGTCACCACCCTGTGACAGTGAGACGGATGACCGATGTTGCACTCTGTCTGTTCGAAGATGATCCAGTTGCTCACGGACTCGTTGTTGTCGTCCCTCCTGTCCAGCTCGGTGGACTTGAGAAGCACGCACACATTTCAGACAGGTTGCACGACTTCACGTCGAGCTGGTGTATTCAGCAGAAACACTCGTGCACAACGACCTGTATCCTGCGATTCATTTCTGTCTCCTGGTCGAAGTCGTCAAGAAAAAGCCAATATTTGCTCTTCATGAGGTTAGGGTTATATCACAACGAGTTAACTGCCATAAAGGCCATAAAGGGAGAGTCTTGGACCCAGCAATTGGGATGTTTCTTCTCTCTCTCCCACCACCACCGACCGAAAATCATGGGTCGGGAAAGGCCTGGGAGGGGTCAAGGTTTATCTGCGATTTCAGGCTGCAATAAATCAGTTTGAATGGCTGGGAAGACAGAAGAAGAAGCACAGCAGCAAGCAGCTCAGGTACTGCTCATGATCCGTGGGTACGGGACATAACAAGAACCACCGGGGATCAGTACACGGTGGCCTCCTTCCACTGTCTCGATCTGATGAATCATCAGCTGTAACGTTCAAATTCCTCTTCTTCTGCGATTCCTCTTCATGCCAGTGGGCGCCGTGTGAGGCGCAAACAACGGACCTGCAGCCACCTGCTGGGGTCAGAGTCAGACCCAGGCGTGGGGGTTCTTGCTGGCTCACACGGCGCGTATGCACTTGGCTCGCATGTGCAAGAAGTTCTTCCTAGAGCTACGACGAGCAAGCAAAGCGGCACTCTAATTATCCTGGGGGCCGACAGTTACACACAAAAATGCCAGAGGAAACTCGCGGGCAAAAAAGAAAATCAACGGGTTGGCCCAGACCAGACTTGACCCCCCCCCTTCACTCTCTTTGGATGCCGTGCAAACATATTTGCATGAAGAAATGGCAGACAAAATGCCTGAGAAGGAGGAAAAATTGGAGGGATTATTTTTTTTTTTATTCGTGTGTCCTACGTGACTCCACCAACAACCGCTGCCATTTCTGCTGCACACCCAGTAGCTGAGCTTACATTGACACACACAGACTTAACACTCCTCCAGACAGTTGGAGGCGAGAGGAAGCATTCCAGCACTTCTGTCTGCGCACGTACAATGTTGTCTGGTCGAGTGGGGAGCAAGAGGAGGGGATAAACATTTCTCTTTGTGTGCAGAGATCCTTTGGTATCAGCCGCTGGCTCCTCAAGTTCACGGGCATTTAACTGGAAATAGTTTTCTGTGTTTAGCTCCCGACGACAATGGATTGCCGCAAAATGCTCGAGCCATTATCTAATTCGGTCCACTGGAGGACCTGCGAGATCCCCCGGCTCTCATGAACCATGGAGAGAACTGCCTCGTCCCTATTGGAAAGTGGCTGAAATTTGCCAAAAAAAGAGAAGAAAAAGAAAAGATTCGAATTTGCATTTTTGCCTCGGAGGGAAATTAAACACATAACAATTTTTTGCTCATCCAGTTCAACAACTGAACATGTTTTTTTTTTTTTCCTTTTTCGCAAAATTGGATAGAAGAGAGAAGAGCGAATTTGTTTGATTTTACAGATTCTGCATGCAAAATTTTGGCAATGTCTCTTCCAGGAAGATCATTTTCCGACGTGCGATTTTCTCCGAAGTGAAATGGGAGAAATGATCTCGTTTTCTGATCAAGAATATTTGTACAAACCGTGGAATTGATCAGTTGGCATGCAAGAGTCGTCGTCGACGTCCTCGTCGTCGTACGCAGAAGCAAAGCAAAAGCTAGTGAGGAAGAAAAAAAAAAAAACCTTCTGCCAAACTACAGGGTGGACGAGGGACGTTCGCAGCTCGCCCTTGTCGAGCTTGGAAGACGAGTTGCAGATCTCCTTGGTCGACCCCAAGATGTACATGTGGAAAACTCGCACAGGTTGCTCAAATCTCCTTGTTCTCCACGCAGTCATTGGAACTCGGGTGCATTATGTCTGCATGAGTAACTGATGTCACTGAGGGGAAAAGTGCAACAGTGAATCAAGGTGCGGAGGATTTGCCGAGCTCCTTGCGTGATGACGACTCCATCAGACAAGGACTCGCACTAGATCGGGACACTATTGAGTCCCAAGTTGATCTTGTCAGCCCGAGTAGGTACGTGCTTTTTTTTCTCCAAAAAAGACTGTTCAATGGGGCGACGGTCATTTATCTTTTTCCTCCTAGAGAATTGAAAATTCTTCCTCCGACTTTTTCAATTAATTTTTACCGAATTTTTCGTCGAATCAGCCTTCTCCTTGCCTCCCCCCTTGGCCATTCAGAAGTCCAGCTTTTTTCAGGAATTGATGAAGTTATCTTCTGTGTAAAATATTGATGCTGATGAAAGCCGAAGGTCATCGATTGCACTGTCCACCACCCAGATAAATGATTTCCCAATGCATACACACATTGTACAGCCAATAGTGGACCTTTTTCAATGGGTTTTATTATATTTTTTTCCCTTTTTTTAGGCCAAAACGACGCATCTTTGGAAACATCATAAGCATTCTGCTACACCCACCCACCCCCCTGGCATCTCACTCCACCAGACAATGCAGCCAGAGTGGAGAGTCTCGCCATCACCGCCACTCAGAACGGCCTCTTCGCCGTCTAGGTACGTAGATAGGTACGATTGAGAGGCTGTGGACAGCACTGCTGCGCTGCAATACAGTTCTTGGCACCTCCGCTACATGTCGTCGTCCCCCCATTGGGGCCCCTCCGCAGGGAGCGACCGCGGATTCACACCCCTCACAGGGTTTGCCATAATTTGGCCGGCAGGAGGGGGGGGGGGAGGACGGAAAAAGTCGAGGTGTCACCGCAGCAGCTGCTGCTGCTCCTGCAGCAGTTGTTGCTGCTGTTGCTGCTGCAGGGGGTCAATCTGACCGCCCTTTTTGCGTCACAATGGAAATGAATTACCCGAAGAATTCTTATTCTTAGTTACGAATTAGATTTTTGGGTAGGGAGAGAATTCTTAGGTATCCCGAAATGGTTCCATTCTGGAGTATTTGTGATTCGAGGAGGCGTTTGGGCATCTCTCAATTGATTCGAATTCACAGAATCGTCTTTTCTCTCTCTTCAGCATGAAGAATTTGGATTGCATACGTGCTCCAGTGAGAGAAAGAGAGAGAGGAGGAAAGCGCAATATTTTCTTATTTGCAGTCATTCAATCCAATTTTATGTGTTGCCACCAACAGAGGGGGAGGAAAGAGGCTCCTAGAGAGGCACAATTTATATTCAAATGTTGGGCTTTTATATGGAGAAATGTCTGGCAGAAGAAGTGCTTCTCTCTCTTAAGATTTTTGGGCTGTAGAAAGTGACATAACAGAATCTTCTTTTCATATGTGTTTATGAAGCAAGAAAAATCCCCCAAGCCCGTCCGTCGGTGGAGGAAGATGAAGCAGTAAAAATGGAGCTCCAACGTCGTCGTCGTCGTCGTCGTCGTCGTCGTCATCAGGGCCCCCGGGGTGGTGGCGGCGGAGGCCGAGGCTGAGGCTGCCGAGGATCTCTGCCAGATGACTGGACGAAAGAGAAGTTTAGACAGATATGATATATCACACATTGGACTTTCCCGCATAATGAGGCTGTTAAAAGGAGGGAAGACGAAGAGAAATCTTGCCAGGAAACGAACCTCAGGGTAATCTATTAGACGGCCAATATTGAACGAAGAAGAAGTGGAAGAGGCGACTCCACCAGACACAGGAAGCTTTGGTGGCGCAGCAACGATGTCAAGTGGTCAAGCAGAAGACTTCTTTTGTCTGGCAGAGGTGCCGCGTTTGATTTTGATTAGAATCTTATTTACAACTGGGCCTGCCTGATGGCCTCCCCGCCTGCCAGGATGGATGGATGCATACATGCATGCATGCATGCTTGGGGGCCTAAGAAGGGCGAGGATGGGGAGAAGGGATGCAGCAAACTCTCTTATAAGGCCTATAAGGCTGTTTTTTTTCTCGCCACAGGCGCAATTTGTCTGCTACATGGCATCTTAATAAGGCCTACTTAACCTTTCGCCTTTTTTTGCCTGGGCAGCACGTGAACAATTCTTGCCCGAGGCCTGCTTTCGAGCAGCAGCAGCGACAGCAGCAGCAGCAGCCGGGGCCCCTTTTTATGCCCTGCTTGGCTTGAAATGAGATCTCATCAATTAATTAGGCCTTTGACAGGTGATAGTTCCTGTGTGCTCTCGTATGAATAATGCATTATTTTCCCTTTGCAGTCAGATGCCCTGCAAGACGTGTGCAATCTTCATCAGTCAACTTGTTTTTCCGCCAGGGGAAAAAGTGGGGAATTTAAAGCTGCTGCTGCATGCAAGAATAAGAAGGGGGAGGCGGAGAGATCAAGAGTAAGCAACAAATCTTGGGCTGGACCACTTTGACAGCACAAACTTTATTTTTTATAAGTATGGGTGGTGAGAGAGAACCGAGTTATCCTCACGCTGGATATTGACGAAAGAGTCTAATTATCAGAAAGAATAATCAGACCAGTCAGAGGAGTCTGTCTAGTGCTCAGTGCAAGTGCTGAGTCCTGTGCAAGTCAAGGTGTGCTACAGTGGCGACGAACCAGACGACTGGAGCAAAGCTTGAAGGCACATTTTGGAGGCCCACACGATAGGCCTGAGCGTTCTCTCTCTCTCTCTCTCTCTCTCTCTCTCTCTCTCTCTCTCTCTTGTTGACAAGATTCATTTACAAATTAAACAGGCTCTGTTTGTTCCGAGTTTAAACACAGTCTGCGACGCTCTCGTGTTGATCAAGTTCGCTGTTGTGTGAAAGAGAGAGTGGAAAACAGGTCACTCACTGGCTCAGGCTCGGTCTAATAAGGCATCCAGCCCATCAAAAAAAATGCATCAAGGCCTCTCCAAAAGTCAGGGAAAAACAAGGGAGAATTTTAATTGTTTGCGCAGTTTCCTCCCCCTCCATTTATCTTCCCCCTCCCCCCTTCCCCCCTCTGTGTTTATGTGTTTTTCCAAGGCGGCCCAAAGAAAATTTCTGGCCGATCGATAGCTGATGTGTTATTTTGACTTTCTTCTGGTGAAAAGTGATGGATGATGGAGGATTTTTTTAGCATTTTAAGGACATGCGAAGCTCTTGCATCACCCATCAATTAATTGTGGAATCATCTGAGGAATCCTCCACACCGAATTTCTCCCGGGCTTTCGTCGTGGCCGTTGTTGCTGCCCTAATGAGATTTATCTCTCCAAATCTAGAGAAGTCTAAGGTTTTCCCCCACAATCACCTGGCCAAAGGAGGGGGGGGGGGAAAGGTCTTCCGGGCTAACTTGTCGTAGTCTCTCTCTGCTCGTAGGAAATCAACACTTCGGTGTTGAACGGAGCAGCTGTTCCATTCCAACCCAGTGCAGCGGGCCGTGGCCAAGGAGCTGCTGTTGCAGCGGCCGCCGCGTTTTCAGAGCACCTTGTCCAAGTACAGCTTTCTTGAGGGTGTGCAAGAAAATGGGTGAACTCGCCCCCCTCCCCCCCCCCCCAAAAAAAAAGGGAAATCATTCGCACCATGAGCATTGTTTCTTCTCTACTGTAGCACTGCCAGCCAGCGATCTTTATAGACTCCCTCCCTCCCTCCCTCCTCTTGCCCAATATTTGTGCAGCCAGCAAGAACAATCCGGTGTGGCACAGGTCTAAGGCCATGATGGGGGACAGGTGGGCACCCCACTGCTCAATGAAGAGCCGGCAGCTGGTGCAGCTCACTCAATTGGAGCTCATTAAACTTTGGGAAACGGTGTTTTCGCAGGCTGCTTCCGATCCTCTTTTGTGGCAGCAGATTTTTATGGCTTCTGGCCCATTTTTCTTTGAGATTTTCGGTTGCTTTTATGTGGGCAATGTCCTTTTTTCCCTCTCCTTCCAACCTAGAGCATAGAAGATATAGGACTCTTAGGTCTAGTTTTTATCTGTTGTTTCTGTCAGTTCTCGCACACATCTCCATAAAGCTGCTCGGGTCATAAATTCCCTGCTATGGGCTCATCTCAATCGTAAACGTAAATGCCAATAAACGTCGGTTGGTTTCTTCTCTTATCCACTCTCATTCTTTTCTACCTGATTGCGATTTTTATTTCCCCACCACCAGCACCACCAAAAAAAATTGCGGGGAAAAATCGTGGCTCTCTCTCGTCTTCCGCGCCAACAGTGATTGAGACACGTTGAAACACGTGAGAAGTCGAGGCCACGACGAAGACCAGCTTCCCCTCCTTCCCCGTGGACAGCGAGGACGCGGCCTCCATTGTCACATTGACTCCTCGTTGCCAGATCTGAAAAGAAGAAGGAAAAAAAGGCTGTGCATATTATATAGGAAGGTAACTTTTTCCTCTTCTCCGGCCTCTTTCCACCCCACCCCTTGCTGCTGTTGCCGCTGTTGCTGCTGTTGTTGCCGCCGCCGTCGCTGCTGCTGCTGCCACGTACAAAGCGGTCGTAAAGGAATAAAATTGGATTTGGATATTGTACTTCAGACTTTTATGGGCAATATTGACGAATTCATGACCCGAAAGAGGCTAAGCAGGGTAGTAACAGAAAAGGGACCAATTTTTCTTGATAAAAATTGGGTTTTTCGCCCGTTTTACGCCTACCCAGCAGCAGAAATATGTGGTTTTGGGGGGTGGCGGCAGCTCCAATGACTAAAAGATTGGCTGATAAAGTTTGAGCAACACCAGAAGGCTGAAAAGGGAAAAAAAAGTTGTCCTTCAGTGGTAGAAAAAAAATGGAAACTATCATTGTTTTAAATCAGTTGTCTCGCCGTGAAATCCGATGCGTTAACTGGCCGGTACCGGACAAAGGGAGGTGTTTGGGCTACAAATTCTAGGATAACAACAGATTTAATTCTTTGTCGATCCTGAGTGAGATAAATGATTTTCGTCCTAGCGGTGGATGTTTTCTTTTCTCTTCTTTTATGTAACACACACACACGCGCACACACACACACACACACACACACACACACACACTTGGAAAGAAAAGTTGTCTGGTGCGAGCAGCCTCAACACTAGGATGACGACGGTCATATGGTTAAAAGGCTCGACCGCACTATGAACGGTTCAGTTACGCAGAGTAATCCACGACAACCAGGTAATATCTTATGCCGGTGGACAGGTGGGGATGAATCGCAGCCACCACAGAGCTGACCAGAGTGGACGAGGTGTTGTTGTCAACCGCCAGACTGACCGTCTTCATCAGGGTGGCGGTGATCACTGGCTTT
>JAAUXU010014537.1_pt1 | contig 17497 bp, 27 predicted proteins | sample 7278151 | NCBI WGS metagenome assembly JAAUXU01 (sample SAMN14350113, study PRJNA611818) | marine sediment metagenome | isolation source: surface marine sediment (1.8m) | place: French Polynesia: Moorea | collected 2018-08 | reverse complement strand
GCCGCAGCCGGTTTTCGAAGGGAAAGAGGAAGAAGGAAGTCTGGGGGAGTCCAAAGTCAAGATCACTTGCGTATATTGGTACTTTGTACTGTGTACGTACGTAAAGGTAGGTACAACGGGGGACATTGCCTCCATTTGAAATGGTTGCTATGCGCTCCCTCGGCTCTATCGTACATTGGCTTCCGTTCGCTTCCTTTATTCGTCCCTTCGTTGGGCCAAAGTGATCCCGACGAGGAGGACAAGGAGAGGGGAAGCGACAGCGACGACGGCGACGAAGAAGAAAAGAGGGAGGGAGGGGACGATGTGTCTTGATCTTTCTTCCTCCGCGCGTCCCTCCCCATCGCCCTAAATAAGCCCCAGAAAAGGAGAGGGGGGGGGGCTCACTCACCCGCCCACATAGTTTGGAGTCTCGGGGGGATAACTCTGCCTCTTAAGAGGTCGGGGCGCCCTGTATGCGCTTGGCATGGGGCCTCCTTCCTCCTGCTCCACTTTTTTGTGCATGAAATGAATGTCGCAGCGGCGGGCAGGAGGGCCATACCATCCTAGAGAGTGGAGTGAGATAGCAGCACTCTTGGAATTTCTTGAATTTCTCCTCTTCTCGTAGCCAAGGTGGGATGGCTGGCTCCTCCCTTTGCCATTATTTTACGCCCTCTCACGTTTCCTTCCGCTCTCTTCCGTCTCCAAAGGCGGAAGGGAGAGCGAACGGCACGTTCGTATGTGGGGTTGCTGCGCTAAGCGGAAGTGTATCCGCTTCCTTCACCCTTTTTTTTCGCCCGTTATCTCAGGCTGACTCTGCACCCAACAAACCCAGCTCTGAAGGGGGGAAAGGGGGCACAACTCCATTAACAGATTCGTCCTCCTTCTCTTCGAAAGGATTCGCACAAATTGGCGCTCCTTTTTTTGCTTCTTATCATTTCTACCTAAAAAGAAAGACCCTCTCAAAAGTTCTTTTTCGGGCATTGTACTTTTCTCACCTGCTGTCTCCTCCCTTCGCCGCTGTCCTCCCTGATTGTCACCGTCATTGGTGCCTTTCCGTTCCTCCTCCTCCTCCTCCCCGGCGGCGCCGCCGCCGGAGCAGAGGAGGACGGCGCCATCGTCGTGGTCGCCGCCGCCGCCCGCGGAAGCCCTCGGTTCTCCCTGCTGCATCGGACCAGCCGCTGCTCAAGGAGGGGGAAGTCGGACGAGGAGGACATCAGGTGGAGGGCGGGAGGAGGGTGCTGCTGGTGGGCGCCAAGGAGAATCTGAAGAGAAAAGTATACCGGAACATTGTTGCATACATTAAAAAACCATTTTTCTGCTGTTTTTTGTCAGTTTTCGAATCAGTTTTTCTCTCGGTTTTAATTACCTGACTATTTGATCCGTACTGCGGACACGACTCCAGGTGGATGACGTTTCCCGAGGAGGAGCTGTTGGTGACCTCCGCCGTCGCCGTCGCCGTCGAGGCCTCGTTGTTGACGGTGGCGGCTCCCCCGCTGTTGCCACCGTTCCTCCTGAGTTGGTGGTGATGGCTCAGAGCTGCCGGGATCTCCGTCACCTCCAGGTCCTGCCACTCGTCCTCGTCCTCCTCGTCCTCGAAGTCGGCAAAAACGTCGTCCTTTAAAATGACATTGCAAAACCCTTTCACTCCCAGGCACCGTTCGAAAATACCTCCTCGTCCTCCTCCTCGTCCTCCTCCTCGTCCTCCTGCGCGTTCTCCTCCAGCCCAAAGTTCTCTCCGCTGCCCACCTTGGTGAAGTAGTGCACGCCGGCGAACTCTAGCAGGGTGGCGATGCAGTACCCGAAAGCGCAGATGATGAACCAGTCGAGGGCGGTGGCGTAGTGGACCTTGGGCAGGTCCGTGCGGCTCTCAAGGGAGATGGTCGAGAGCGTCAGCACGGTGGTGATGCCCTGGGGAAAGACAAGACTGTTGGGTCGTCCATTCCTCTTAAAATGACTGTTGAATCACATACCAGCCCGACCCTGTCGGATGTGGCCTCGCGGTTGAGCCAGAAACCCACCCAGGATAGCACCACCAGAAGGGTACAAGGGAGATAGATCTGCAATGTCACTTCATAAATAATTTTGTGCGCATATATACGTAGGTCCACCCCCACCTGGATGAGGAAGTAGCCCGTGTGCCTCTGGAGGGCTATCACCACTTGCAGCACCGAGTATCCCACGGCTGCAAGAAAAAAAGGGTTTGAACTTTGAAGTTGTGCTGCAAGCAGGAAGCCTGTCTGGAAGAATCACCGTCGGTCCTCCTGGAGTAGTTGAGCCCCCTGAACTCTGTGTGCTTTATGTCGAACTGCGAGAGCTGCAGCCTCCCCTCGTAGTTAACGGCTGAGTCGTCCTTCCAAGAGTACTCAACCTCGTCTGATTTGTAGGCGACTGAAATGCAAAAAAAAAGGAACGCTTAAGAGGAATTCCCGACCTCTCGAAAAAGAAAAAAGAAAAGAATTCAGTGGTGAAGCTCTTGGCATCCGCTATTCACATAGTCCCACATTTTATTGGGAGAAACGGCGCAGAAAGGAACGAACAACCCTTCGACGCATGGAATTCCCAAGAGACGTGTCCCCTCCATCTCCCCTCCCTCCCCTTCGTCAGCCGCCCTCTTACGGGAAAAAATCTCGGGGTACGTAGGAAAGTGAAACACATTTTTCCCCCTGGAGGGAACCTCCTATTTCCGCCCGGCCTCAATCGCAGCCTGCTCCGCCGACAACATATTTCCCGAAGGCCGCAGCCGTGCAAATCGGACGTGGGAAGGAGACAGGCCTCGATGCCCCATCGGCGGTACTACGCGAGAGGAAAGGAGGAGGAGGAGGAGGAGGCGGTCGAATAAAAGCAAATCCTTGTCTTCCCTCTTCCTGCCCATGTTCGGTGGCCGTTTGATCTGTGCCGCCGCCGCCGCCGGGGCCCAAGCGGAGAGTAGGGTAGGAGGAAGATTGGAGGAATGGGGAGGAGAGCGGTAGCCCACTACACACACACACGCTTGTTCCTTGGGCGGCGGAGGAAAACGAAAGAGGATTGGGTCTGAAAGTTTTTGAAGAATGCACGCGGCGGTCGCCGCTCCTTTTTCTGCCCCAAGGGGGGGCGAGAAAAGCGGGCTAAATCTTATGTTGCATCCTCCTCCATTGTCGAGGGAGGGCCCAGACGGAAGACGGGATAAACCCAATAAAACCGCAATGCATGCTGTATTGTTGGGGGAACATTCCAGGGCGCGAGAGGGGAGGCTCATAAGTGGCCCAACAGCGTGCGGCCTACATATATGTACCGTATACTAGGGCGGCATTAATAAGAAGCATTGTACTTGTGAATAGGGAGAGGGAGGGGTAGCGGAGCAATGCGTCCAGACGGGCCCGTGCATACATACCAATAGACACGTATGATGACCCCGAAAAAATATGGGCTGGAGCTGCGGCTTGGCGTATTTTCTACTTTCCCCCCTCTTGGCCTTGGCTGGGGGATCTCAGTCTTGATCGTTTACTATCCTGTTACTATCTCGTTTTCTCCCTTCTTCTTCTTCTTTACTCGGCTCCTTCCGCCCTCCCCCCTCTCTTCCTCCCCCACCCATCTTTTATCCTTGCTCACCCGAGAGAAAGGGAATCTTTTGTCGCTCCTCCAGAGCGGCCGGAGGGAGCCACCACCCGCCCCGCTTCCTTCCTACTCCTCCTCCTCCTGGGGTTGGACGTCGTACGTACACAGTGTAGGGGGACAGCAGGCAGTTTCGCGTATGCTTTGGCAAAAAAACCGTCTTGGGATTTTAGGGGCGCCGCAGAAAAGTTTTCGCCACTTTCGCCTTTTCTTCGTTGGTCAAACCAAGCTTCTTGTAGCCAGCCGCCGCAGCTGAGAAAAGTCGAGCCGTAAAATAAGTTTCGCTTCAATGCTTTCCAATGTGTGCAGCTTCCATGTAGGGGCACTTTTTTTTGGCGAACTTCGCGAAAATACTGTTACATCAATGTTGCACATCCTGGCGCCGTCATTTCGCGATGGCGGAGCAAAGGATGCAACAAGAGATGGCCTTCGATAGCATTGATGTCCCACTGAGATGACATGCATGCAACGTAGATTGTCCAACGTACGCTGCTATGGATGTACGCAGCAATATTCCTACTACTCGGGCACGTACGTGGGACAGGCTCCGAGCGAACGGAGACAAAAAGTGATGCATAAAAAGACGACGGGGGGTGAGCGTCAACGCTGCATCGAAATTTCACCTAAATTGCTTTGCAGTCTTTTACCTTTCTTTGGCATATACGGTAGTTTTTGCTTACCTACGGTGAACTTGCTTTTCCAACGTTTTTGGAGGGGAGCAAAGGAGAAAGTTGGCGAATCCTTGTCTGACAAGGGAAAAGGAAAAGACAGTCCTGAGGAAATATCTTTTCTTCCGTCCCTCTTCCAATTTCCTGCTTGTTTTGTCGCCCTCTTTTCTTCCTCCCCCCCCCCTGTCCACCTTGTTTGTCACGTCTCCCTCCCTCTCATCTTTCGTCTGTCCTCTCTCTCGCTCTCTCTTTCTCCGTGCGCTTCAGTCCCAGCGCGAAATGTGCATCTTTGGAAGGCGACGTGCGACGAAGAAAAGAGAAAGAGGAGATGAAGAAGATCGCAGGGAAAACGAAAAAGGAAAAAAGGCAAGTAGCACAGTAAGGGGAAAGAGAGGAAGAGAGAGAAAGAAAAACCGTACTCATGTCTCTTCTTCTAAATTTGAAAAAAAGAGGAGAGGCAAGTGCGTCCTCATGAATGAATGCATCCCGCGGAGACAGACAGGCATAAAATGAGTTTCCGACGAAGGAGACAAAGATGGGACCGATAGGATCGAATAACTCGGATCCTCTCTTTCAATCAATCCGTCAATCGTGGGATCATTTGTCCTCATCTTGCAGTGGCCAGGAAAAAAAAGACTCGGGAAAGGGGAAACAGTCCTCCCCCATTTTCGGCCATCCTCTGCTCTGCTCAAGCCTTTTCCTCTTTCTTTTTTCCCCTCCCTTATGCGGGGATCGAGAGGAAGCAACAACAAATGGCTTTGGACGGGCGGGGAGGGGGGGGCATCTCCTCCTTGGTCCGTCCGTCGTCGTCGTCCGTCCGCCCGGGCATCGAGAGCCATCAATTAGCCGAGAGGGGGAAAAGGCTCTCTGGGGGATCATTTCAGGGGGAGCGGGGAAAGCACATTGTACGGGATTCGCACGGTTTGGAAAAACATCTCGCATGCTGGCGTATTCTTGCTCGTTATCTCATTTTCCTTTTCAGGGTAGTTTGCAAGACGGCGAATGTGTGCGAAATGTGTACTTCGCCTTCGATCCTCTTTTTCTGGCGGGGGGAGGAGGAAGGAGGGGGAGCCCCGTACCGTACTTGCATCGGCGGCGGCGATGTGTTGTTCTGGTCAGAGGAGGGGATGGAAATGGGCCGCAAACAACCGCGTCGCATGCACACGGGGACAGTTGCAAGGGCAACGGTTGCCTTTCTCGATCCTCTCTCATTCAAAAAGCACTCACAGCTCCCTAAAACGAGCGGGCAGGACTGCCAGTCCATCGGGAAGTCCTTGAGCACCATGGGGCACTTGGCCTTGATTGTCAACCTAGAAAATTAGGAGAAACAGGGGTTGTCAAGAATCTTGTAGGGTGAAGTCATTGTACCTCATGGAGTAAATGATGTCTCCGTGCTCCGAGATCCTAAGCAGCTTGTTGGGCCTGGTGATGGTGTGTAGGTAGGAACTTAGCCCGTTGTGGAAGTAAGTGTCAGGCTTCCAGATCTTCTCCAACATCTTGATGTCCAGGCTCAGGTGCCTGCATATGATGGAATGAAAAAAAGCTTTTGTACCAAACTGAAATGAGTAGAAATTAGTTTAATCACCTGACAGCGTTCGAGGCCCCTCCGGGCGACCTCGACCCCTTCCTCAGCCCCGTGAAGCTGAGGCGCTCGTCCCTCCAGTATTGCCGGAAGTAGCAGTCCATAGAGTAGTACTGCAGTGGCAAAGAAAGAAAAGGTACGACGTGAGAGACGGCCATTCAGTCATTCGATCGAACATGAGGTCCCCGGGAGTCACGTCCTCTTTCTGTTACTGGTCCGCCCTCGGGATTTCTTCTCATTTGCATGCCTGATTGTGGTGGGGGGAAAGGTGGGGGCGAGGAGATAGAGAGGGGAAAGTAGAACGGTCGTCGGTAGAGAAGGAGGAGGGGGGAGATTTTAAGTGGGGACGTATGGGCGGATCGGAGCGGCAAAAAAGTGGGTTGGGCTGGTGAAATGGAGCATGAATGATAGCCCCGGAGCAAAAGTGTGCCATAAGAACAAGTTTAATGGGGCCGCATGGTATATTATTTAAAACAGTTGTTTCCATTTGCGAACTTTGCTGAAAGGCAGCAAGGTCTTGGGTCTCCCCATGCTGCCGGGCGACCTTTTAAAAAGCCTTTCCTCGATTCTCTCCCCTCCTTCATATCTCTTCCCTCCCCCTCCCAAGGCCGCGGAGAGTTGAAACCCTCCTCCTCCTCCTCCTCCTTTTGCCCCGCCCGGAATCGGATTTCGTTCCTCCCCCTTTTTTTCGGCGGGGAGCAAGGGAGGTTAACGCACCATGTCCTCCTCTGAGATGGGCCCCATGCTCCGTATCAGAATGTTGATCCGCACCTTGGTGGCGCCGCCTGCAGAGAGGAGAAGGAGGAAAAGGGTTCCGGATTTATCGTCTTCCCATGCAAATTGCACGGGAATGTGGGGAAACCGGGGTGAGCGCCTGTATTCTGAATTGTGCGTACCTTTCTTGAAGTCCGGCCTCTCCGTCTTGTCGTAGTCCTGCAGTAGGTCCTCCAGGATGAGGGTGATGTTCTTGCTTAGGGCGTCGCTCAGGTCCTCGCGTTTTCTACGAACTCTCGCACCATCGCCCGAACTGGTTAAAAATTTAAAAGATGGGCGATTAGTTAGTCCACGCTTTCCCACGTGAAAGATTGAAAGGCACCTCCTCCTCCGCCTCCTCCTCTGCTCGTTCTCCTCCGCCTCCAGCTGCAGCCGCTCCCGCCGCCGCTCTTCGCTATCCCCCTCCTCCACCGATATGATGGATCCGGGCCACCAGCGCAGCGAAGACGGCGACGGAGCTTCCTCGTCACCCTTGGCAGTTATGACCCGGATTCCCGGAGGGTCCGTAGGGTCGAGAGGGATTCCGGGCGCCCCCGCCGGGTGCAGGTAGTCGAACCCGGGTCCGGAGGGGAGAGGAGTTGGTTCGGCGGAGGAGGAGCTCCCGGGGGAAGGCGGCCGGTGGACGAGGAGACTGTCGGAACTGCGAGGATAAAAATAGTCTTAAATTTTGGCATGAATGATGTTGCAGTGTCTATTAATAGAGGCAAGCGTTAAAGAAAATTCAAGTGGGTAGAGACTTCCAAAGGAGGAAGAGGAGGAGCAGGAGAGGACCCTTGGGAGGTTTCAAGGAGTTTCGAGACACTAACGAAGGATAAAGAGGGATATGGGCTATAATGTGGAGTAGGGAGTTTCATCTTTTGAGACAAAAGTGTACATGAAGTGTCTTCATGTACAAATCGTTCCTCAGAAAATGCATATGATTATGAAATAAATACAGAAAACTTAAATTTTAACCTAGCTAGGAACCTTTTGGTGTTTTTTTCACCCGTATGCGCAAGAATGCCGGTAAAAGTATTTGCTGTGTTGGTGGGATAGACACCTAGCTCCTTTTGCTTTTCATTGTTTGGCCAAGCCACAGAGACAGATCCGACGAAGGCAAGGTCGCGTCAGGCAGGATCCCCGTCCGTGCCACCCAGACTGGCCGACGTCCGACCTTGGCAGGAGCGTCCAGATACAGCACGCGGCCGGTCGCGGAAAATGAGGAATAGGCGCCGGGTGGGCGAGGCTTCTCAGTCCGTCGAGACGGGGGCGAGAAAAATAGTTTTTTTGTGGGAAAGAAAAGGCGGGAAGAGACTGGGATCGAGCGGTGCATTTTGTTCGTATCTATTCGGCTACGGGGATGCCTCCTCGAAGGCATTTAATTCAGGACAGAGAGAAAGCATCGAATCTTCCCCATGGGAAAATTGGCGTTTAGCTGGGCTTTTCCTTTGAAGATGCGAAATCTTTTCTTACTGTGGTAGATCCGCTCTATCTCCTTCTGGAGAAGATCGTCGTTCTTTCATTGTGTGGCGGCTCAAATATGTCTAGCGACGGCAATTTTTAAAAAGTTTCTTCGGATTTCCCTGCCGGGAAGAGCGGGGATTCTCGCTCAAGGGTTCTAAATTCCGTCCCTCTCTTTTCCCTGCCTTTGCCCCGCGGCTCCGGAGGCGAAGCTAAGGAGCCGGCGGAGTGATTGACTGCAGGCAGTGTTCAATATTTCATGCTCTTTTCCCCCTTACCCATCTTCCTTTCCTCTTCCTCCTCCGGCTCAAGAACCTCGGGACAAAAAATGTGAAACGGCGTCTTTTCTCCCGCCCTCTTCCTCCTCCTCCTTTCCCTGACGCAGCATAAATTTATGTCCGTGCGCCGCCTTGAAACCTCCGTCTCCCCCTCCCTCCCCTCCACCCTTCCTCGGCCCGGTAATGTGTCTCAATTTTTGCGCAGGAAACCGCGCGCGGATTCGCCCAACCAACGCGGAGCGTCCGTTTTGGGCGGCTCAAATTGCTTTCCCACGAAATGTGACACCCGCTAGCATTCGTTGTGCCCATTAGGCAATGAGGGAATATGTGTCTGGGGCGCCGAAGAAACACTTTGTGACTTTTTTCTTCCTGAGATAAAGGCCCAGTTTTTACCCACGGGTCGAAAGGGGGAGGGGGGGAGGCCGGGGAAAGGAGACAAATGCCCGCCCATATATATACTGTGGGCGCCGTATATCGGGGTGAGAGTGTGGGGTCCCTCCCGCTCAGGCAGCCACCGGAACCCTTTTAAAATGTGGGAAAAGGAGGTTTTTCTCCGCGACACCACTCAGCTCCCCCTTTCAAGGGGCGCGGGGGAAGAAGCAACAGAGGCATTTGTACTGTTGGTGGGGGGGAGCGGGGATACATACTGCACTGTACTGTAAAAGAGGAAGAAGGGGGGGATGGGGGAAGAAGAAGTCTCTTTCTTCTTTTCTTCCCTCCCCTCCTCCTCCACTTTCGTCTTTCTTCTCTTCCGCTGGCTTATGGGAAAAAGCCACATAAATTGCCGCCCCGCACACACACAAAAAAAAGCTGAGTGGATGATGATAATGATACCAGAGAGAAAGAGGAGAAGGGGAAGAGAGACGAATGCGTTTTCGAGTCCTCTTCCTCTTTTTTGGCAGCTCAATGGCTGCAGTGTAAAAGTACGGATATGCACAGTAGTGTAGTCCGAAGGGGGGGCACGGGTGGGGGCGTAGGGGGACTGCTGGCCTGAGAGAGGGCACTGGTGAAAGTGGCGAGAGGAGGGGAGGGGGATCTGCATAATCCCCCAGCGTAGACAAATATCCCTCCTCTTCCTTCCCTCCTCTATTGCTTGACCTACTACTGTACGGCGTACAATGGACGCTCAGGGGCCCTCCAGATCAGGCTAGCACTCTCATGCCTTACAAAAAAAAGTCGATGTAACGGACACCCCTGTCCTGGGTGGCAAGAAAACGTCTTGTATGGCGTGAAAAATGCGTGCTATGGTGGTCCTCGTTGGGATGGTGAGGAATTTTTGCCTTCTCGTCACTCATTGGAGAAAAATTTTGGGTACAAAAAGAAAGGGAGGAGACGGAGAATAATTCCAAACACAGCTTATCGTAAACCAATCTTGTATTATAAAAAGTATCTCTGGCGAAAAAACAACGAAATCGGGTCTCCCCGAAACCAGGAAGACCCTAGAGGGCGATGATAGGACTCCCCTTCTGTCCATTGCACTTTGGATAGTCATCCTGCATTATCGATTGCTGGTACGATACATCCGGGGGAGGAGGAGGAGTCTTGACGTCGCTCCTAGACCGGGCCAGGGGTCGGATCGCGTCGGGTCGGTTTCGGGCGCGACGGAAGTGGGTCGAGTGAGGAGGGGTGACAAGTCCTTTTTCCTTCTCTCTTTCTCTCTCTTTCGGTCGCCCGCGGCCTCCAGAGGAGGAGGAGGAGGAGGAGACACCTTTGGCAAGTCCCCCCCTTCCCCTTCCCCCTTCCCCCATCCTTTTCTCCTTTTCTTTCTATCCCCTGCTAATGCTCCCCTATCTCCCCCCTTTCCCTTCCTATTTGTGACACTCACCCTCTCAGCTCCGGCTTCCACTACACAGTACTACAGTGGCCCTTTTTTCTCTCGAGGCGGCGGCCGAGTCATTGTTGGACCCGAAAGGGACTTCTCTCCTCCCCCTCTCCCACGGGCGAGAGAGGAGGAGAAATTCGATGATGCGCGCCTGCGGGGTCGGGATGTGCGGAATTGGATTCGATTTGTTGTTGGTCACATTTTTGTGTCCGCCCCTTTTTAAGGAGTACGACGGGAAGAAGGGGACTTTTTCCAATTTTGGAAAAGTTGGAAAGAACTTTGAGTGGGTGAGGTATATTCGGTATAATTATATTTCAACCCTCATCACCCCCAATTCTCCATTAGGAACCATTCATGTCGAAAAATCATTAGGGAAGGAAACAGCTCTCAAGAAAAAGGGCTTTTCCCTTTATATAAACGACCACACAGTCGGATATTAAAGAAAGGATGAATTTCTATTTTGAGGTTTCCGTAATATCCTCCTCTTGCGGTAATATATTACTGCAAAAACAATTGCCTGATGGAAACAGACCAAAAACAGTCAAGTACAATTGGATTTAGATGACAGCTATGAAATTTTTATTCTTGTAGTTATTTGGGCATTTCCGAAAATAGACCAACAAAGATGCAAAGGGGGAAATCCGGAATACAGTCCGTCACCGTGACAACCGCGAAAGTGTTCTCTTTTCCCCAGACTCCCCCCCCCTTCTTTTTTTGCTCCAGTATTGTGGCGAAAATACCCATCCCTTCATTGTTTGCGGAACGGAATGAGGGGAGGGGGGGCGGGGGTGGATTGAGCGAGGACGAACGATGCCCGAAAACGAGAAACGAGTCTCTCCCGCGACTGCGAGGGATTCACCCGTTTTTTGCAGACATATTCAGCCTGTACCAAGCACGGAACAACAAGGTGCACATTAACAAGAAAAACCGACTTTCCCGCCGGTGAATCACGCTCTAACTTTTTCCGTCCGCCCCTGCTTGCCCCGTCTCCTTTTCTCTTTGGCTTTTGGGGCTGGGAACGGGGAAGTGAGGAGGGGCCTTTGTGCCTCCCCTCTCTCCTGGCAAAAGAGTCTGCCTCCTCCAAACCCCCTTTAAAGGGCGGGAAGAAGGAGGAAGGCCGGAAAGAGGGAAGGGGGACCTTGGGATGACCAAAAGAGGAAGAATCCTTGTCCTCGTGAGCCCAACTAAGCAAGGGACGAGACAATAAAGCATACGGACGTTATTTGTCGGATTCTGAATGACAAAATCTGGATTGATACCCCAAGAAAGTGCAGGTATGTTTCTGCTTTTAGGAGTGAACGCAATTTTTCTGGCTTAAACCCAAAGGTCAAACAAAACAAGGACTGCCATTTTTTATGTGCTTGGACGTAGTACATACATCTCCATCTCTCTGTAGGCCACATTAGCATTGGCGGAGCGGAGTAGCATGCAAAGAAAGGAAAGCAAAAAAATGGAGAGGGGAGGGGGCGGATTCATCATCATCCAAGGGGCGGCGCATCCCCTCCTTTTTGGTTTTTTTGCTTGCACTTGGGATTGTGCAGAAATAAAGGGCCGAGGGGGGAGGGGGATCGGGGGGCGTTAGGAGGATGTATATCTCCGTCTTCATCCCTCATTTTCTGCCCCCCTCCCCCTCTCCACTTTTGCTTTCTTCTTGGTCATCACAGCAATCACGAGAATGAGGAGGAGAAATCGCCAAAGCAAATTGCGAACAAAGGCTTCGAAGCGGAAGTGGATTGACTCCACCCTCAAGAAATGCTTCCAATGACCTACTCAAAGTTTTTCTGCGTGAAAAACTTCTTTTTAAAGCTTTTGTTGCTCTGAGATTCCTCCTTTTTGTTTGAAGCTGAGTCAACGTCGTCAAAGAAGAAAAAAAGGCGAGAGTGAAAGCGAGGGAAAAAGAGAAAGAAAGACAAGAAGATGATCCTCCTTCCTCCCTCTCTTGCAGTTCAGCAAGGGGGTCGAAGCGAGGAGGTCAGAGAGCATGTGCTGTCCAGTATACGTCCTCCGTACGTAGCATGCTGATGTTCCAGCGTACACAAGTATTTTCCTTTCTCTCTCCCTACCCCCCTTTTTTTCTTTTGTCTGTGAGCGCGGACTGGAAGCTAGGCTGTGGGGAAAAGGCAAAGAGGATGGGGAGCCAGGGGGAGGGAGAGAAGGAAAAGTCAAGAAGGACACGTACCAAGAGGGGTCTGTTGGGGCGGAGCAGAAAATGTTGGTTTAATACCACCACCATAGCCCATTGTGCCGGAGACTATTGCGCCAAAAATGGGAAGGGGACCTCGCTCAGTCAAATTCAAATTTGCGAGCCTGGAAAGTAATCCTCATTGTTTCTCTCCTCCCGCCCTCGTGAATGAGGAGGAAGCTCTCTCATAGCCTCGGACGGACTACCATGCACAGTAGAGAACTGGTATGCGGCAGGCGGCGGAGGAAAACGGAGAGTGAGGGAGGGGGAGGGGGGATTTTTATCTCTCCATCTCCCCATTCACCGAAAAGAAAAAAAGAGTTGGGAAAAAGGGGGGGGGGCATTATAGGCCGGGAGGGGGGCGAAAAGGGGCAAAAGAACAAAAGCGAAAAGGGCAGCTCTACAAGAATGGGGTGGTATTCACAGTGCAGTGGCAAAGTGGACAAGAGGAGGATCTCCTTCCCCCGCTGGAGAAAGAGGGATGGGCCGAGCAGTCACATTTAATGAGGAGGGGGGAGGTCTTAGAGTGACTGACTTTTGTTCCATTTTCCACTCTTCTTCTTCCTCTTTCCTCTTGGTCCATTTTTGGAAGCATGCGGTCTTCCCCTCAATCGAGAGAGTCGAATTCCCGTCACGAACTTTTTCCATTTTCCGCCAGAGTCCTCTCTTACTCGATCCCTTGGGCCGACATTTTAAAGATTTTTCCTCTCCTCCTTACCTGGTCAGCACTGGCAGCAGGAGCAGCAGGAGAAGGATATGAGGTGGCGACAGGTGGGGCAGGTCCATCTTGGTGGATGCTGCTGCTGCTGCTGTTGCTGCTGCTGCCTGAGGACGCGTCGGCTGCTGCTGCGACTGCGTCGGCTGCGGCCTGAAGGGGCTCTCTCGATGATCATAGCAGGCAACCTCGGGACATCCCTCTTCCGCTTCCTTCCTCCTCTTCCACTTGAAAGGTCCCCCTCCTCCTCCGAAGCAGCCTTCCTCCTGGCGACTCCTCCTCCTCCTCTGCCATTTTCCCCTTCTTTTACTGTCTCAGCATGTCTATTCCGAACGGGCTCGGATGATGGGTCTCAAGTGGCCAGCAGAATATGTCGAAGTCCGCGACTTCACTCTGTGGAGTTTTTAGGGCCCAACGACCGACGAGTGACACTCTCGACTTTTCGCCCACCTCCGCATATTCCTCTTTTTCGGCGGCGGAGCAACGTGACCTCCGGACCTGGAAGAAAGAATAGAGGCTTTGAAAGTTTGTCTCGTTTCGAGAATCGAGCTGCAAAAAGAACAAGACAATCACATCAAAAAACATATCGGCAATATACCGGTAATTCCGCGTTCTCCCTTTGCTCTAACTCGCGGCAAAAAATGGTGACCTTGTTCGAAAAAGGGCAAGCAAAGAACAACAATTTTGGTCCGAATTTCCGTTTCTCCGCGCTTTCTAAAGGGGACCTTTTCCACTCTCCATTGCATATCAACACCGCTCCCTCAATGAGGCAGGAGTAAACGTAAGACGTACGGGGAGGAGGAGGAGAGCGGAGGATAAAAAAGGGGGCTCTTCAGCCATGCGGCACATATCACATTCCAAGTGTGATGTAGGGGGCACTCAACCTTGACTTGATCTAGCCCAGGTAGGTGGTATAGGCACAAACCGACCCTCCCCAACACTCTCCTTTCTTTCCTTTTCAAAGGCATTATTGTGATAGAGCAAAAACCCAACCCCCTTTCACCTCCTGGGTTTGATTGACTGGGATGGGAAGGGGCAATTTCCCCTCCAATTCCGGCATTTTTGCGGGGACGATCCTCCATCCCACTTTTTCTCCTAGTGGATGAAAAGGGAGGGGGAAGGGGTTCTTTTTTCAGCCAGAAATTGTGAGAGAAAGGAGGAAGGGAAGAAAAGAGGGAAAATGAAGATCGAGGGAAGAAAAGGAAAGGAAGAATAAGGGGACTTCTGAATCGACAAAGAAAAGAAGGAAGAAGGAAAAGAGTGAAGTGAGGGAGGTCACATATCTGTGTGTGGGCCTTCCCTCGCTCTCAGCCGGCTGGAAGAGGGGGGGATGAAAAAAGTTTCGTCCTACCACTGTTCCCGCCGGAGTTTGCTGGCGAGGGTTTCCCCACCGTCTGAGATAAAACAAGGGTGTCTAATAAATTTGTCCATTTTTATGGCGCAAAATACTTTGGTGTTCCCTCGGGACTTTCGAACAAGGTATCATCCCTTTCCTATGAGAAGCAGTGTCGAATCTCAGGATTTTTGTCTCGACCCCCCCACGTTTAACCTCTTACTTCCTTTTCTCATCATCACAGGCTCCTCCTCCTGGACCCCTCCTCTCTTCCTCATTCAGTATATAGAAACTTTTCTAGTCTGTTTCTTAGCTCTTTGCTTTTCTTTTCCCCCTCTCTCCTCAGCGTTTATGGAGTGGAGTGGTATGAGTGGCTCTCATCCCCTCACTTCTCACTCCTGCCACTCTGCTAGGATGCCCCTGGAATTGTCCCCTCACTCGGGAAAAAGTTTTTGATGGCTTTTAAGGGGTACAAATACGCTTATTTGAATGTGTCGTTTTCGCACATTTGATCAAACAAATATACGCTAGGCCAAACGAACTGGGCTCCCGTGTTTTCCCTCTTGCGTTTTCACTTTCGATATTTTTGCCGGAGGGTACGGGATGATGTGTTGTGTACGTCGAACCCAATTTCCCTATGGGGAAAAAAATCACGTTTTACTACTCACTGGTTTCTCCGTTGCCTTTCTCCCTGGCGCCTCCGCCGCCGTACAAGACTCCCCCCGACAGACAGACTCGAGGGGAGGGTCAGGCGCCCGCAAAAAAAGGGAGGGCGGGGTATCGCGCTCTTCTCTCCCCCCTCTTGTCGGGAGGGATTCGCCGAATTGAGAACGAAGCCACTTATTTGCCTCAACCCAATTTCAATCACTCAAGGGAGGATAAATTCCTTTTCAATTCACAAAGCACAGCCATAGTGGTATACTTTCCCGCTGGGGAAGGAATCCCTCTTCTGCTCTTCTCCTCCGGCCTTGTAAGGTTGGGGCGCGCCTCTCTTGTTGGCACTTTTTTGTAGTTCTCTCCTCCTCCTCCTTCCTCCTCCTCCTCCTCTTCGCGCGTCAAAAGCCCAACCTTGTGATTTATTCCCCCCTTTTCTGCGGACGGAGATGGCGATCGGAGGGAAGGAGGGGGAAAGAGAGAAGGAAAAGGGGGAGGAGGAGGAGGGTCCAGGAATTTCCTCTCTCTCTGAGTCCGACAAAACTCTCTTCCTCTCGATCTCAGAGGAGGGCGGCGAAAGGCGGCGGCAACGGCGAGAGGCGGCGGCAAACGCGGCCTGAGCAGAAAAGGAGGAAGGAGGGGGGGTAAAAATGCCCTAGAGGCGGATCGTGCCCCAAAAACGCTTTTTACTCCCCCCCTTCGACTCACATTTTGAAGTTACACTCATTCTTGTCTTCTCCCAAATTCTGGAATTGGCACGATGTCGTTAAGGGGGGGTCTCCGTCACTAACTGATCTTCTTGACCAACTTTTCCGTCCGTTGGGAAGAAGAAGCATTTTGGCTTCGGCTCGAAAGTCTGGCCCTCATTTCTGGGAAAAGGCGCCGACAAAAACATTTCCCGGGAAGAAGAAGAGATGGGGATCGGATGATTGCAGAGGAGGCCGGGACAAAAACAAAAAAAAACAGGGCACAAACAAAACGTATGTCGCGCTCGGCTCTCCAGTTGTCATTAGTCGCCGGGCCCATCTCAGATTTATTTTTCCGTCCCCCGCTTTCTTTCTCTTTTTCGTCGAGGGGGCCTTTCTTGGAAGCGGAAAAAGTGGCAGAGCTTAAAAAGAAGGCCGATGCAACAGTCTCATCTACCGTACTGTACTTTCAAAACGTACGCTTTGCAAACGAAATGACATTTTTTGCTGAAATTTATTACATAGAAAAAAGACATGAGCACAAGAGCGTCACATTAGTATCTGATCACGCCAGACTTCCAACAGAGTCGCACTCGCGGGGCACCAAAGTTTACTGTTTTGCTTTCTGCAATCGGAATGCTGTCGTCACCGGCTCCGCCCCCTCCTGAGCACCTCCAGCGCGGCCCTGGCGTCTTTCATCTCCCGCAGGATCTGCACGAGCTCCTCCCTCTGCGGCGGAGGGCCGCTTCTTCGCCGCCTCGTCGCCTGGAGGGGGGAAGAAGAAGAATGAAGGAAAAGTTTGCAAGGGAGAGACGTACGACGGTGTGTGGCTTGTTGTACGACTTTTATACGCTGTACAAGACATGCATAGATTTTTCCCCTTAAGAAAGTCGTTCAGTTCCTTCCGGTGATAGAGGAAAGGGCGGAGAAAAACAAAACGTACGAGAAATGTTTTGTATCGGAGCGTTCAAAGGAAGAATGATTTTTTGGAAAGCTTGCGCAGACACATTCAAAGTTGAAAGAAGACAGAAAATTCTCGTTGCCCTTTCAAAAATTGGGCCTGAAATTCAATAAAAAAAGCAGAATGACTGTACGAAGCCGTCATTGTTTAAACAAAGGCGAACGCCCTCATAGATGAAAAAGTTTTGCCGATACCTCAGCTTTCTTGAGCAGCACTCTGATCAGGACCGCCAGGCATTCTTCCAGCTCTGGAGACTTTTCCGCCGCTCCCGAGGAGGACTCCAGGCTTTGGATGAGCTCTAAGCGCTGGCGGACGAAGGACTCCTGGAGACCGAGGACACGGAAGAACTCCTCCTCCTCCGGCAGGGGAACGCCCTCCCCGGGAAGGCCTGAGGACGAGAAAAAGTCTCGGAGAATAGTTGCTCTTGCCTCCTGCATTGATTTTTTTTACCGATGTTGATTTTCGCCACCTCCCACTTGGCCTCCGCCACCCGAAAGTGCGTCCCGTGCAACGGTCCCTCCTCTTCCGCCGCCCGTATTGCGTCAAGCAGCGTAGGCTGCAATGCACGTGTCGGGGGAAAGAAAGTGCATGCATGAAATTAACTTCCGGCCTCTGAATTTGGCGCACATAGCAGCTACGAACCAAGGTGGGAGCGGAGACTCTACTTAATTCTGCCAGGAAAGGAGAAGTTGTCTCTTGCAGCAATGGAGGAAGTTTGCCGCCTTCAATTTGGCCTTGTTGTTGGTAGAACAAGAGAAGCCGTCGACGTCGTGGACGTCGTGGACGTCGTGGACGCTAACGGCTGCGCATAGGTGATATGACGGCTGCGCAT
>JAAUXU010001855.1_pt1 | contig 17501 bp, 21 predicted proteins | sample 7278151 | NCBI WGS metagenome assembly JAAUXU01 (sample SAMN14350113, study PRJNA611818) | marine sediment metagenome | isolation source: surface marine sediment (1.8m) | place: French Polynesia: Moorea | collected 2018-08 | reverse complement strand
AGGTGCAATAGATCTGTCACTCTGCATATGCCTCCTGTCCCCGCGCCGAGGCATAGAAAATAAGAGGAGACACAAAAAAGATATGCCTTGTAGAAGTCGCGAGGAATTCTAAAATGCTTCTTAAAATAAATTTCGCGTCTGTTTTAGAAATAAATATTTGGGAAAAATTCCTAGCCACCCACGCACGCCCTAGCTCCACCTGCAACTTCATATCACCGTAAGAGGAAGAAGCTTTCCCCTCTCCTTCCTTTGGCAGTCGGGCGTTGGCGTCGGAAGGGGCGGGATGTGCCAGAGTGTGTGTCCTGAATCGGAAACGAAGTGAAAAGAAGGAAATACAAAAGCTCCTTTGTGAGTAGGTGTCAAATAAACAAAGACTTTCCAAATCCGTTACTTGAACTGAGTGCATTTTTGAGATAGACATGTGAGAGGAAAGTGCTCCGAAGTGTTGCAAACGACGAAATACACAAGTCAGTCCCGGCAGTCTTGTTTCAAACAGCAACATAGTACGGGGTAGTGACTTGCAACAATTTGGAAACAAAAATGGTCTTTTCTTCAACACTGTTAATGGTAAGGAAGAGAGCACGTTAAACTATTTTTGGTAAAATTTGCAGAACTATCGAATGTGTTTGGGAAATCGATTTTGCTCCTCGCACCGGAAATCTTCTTGCGCCATGTGGTCAACATTCTTCCCCTTACCCTCCCCCTCTTCCACTTCCTCCACAATCGCGGTTTGAGCGAAAAAGAAAATGCGTAACCTAACCACCCCTCTTCTGCTTGTAGGTACAGTAGTGCTTGCTCCAAGAAATACACGAAAACCAGGTTTTTCCTCCGCTGCGGCTGTGATCGAGCCCCACCCCTTCTTTCCCTCCCCCTTCTCTCTGCCCGGCTTAACTTTCCTTTTTCCTTCCCCCTCCTCCCTACGCCTTCTTTTGGGCAAAATAAAAAATCTTCTCCTGCTACCAAAACTTGCCACTTTCAAAACTTTCCTTTAAAAAAGGAACTTCAAACCGCATCTTTCATGCTTTGAACTGTTTCATAAATCGACCCGACCCGGCTGCCTATTCTACCTTTTATATTTCTCGTACGTACGTACGTACGTTACAAAGCACTCTCCATACAAGATTTTCTCTGTCTGTCGCAGCCGCCGCCACGCCCCAGATGAATTATCCATAATCATTTCACGCCGCCCTGCTTTTAAAAATGAAACCAAGCCGGTGGCGGCGGCGGCTTTGCCGTAGCATGGAAGAGGAGGAGGAGGAGTAGGAGGAGGAAAGAGTGAAATCTTCTTCCACTCTGGTTTCTCCTCTTCCTCCAGTGGCGGCACGGTGGTGGTTGGCGTGGCAGTAACTACAGCTACTTAAGGCAGCCGATGCCGCTACATTGCAAAGGCGCCTCTCTCTCGCACTGCGTACGACGTGTGCGTATACGCTGACGCCGAGGAGCGTCACGCCACCCGAATCCCTTGCGCGCGGCGGCGGCGGCGGCTCCAATTAGCGGCCGACTTTTATGGCCCTCCCTTAAAAGAAAAGAGAATTTAGAAAGAAAGAAAAAAGAAAGAGAATTTATGTCCTTACGAAAAAAAAAACCATAACAGGAAAGATTTTTGGAGAATGTAGTTGAGGAGAACAGAGCAGTAGCTCTTCTCCGGAAGAAAACATGTTTTCCTCCTTCCTTCCTTTCCCCGTCTCTTCTTCCCCCGAACGGAGACGGGCGACTCGAATTTCAATAAGGTTTTTCCTTCCCCTTCCATCCTCCATCCTCTCGCGGAAATGAGGAATTCGTGTGAGCAAGAGGAGGAGAAGGAAGACGATGGGGGATGAATGCAAATTCCTCCCCTGGGCAAAGTTCACCTTCTCCCCCTCCTCCTCCCATTTTCCCTTCCGGAAAACTCCGAAAAACTTGGAAAAGTAAAACTCCGCCCGCGCCGCCGCCGCCGCCGCCGCCGCCGCCGCCGCCGCCGCCGTAGCATGAAGAACCAACCAACTTCCTCCTCTTTAGCACCTCCGCCTAATGGACAAAGTTTCCTTTTCCCTCCCTTCGCCACTTTCTATCTTTTCCCTTTTTTTTCGGGTCGCCCCTGCAAAGTGCGTTAGGTAGACGGGCTGGAGAAACGAGGGGGAAACCCTGGGTCCACTAAGTTCCTAATTTTCTTTCTTGCTCCGCTTTCCATCCAGGCCTTCCCGGTGGAATTCCGGTCTGCGCTCCTCTTGCTGCTGCTCCTGGCCCCTGCCGCGATCCCGGAACAGCTCTCGCACCAGTATCCGCAGGTCAGAACTACACTTCCAATCCCCCCAGAAGAATTACGTTTTAAATCTCAACTTTTCCAGGGCTACTATCCCTTTGAGGAGTCCCCGGCCAAGATCCCTCCCAAGGTGCGGAAGCCGCCTTATCTGCAGACCAAGATCCAGTGCCCAGGTACCCTTTTGGTCGTATAAATGACCTTCGAATTAAAATTTAATATAGTTTGCGAAACTCGCAGGCGTGGGCGCGCCCCTGAGCGAGCAGACCCTTGACAACCTGTGCGGGGACCTCAACAAGGGGTACCTCCCGGTCAACCCCATCGGGCAGAGCGTCGACGGGGTCTCTTATCCATTGTAGGAGAATTTCTATTTGGTATTTTTTGCACTTTGTAGAATAATGGTCGTTTTCGTCTTGATCAGCGAGCTGCTGAAGCGCAAGACCCTGTCGTTCTTCAGCAAGACCCTCCCCATCCTGAAGGCGGACGACACGCTGCCAAAGGTGGCAAAGTACGAGGACTCGCACATTGCCTACAGCCCAACCATATTCAACTCCAAGCCGACAAGGTGAGGAAGGGGAGGCTACAGGCGGGGTTTCTCGATGTGTGTCGTAGGCCCGAAACATTCCAATTTTGCTTCTTCAGTTTTTGCCAAAAGAACCCTTAATTATGTTAATGTTTTTCCCCTTCTCTTGCCCAGCCGCATCAGCTTCTACCACCACCGTCAGAGGAGGGAGGCGACGGACGGGGAGGAGGACCTGATGGAGGAGGAGGACGACCCTTTGCCGCCCATCAAGCACATCCTGAGCGAGGAGGAGTTCTTCCTGCGCCCCTCTGTCTCCTCCGACGCCAACTCTGCCAGCCGACAGAGGCAGGGCAGGGCGGAGGGCGGCGGCGGCGCGGCGGCGGCCGCACTCAGGGGAAACGGGGGTTGGTGCGAAGGGAGCGAGGGCGTGCTATGCATGCTGTTCAATGCGTTCAACGGGAAGAGGGACGGAGCAGGAAAGGTAAACGAGAAGGGGGGCAACTTGAGTAAGAACAAAAACAATTGTCTAAATTCTGTTGCGACTGATTAACCAAGGCCACCGATCGCATCGGCGGCGACAGCGACGTGGCCGCCTCTTCTTCCTCCGGCGGCCTCGCCTACAACTCTGTGGACTCTCCCGCCATGACCCCCTGCCCCTCCGCCGTGGAGTATGTCACCCCAGTGTTCGCCAAAAACTACCAGGCATGGAGTGCTGTTTAAACGGTGAAAGAGCTTTTGTGTGCTAGGAAAGATTGTTTTCCCCCAGGGCGTCTGGCGCTACGTGGTCCAGATCCCCTACGAGGGATACTTCACCCAGACGGTGGAGGTGGTAAAGTGCCTGTGAGTGTCCACGGTGACTATAGACTCTTACGTTTTGCTAATGTGCGGGATTTTTTTAAGGAGCACCAAGTGCGAGTACCTTGACGGGTCCTGCCTGGCCTCCCCGCGGTGGGTGAGCCTGCTGGTGGCAGAGATCTACTACCCTGACACCACCTTCCCCAGCCCTGGCGGCGGGAGCGGCAGGCCCCCCAGGGGAAACAGGCAGCCCGTGCAGGGGGCGTCGCCTCCCAGGGTAAAACGGGATTCAACAAGAGTTTCGTGCAGATTTTGGATATTATCACTCGCATTCTATCAGGAGTACGGCGGGCACTACTTCCAGCGGCGGCAGGGGCAGGCAACGCCGGAGGAGAAGTGCGACGGACACGACGAGATGGGGTGCTACCAGGTAAGATTTTCAAAAAAAAAGTTGGTGAAATAATGTTTTTGACCGATTATAATTTAGGTCCGCCTTTACTACGACTGGTTCCTCATCCCCGGCTCCTGCAAGTGCTGGAAAAACGACTTCTTCGACCAGTACACGAGGTGATTGATCACAAGCTATGCCGCTACCTACAACCGGATTGACAAAACGCTTCTTGGTTCTCTACAGGCGCAAGAAATGATTTGAGGCGAGGGAGAAAGGCCAGTGCTTTTTTTCCACTGAGCTTTCCGCGGTTAATTCTCATGTCGTTTAATCATCGGGTGAATTCTTCTTCCTCGATCGGTTATATAGATATATAGTTCGTGGGGTTTTTCCCTTTTCGATCTAAATGCAGCGGCCGCGGAGGCACGGCGCCCCTCTGGGAACGAGTCCGAAAAAAGTTTTTTTTAGTATGGAAAGTATTAGTATTCCCGATTCTCCCCCCACAAAAAACCTTTCTTTGTCCTTTTTTGTGCAGCCCCTTGATTTCTTTCTCCTGCATACTCTGGCGGTATACTACATAGAGAGGAGAGCCGCGAGAAAGAAAGAAAAAACAAACCGCTATTAATAATATTGTACATCAAGTGCGCGCGAATCAAAAAATAAAGGCTATTTCTCTTCGTTCTCTCCGCCGCCGCACTTCCCGAAAAGTCTCTTCTTGGATCGATTTTTTCTCGTCGGCCTCACAAAACCAGGCACACGCAACCCGAGCCAATATTCATCATGCACACTCGCGAAAAACAACCAGCGGACAAAAAAAATGAAACGAAGGAGGGAAAACACAATCTTGGTTGGTGGTTTCTCTTCTAGGCCGCCTTCCCTCTCTTGTTTGGCGAGCAGAAACGCCAACGGAGGGAGGGAGGGAGGAAAGGAAAAAGGAAACAACAAGAACTCTGGCATTGTTCGCGAAACCAAGGGGAGGGTAGCAGCAGCACCATTTTTCTTTGAAAGATAGGAGAGCAGAGATGATGACAATTTTTCTTTTTTCCCTTTCTTCATCATTCCGTGTTTCATACACTAGAGAGATGTTGCTATAGACCTGGAGAGAGATAGAGATAGTGTGTCGAGAGTTGAAAGAGAGGGAGAGGCAGAAAAGGAGGATCAAGCAAACTAACATTTCTTTCCCCCCAGCGCTAAGGGAGAAAAAAATTAACCACATCCACTTTTCTCACATGGGTGTTCGATTCCCCCCCCCTCTCTCCTCCTTTCTATTGTAATACAGTGTTTTACGCGTAATATAGCCCCCTTTTGTAGCTTCTTTTCTTCTTGCCGCTTTGTGCTTCACTTTGAAAATTAGCACTCACTTTATATTCGGGCTCCAACACGCCTCGGAAAAATATGTCTACGCAAGTAAGTTGGGTTTTTTTTTCGATAGCTTCGCATGAAGTCCGAAGTTGTCTCTATAGAGAAGGTTTCAAAGTTTGTCTATAGAAGAAAAATTATGTAGGAGCGATCGATTAAGAGATGGAGAGATCTGAATGAACCTTTTTTTCCTTTTACGGAGACGGAGGAGAGGAGGAAAATGTTAACTATGCTTCTTCTTTGCCCCCGCCCCCCTCGCACCTGTTCTTTTCGAGTCACTGTTAGTGTACGTGCGTACACAGAACTGTAGCACACTTTTTCATAGAACCCTCACTTCTTTTTGCGCGTCTTTTTTCGTGCTTGGTTTTCCCTCTCATGTGCGAAACAACAGTACGTCGTGGAATTTTTTCCGTATCTTACAAGATGTCTTCGCAAGAGTACCACCCCTTGATGAATCCCAGGGAGACGACGACGAAGACCACGTACAGGATCATCATCATGATTCCCATGCCTTTGGTCATGCGCCACCTGTAAAAAAATATTCGTTTGGCAATGAGGTATGTCGTGGCCGTGGAGGTATGGCCAGTTTGCCACGCCAGATTGGCAGTGCATCGATTCGAGCAAATGGTGAGACGTCAGCAACAAAAGGTGAAAAAAGCAGCCAAATATCTCACTTGAAGAGGACGATGCATAGGAAGACGGCGAGGAGCATGAGGAACAGCATGATGATGGAGCACCCTGCGCCCTGGGACTGCACCTCGACGGGCTGCTGGAAGACAGCCGTGTACAGCAGCCAGGGGAATGGCAGGCCAACCGTCACGTCGAAGATGTTTGACCCGACGGAGGAGGAGACGGCCATGTCGCCCTTGCCCTGCTTGGCCACCAGAACGGAGGTGATGAGGTCAGGGACGGAGGTGCCCGCCGCAAGGAAGGTCAGGCCCATGATGGCGTCGGGGATGTCGAAGGTCTTGCCGGTGGTCGTCGCCCACCAAACCATCAGGTAGGAGTATATCGCGATCCAGATGATGGACCCGAAGAAGGTCACCATGAACCACTTGCGCTCTGAAAGAGGGAGAACAATTGTTAATTAAATGGTTCGTCGTTTTGGCCAAAAAGCCACCCTCACTTTTGGGGTCCTTTGTGTCGGGGAGCGTGATGTAGAGCAGCCCCATGATGGGCAGGGAGATGAGGTAGATGGTGATCTTCTTCCACCCCTGGCCCCTGGGAAAGGACATGTCTATCGGGTCCTCGTCTCCCTCGTCCGCGTCCGCGGAGGCGCTGGCCGCCGCCGCCGCCGCCGCGGTGTCTGCCGCCGCCGCGGTGGCGCTGCCGTCCACCACCAGCACCGCCGGGGGGGCCGCAGAGGCGTCGCCGCCAGCGCCGTTGGTCACCTACGAAAATAAAGAACTATAAATTCTCGACCTTGCAGTGATCAACAAGGAGTATTATTTCAATGCGAGGATGGTGTTTGTGTCGTGTAGCGTGGGTTTGTTCTTTCATGGTTGGTATCGTGGTGTCCTTTCTCTCTTTCTCCCTGTACAGCAGGCAGGCGCGTGTAGTATCATTATTCTCTCAAAGGAACTTTGGTGTGTATGTGTGGTGGGATGGTTGATCGAACAGTACTCGTATGCGATAATTTACACTTCTCCATATGATATCCCGCAGCAACTACTGAACCATATGCTGTAGCACAGTACCAGGGCAAGAAACTTTGTTTTAAGCTCTCTACAGTGTGTCTCGAAAGAAGTGCGCTCCATTTAAAAATGTTTCTTTTTCCGCCAGGCGGGCTAGGGTTGCTTCGGTGGTGGGTGAATCAAGATCATGGAAAACAACTACTACCGTAGCTTCAATTGCAAAGAAAGGTGTTTGAGTGCGGCGCTTTGTGAAAAATTATGGCTTTTCTTTTCACTCGTTGCTGATGTAGTACTTGTTTGAGAAATAGCTTTGGGTAGAGCGGGAACAAGGCAGGAACTAAAAAAAGACTGGGGATTGTGCCGTTCCTCTTTTTCAGATCTCTTTATAACCTGCTGTGACAAAAGGCCGCTGGCCGCCAGCGGCTGCGGCTGGTAAGGCGGTTGCTGCTGCTGCTGCTGCTGCTGACCGGGGATCTGTCCCAGGCTCTCCACCTGTTTTTTCGCGTCGGTCTAAATTCGTCGGACATTTGGTTCTCTTTTTACGAATCGCCAAAGCGCGCGATTGTTTCAATGATGTTTTCCCCGCCATTTTTCCTCACCTCCATCAGCTCAGACTCGGCCTGCTTCCTGTCTCCGTTCACCGCTGCCTCCGTCTCCTGAAAAGGAAAAAAAGAGTACAAGCGTCTTAATGTTGGATTTGAACTTTGAAGCACAACTGATACAACTAAACCGCAAATAGCACATCTGCAAATACGTCTCACATCCTTAGTCCTTAGGTACAAAGCGGCGCTAATATTTTGCGTTTTTCTCTTAAACCATGCCCAAGAAAAACCTTTCAATACCTGAAGGTGCTGCTTCAGCTCGGAGATTCCGCCGCCGCCGCCGCCGCTCCCCGCCGACCTTCCGGGCGCCCCGGGCACGTGTCCGGGCTGCGCCATGCCTCCGGGCGCCGTCGGGTCGCCGATCATGATCCCTGGAAGAAAGATGTCGAATTAGTTTTTTTCGCGAATCCATTTTGAAGGTTAGTTCCTTTTTTGCTGTTGCAAGAACGTGTAGGTTATTTTTGTCAGCGCACGTAAGAAGTTCTGCACAATAACACCGAAAAGGTTATTTTTGCAGCCTCGAACGGCGCAATACCGTGACGAGGACGCTTTTGCAAAAGCCTCGCTGTAGAAAATTGATAACGCAAAATTGTAAAGGTAACAACAAAAATAGGAAGAGTGAAAACAGAGAGAAAACATAAGGTTGTAGCTTGTATGTTTTTTTTAATAAACTATGGTTAGTCCACAGCTGAAATGGAATCGAACCTGGCGGCCTGTTCAGCGGCCTCATCTCCTCCCCTTCTGGGGACGAAGGCACCGGGTGGGACTTGCGGGAGGACTTCTCTGAAAAAGGAGGCAACCGAGGAAAAACGAAAATAATAGTTTAAAAATAAAAACAATGAAAATAAACAGGTAAAAACAAAAGAACAAAAACAATGGGAATGTCCGCTACTATATACATTACAATACCTAAAGACTAAAAGGGTAAACAGTAGTGCCAGCTGTATGTAATGTTGACAATGTTGGCCTGGAGGGCCAAATTCTCAGGGGGAAAAAGTAGCTCCCAAGAATATGTTTAAGTACTCACTGAGTATCCCCGGGTTGATGGTCTCGTTCATGAGGTGGTAGAGCCCCTTGCGGTGCTGGGCCTGCCTCAGGGTCACGCCGCGGACCTTGCTCTCACGGTCCTGAAAGAAACACAATATCAGGGAGGGAGGGAAAATAGTCCCAGGATGATCATTGTTTTCCGCCGCAACTGGTCCGGCGGTGGTACAAGCTTTGCTAGTGTACATAGTACCGTATGTACGTAGTGGGGCAAATGGACAATGCGGAGGATGACTAGGATAGTCTGGAGCAGTAATGGGTGCCGAACGAGGGTACGGGATGATTCTCTTCGTCCCTAGTGCAGTACCAGAATAGGTAAGATAGCCATGGGGGGGGAGAGGGGCCATACATTTAGGGCGAGCGTTTCCAATCTGCCCAACCCGTCAGGAGGCAAAAAGCGAGCAACGGAGTGTGAAATTCGCCCCCCATCCCCTCCAAACCAGGCTTCTGCTGCACCATCACACCATCAGCATAAAAAGGCAGGCGGGAAACAAGAGGTAAAACAGAATTAGGAGGGAGGGGAAGGGAGATTGAGCGGCCGGTCGTCAATCCAAAAACTTTTTCGACGTCCATCCCCCTCCCCCCTCCCCCCAAAAAAGAAATGTTCGCCAAACGCGGAAGATTTTTTTCTTCGGCGCGGGATGGATGGATGGATGGCCCGAAGCGAGTGGGCCTTCCGCTCTTCCTCCTTCTCGAAAGTTGATAGGCTCTCTTTTGGCCGGTCGCCGCATGCTAGTATACACACAAGGAGAGAGAGGATGTCTCACCTCCCAACATCCTCCTCTCCGCCTTCGAGCGACCCGTCCGAAGAAGACCTCTTCATCCGAAGGACTTTTCGTACAAAGTCAACACACATCTATCTCTCTTGGGAAAAGAGGGCGCACCATAGACTTGAAGGCTCTGTACGTCTTCGCTTGGCCCAAGGGATCTATACATCCCGACCTAGTCCCGGGCGAGAGTGTCTATGGGTTAGGGGATCGAGTCCCTCTCCCCCTCATCCTTGGGATGAATGCGAGAGGAGGAAGAGGATCAAATTCCCGGCCTCCCAAAAGTAAGCGCCCCCCGTCTATCCTCCCCCCCCCGTCGGTCGCTCGCTCCTCGGCCACTCCACGATGTCATCATAAACCCGGGCTCGGGGCGGCGGGATTCCCCACTCTACGTAGCGGAGGAAGAAAAATAAGTTTATAGATATACACTTGAGCACTTTTAAAAATTACCCTGCGCACAAGTCTTGGCGGGCGAATCCGCCGCCGCCGCCGCCGAAGGAAAGAAAGAGAGAGAGCCGGGGCGAAAGCGGCGGTGGCGGTGATAGGGTGAAAAAGAGGACCTCCTACATGCGTAGTGGCGGTTGCGGGATGGGGGGAGAGGAAGAAGGGGATTCCGTCTTCATCCCCACCTCCTCTTTCCTCATCACAAACCCCCTCTTCCCCCCTCCCCCGCTCATATTCTCCGCCGAAGGATAAAAGGACAATCGAAGTGATTTCAGCACCCCGGCGCCGGAGAAGGGACGAGGGGAAGTCCCTCCGCTATCTTCTTTCAACCTTCGACAATGAGGTGCCGGGCCGCAGTGGCCTTGAAATCCCCCCTTCCTCCTCCTCTCAAAGTAAGAAAAGCAGCGGCTGAGGAAGAGCACTTTACTATACAGTATCCCCTCCCTCCGCCCCTGCCCGTGCCTCCTCTCGTTTCCCATCGGAAGGAAAATGAATAACGGCAAAAGGAGAAGGGGAAGAAACCTTTCTCTCCTTCCTCCCTCCCTCTCAGTTCGAGAAATTGCCGACAGCCACGACATTCCTTCCCTCTTTCCTATCAGCAGGCGCCGCCGTTTGCGCGGAAAAAAAGGCGATGGGACGGATGAATGATTTCCGCCAAATCCCGAATTTGCAGTGACGACACCGAGAGAGTCCTCGGCTAAGCCCCTTCTTCCCCCTTTTTTGCCATCTCTACCAAGAAACCCCAAGACTTGGGGCCCAGAGATGGGGGAGGGGGAGGGGGGGGGGACCTAATCCCTTTCACTCCCCCCCCCTCCAAACGAGAAGAGGGAGGGGGAATGAAGAAGAGAGAAGCCGAAAGGCAAACCTCCTCTTCATTCCCCTCCATTTGGCGGAGAAGGCAATTTTGAGAAGGGATTCTCTTCTGCGGGAGGGAGGGAAGGGGAATTCCATTTCGTCTTCGTCTCCCTCCCTCCCCCGGGCCATGGCCAGAGCCACTCTCAGGAGCACGAAAGGCCCAAACCGAGAGAAGCGCCGCTCTGTTCGCCTCACTTTAGATAAGAATCCGCTTCGTCTCCCTCCGCTTCGCCAACAAGACATAGTCACAGGGTCGCCTACTTGAACTTTTTCTTTGATTTCGAAATGCTTGCCTTTTTCCCAGGTCCCCATTACAATTCCTCTCTCCGTTCCAAAACAACGCAGATTCTTTTTTTTAGGGAGATCTCTCCCCCTAGGCCGATCCATGCTGTTTTGCTCATTTCCTCCCAAAGGTCGGTCCATCCACCGCTGCGGACGGCAGATGGAAGCAGAAGTCCATTTTCGCCTTCCTTCTTCGGGGCTCTGTCTCTCTTTCCTAGCTTGTAGCTCTAAAAAAACTCCCTCCGCCAAAGGACGGGGAGGAGAATAACGGGAGGTCACGCGAGCGAGATGGTTGTTGAGGTCACCGCCTTATTCCAAGAGAAAAATAGATAACTCCTGTGGGACGCTACACTGGAATACCGTCGCAACAACTCTCTCCCATTTCGAGAAAGACGGTGATTCCAGAGCTGCCCACTTTTCCTCTCTTCATCATCCCCCCTTCTACGGCGCACCATGAAGAAAGGGAAGGTTCGGAGGAAGGGAGTGTCGTCGTCGGGGCCGACAGCGCCACGAATATTATTTATGTCATGAGCCGTCTCCCCCGCCTCTTCTTGGGCTCATCTGGCGACCCTGCCTAGACTTGGCTTGTTGACGGTGAGTGGAGAAAAAGGCCTTCCTTGGTCGGTCGGTTGACTAATGACCCGCTTCCTTCCTCTCCTCGACGATACACGACCCCCCCACCCCTCTCCCTCGCCATGTGAAGTGTATGGTACAGCAATATACTGTACGGCGGCGGCGGTTTCGCGGCAGCGGTTGCATAAATCACTTGCCGCCCCCTTTCCCCTTCTATTTTCCCGCCTCTTTCCCTGGGGAGATGCTCTCGAAAAGCCAAAGGGGAGAAAGCGGAGGCGGCCGCAGCGGTTTCTTCGAGCTCCTTGTAAATCGCCGCCGGTGGCTGGAGCAGGCCAAAGTTGAATGTGGCAAAAAGGGCGGTTTTCCCCCGTCGCTATCTGCGGCCTGCGGCTATGTATGGATTTTTCCCTCTCCTCTTTGCCGCTCCCTTCAGTGGCCGGGGCTGCGGGTATGTCTTGGTTAGGGAGAAGGCCTAACGCACTTGCAAACCACAGGGATGGCGCTGAAATTACTACCAGCAGGCGGAAACAAGTTGCTTATGGGCACAAAAATAGAAAGATATAATTTCTTAAAAAAGAGGGAAAACGTTCTTCATTTGGCAAATCCCCTCCCTTCAGCGAGTCAGGGGAAAGAGTGCAAACAACAAGGGCGACTAAGGACAGGACGGAGGAGGAGGAGGAAAGCCAACGGAACAAGGCTCTCTCCACCCTAGTTGCAAGTGACTCCCCTCCCCCTCCAGAGTCCTGTTATGAGGGCCAATGCCACTCCTCCCTCTCCCCGCAGCGAGCGACGCTAAGTGAGTGGTTATGCCGTCGCGAAGAAAGGAGGGAAAGGGGCCTACCGCCAACACTTGGGCGCATCGCCGCGGGGCCTTTTATATCGGGGGGGGGGGACAAGACGGGCCGACCAACTTGACGAAGAAAGGAAAGGCCTTTCAAGAGTCTAGACAGAATGGGAGAATTAGCCCCGCTTGTAGCCGCCGCCATGACATGAGGAAGCGTCTGGGAAACGGGATGTGTGAAAGCATGTACGTTTCCGTCTCACACAGCTTGAGCAATGTACAATTCACCTACTACTACGCAGAAATGTATCAAGATTTCGGGAAACTGCCTCCGGTCGATGCAACTTTCTTTGCGTTGGCTCCCCCCCACCCCCCGAGTTGCCTCTTGTTCAATTTGTTCTCGTCTTGGCAGCCTCGGAAAAGGACTGTGTAAACTTTTATCTTTCCTCGCGCCCCCAACAAGTAGACATCTGGGAATTCTCTCCCCGCACAGTCCTCCCCCTCCTTCACGAAAGGGCAAAAAAAGGAAGACCTTCGTTCCCCTCCCCCTCTTCACTCCCCTCCAGTCCACATTCGTATGCACATTCACGTGCGCTTGTTTCTGGGAGCGGGATTCGACAACAGTTCCAGCAGAAGAAGAGAAGGGACCTTTCGCAGCAAAAAGGAGACTTTGGGGAATTCCAAGCCAGATAAAGACTACTGGTCTGGAGGGGGGGGGGCAGCGAAGGATGTAAGTATGTGCGAGAGTGTGTGTTGTGTGTGTGTATGTGCTTGCTCGGCAAGTGCGCGAAGGCCATCTCGCCCACGCCAGTGGAAAAAAGGGAAAAAGACGCGTTGTGCAAGAAATGTGTGTGTACGTATGTGAGGTGGCGCCTGAGGTAGACACTGCCATTAAGCGTCGGGAGACGACGACGACAAGGCTTTTCATAACCGGCCGTCCTCTTCCTAATTCGGCCCCTGCGCCTGTTATGATTCGGGAGTGGCTAAAGGCCTGGAAAGGGAGGAGGGGAGAGAGACCCTAAAGAAAACTTTTTCTGCAAGTGTTGGGGCCCAGGGCTGCAGAAGCAGGAGGAGACGGGAGCAACAGAAGAAGACGCCGCTGGGATACGAGCTCCGCCGGGGTGGAGGCAGGAAAAGCAGGGCCTATAAACCGATACAAATACATACCAAGAAAACTAAGAGGCGAAGAAACGGGGAGTGGCAGGAAAACTTAGAGTTTGCAGGCAGGATGCCGTGGTACAGGTTTCTTCCTCTACTCCTGAAAAACCTCCTCGCCAAAGGATCTGCTTGCCGACAGCAGGAACAAAGTTTTTTTTCCTGGGCATCTCCCCGTTGGGGTAAGAAAAAAGGGGGGCAGCCAAGAATCCAGGAGTGGGCAGAGGCCGCAACCAAAAAGGGGTGGGCGGTGGGGAAAAGGTCTTCTTCGAACTTTGCCCGTAATATGCTTCGCTCCGAGATAGAAGGGACGGTGGAAGCTTGCAGGCAGGGAAGGACGCGAGAGAAAAAATGGAGTGTTGATAGCATGTGGGGGGCGGGCGGGCAGGGAGAAATATCTGTCCTAAGTTGATCCGGCGGCCGCCTATGAGACCCTGCGCCGCCGTTTGCCACCGGGAGAGTCGGGGGAAGGGAGAAGGAGAGGAGAGGGGGAAGACTGATGAATTCACCCTCTCGACTTGAATGTAAACAGGAAGTGGGGGGGGGGGGAGGATGTGATGTGGGAGGTCTTTCGGGAGTTTCCCTTTTGCCGTCGCCGCAGACGACGGACCGGGATTCGCCGAATGTCTTCTCGGGGGAACTCCAGCGAAAAATCGCCAAAATTGAAGTCTCCCTCTCCTTCTCCAGAGTCCATACAGATAGGTAATAGGAAACGGAGAGAAAACAGAAAATACATTTCGCTGCGTATACGTCCGTATAGCGAGATGGCTGCGACAGAGTTATGGATCGAGAGATAAGGGCGGAACCAAGTGCGCTAAAGGAGGAGGGGAAGAGAATTCTCCGATCGGTTCCCACTATTCCCCCCCCTTCTCCTTCACCCCTTTCCCCGAACGGGCAAAATTAAATTTCGAAAATTCCGCCGCAGCGGCGGCGGGATCGCCCCCGGGCTCTCTGCGCCGCCCGCTATATTGGAATCGGAAGGAAGAGAGAGAGAGAAAGAAAGTTTCATTCTCCCCCACCCCATTCGTACTACGCACACACACATTCACAGTCGCGGCGGCGCCAACTTCTGCGCCGAATCGCCCCGCGGCGCGGCAATGGAAAGGGGACACCAAAGGAGGGAGAAAGAAAAAGTTTTTTTTGTGAAATTGCGCCGCCGTCGCAGCCCCGCGCTCGTGAAAATAAAATTGCTCGAGCTCTTTTGCCTCCTCCTCGTCCTCCTCCTCCTCCTGCCTTAACGGGCAAAGTCCTTTCCCAGCCCTCCTCCTCCTCCTCCGTGAAGGACCCAAAAGATCGCAGCAACAAATCTTGATAAGCGAGCGGAATCGGAGGAAGAGAAATCGGAAAAGTCGGGTCCACTCCATTCCCTGGATGTCTCCCGACTGTCTTCCCCTTTCTTGCCCACTTGATTGTCAACAAGACAGGGGCAAATAATCAAGGAGAAAAAGTACCCTGCCGCCGCCGTTCTTTGTGGCGGGAAAAACAACGAGCTCCCTCCGCGGAGAATATTTTTGTCCCCCGCCAACAAGGATGGGGAAGCACACTCATTAGCTCCCCTCTCGTTTGCCCTCAATGCTTGTAAATGGTCAGGGCCCCAAAGCGTCAACGGCATCCCCGCTTTGTCCAGCTGATTGCGCCCTCGCAATATGAGAGGACTGAAGGGGCCGCAGGCAATTCCGCGTTAGGGAGATTGCCTACGGCCAGGGTCTGACGTCAAATGTCGACGCCAGCTCATTCGTATACTATGCCGATTGTGACTATAGGCTATCCCAAAACCCGCGAGAGGGCTACGGATTCGAAAATCCTACGTATGGGGGAGGGAGGCGATGGAAGTGGAGGCCGGCGGCGACACTATCTTCCTTTTGCCCCGAATGCATTGGAATGAGGCCCTTTGTAGTCTGGGCGCGAACTGAGGGGGGTTGAAGGGCCGAAGGGTTTCTCTTTTGGAAACGGAGGGGCTTCCACCAAAGTTGAGAGCGGCGAGGAGGGATGGAAGGTGGGCGCACCTTTCAAAATGCCGGCAGGATCCTTTCCGAAAGCGGGGCCGTTAATGTGCGAACCAATTGGCGAATTCCCACTCCTAGCGGGAAGCCCCCTCGTCTCAGAGGCCTTGGGTTGAATAGGAGGAAGAGAAGCGAAGGAGGAGAGAGCCGAAGAAACGAACGAACGCTGAGGAATGATCACCCATTGAAAGAGGAGAAAGAGAGAGAGAGGAAGGAAGAGGACAGAAGGGAGGAAGGTGAAAAGAAAGAAGAGGAGCAGGAACGGAAGAAATGGAAGACGGGGGGACAGGGGTGGGTGAGGAGGAAACTCTGTATTGTCATCACGAAAGAAAGGGGGAGAAAAGACAGACTCTAAGGAAAGGACGGGCAAGAAAAGAATACTGGGCAGCAAATATAAGTAAGGATCGGCAAGGTGACGGGGGTCACCCCTTCTCCTCCTCGCCGCCGCCGCCGCCGCCCCTGCTGCGCTTCTTGCGCTTCTTGCCTTTCTTTTTCTTCTTCTTTTTGTCCCTCTTCCCCCTCCCGCTACTGGCCACCCCCACGTACCACCGGACCTTGACCTTCCTCTGCGCCTCCGTTCGGCCCTTCTCGCTCGTCTTACTCACCACGGTCGGGAGGTGGAAGCACTTCCGAAGCCCGTCCTCAACAGACTCGTTGAACTTCATGAAGCTAACGTACGCGCCGTACCTGCGAGAGAAGCGACGTGTTTCTACAAAAACCATTTCATTAGTTAAATCTCTGTTTCTCACCATAGGAAGAGCAGTAGGGCCTCGTACCACTCGATCTGGTTGTCGAGGAAGAAGGCGACGAGGACGATGAGGGAGACGGAGTAGAAGAAGACGTCTCGGATGAGGGGCCAGGCCGTCAGGCTGGGGACAAAAAGGGGGAGAAATTAAGACTTTCTATGCCGTTTCCCAAGGTCAAAACGTACTGCAGACAAATCTGGGGGGAAATCCGCCCCATAAACAACTCAGCGCGGTACGGTTGGGCGCTGATGCAAGTTTGTCCCTCTGGCCCCGCCCCTTCCAGATCGCGACGGCGATGCCAAGGGAAGAGAGAAAGGGGCGAGTCACTCCGCGGCAATAAATTAGAGAAAAGGCCCGTGGAGGCCCCCTGGAAACCTCCCTTCCCATTTTTTTGCACCGGGCGAGGGAGGAGTTTGAATGCGCCTGCGGAATTCGACGGCGACCAGCCAGGCTGTAAATTCCCCTTCGACTTTGGGAGGGGTCTCAAGTCCTTTTCTATTTTCTCTGCCGCGCCGGTCTCTACGCACTTCCATTGTACACCCTCTTCAGGCGCAATAGGAAATATTTTTTACATATCGTGTGGTATACTGGGGTCTACGCTTGTACTATAGTATACTGCAGTTCGGAGTTGGAACAAGTTGGCAAAGGATGAAGAGAAAAGTCCAACTCTCATCGGAATTTAGAAACGCGGGAGAGAGAGGGGGGGGGGAGCAATATATACGTACGCACTCGCCTCGCTTTCTCTCCCCCTCTTCCATCTTCTGAGGAAAAACCAACAAGACGAGCTTCTTTTTTTCGCGGCTGTGGAGGCTTTCCCCCACTTCCATCTTCTCATCTTCGCCGGCCCAGTTCCTCCCTCCCTCCTTCCACTCTGTCTTCCTCCCTCCGAAAAAAGAAAAAAAAGGAAATCCTGCCGTAATTTGAGCTCCTTTCCTCTCCCCCCCTCCCTTTCTTCCACTCGAGCTAGTTTTCCTCCCTTCTTTTCTTCCTTCAGGTGCACGGGGGGATGGTGGGACCCTCCTCCGCCTCAAAGAGATGCTTCCACTTCTTGTATGGCAGCCGTCGCCGCCCGCCGCCCGCCAGGCCATGATGCATCACCCGAACCTCCTCCTCCTCCTCTCCCTATCGCTCGGAACAGGGGAGGGCGGGGGGCTACGTACGTACAAACATGGGCGGGAGGGGGAAAATCCGGCAATTTTTCTTCAGCGCCGAGAATATCCACCGTTGTGCGGACAAGATAATCTTATTTCTCTCCCCCCCAGTCACCCCTCGAGATAAGGGCTAGATTCGGCGCTGCATCAGCAACCACTT